>Ga0164241_10003570_pt1 | contig 15559 bp, 17 predicted proteins | sample OricomyardsoilBY_FD_108780 | JGI IMG/M metagenome (GOLD analysis project Ga0164241, IMG submission 108780) | Backyard soil microbial communities from Emeryville, California, USA - Original compost - Back yard soil (BY) | ecosystem: Environmental > Terrestrial > Soil > Unclassified | place: USA... | reverse complement strand
GGCCTCGCTGCGAGCCAGCAGAATCGTGTCGGCCGTCATTGTCGAGACTGCGGCCAGACCGGTGGCAATGGCCCCGCTCCCCGCGATCCCCGGACTCTCGTATCCCATGCTTGCGTTCATGGGGCGGGTTCCTATCAGGCTCTCAATGATCGGGGGTGCCCGACCCTGCTGTTGGGAGATCGGCCTGGTGACGATGCGCTGCGGCGGTGGGCTGGGAACGGGGACGCTGACTCAGCGCATTTAGCCCAGACCGTGTAAATTTCTCCCACTAGTCAAGGGAATTGAAGGGGAGGCAGGAATGAGCAAGCAATGGATCGCACTGCTCGCTGGCGCATTGGTCATAGCTCTGGTTGTGGGGTGCGGGGACAGCAGCGAGGGCGAAACCAACGCGAAAAGCCTTGCCAAGCCCGTTTACGTCAAAAAGGTCACCGCCATTTGTGAAAAAACCAATAAACAGGTCAAGGTTGGGTTCGAAGAATTCACCGCAGATCAGGGAAGTGCGGCATTTGAAGACCTCGACTCCATGGAAGAGTACCTCGACACGTTCATGATCCCGGCTAAGCAGCAGGAGATCGAGGAACTTCAGGCATTGGGTGCTCCGGTTGGGGACGAGGAAGAGACTGAAGCCATCATTGAAGGATTTGAAGAAGGAATCGAAGCGGCGGAAGACGATCCCGAAAGAGCGGTCCAGTCCACATTTGGCGTGTTCGCACGAGCGAACGATTTGGCCAATGACTATGGTGCCGATAATTGCTACGGCTAAGTAGGTGGTGACCTCAACAGGCCTTGACTGGCCGGTCGGCCAGTCGCCCGCTATGCTGCGCGGCCGATGGACCTGACTCTCTCGCCCTCCGAGCAGCAGTTCCGCGATGAGGTTCGCGATTGGATCGAAGCGAACCATCCGGGCCCGGAGCCCGAGGCGGGGCTGGAGGAGGTAATGGCTTTCCGGCGCGAGTGGCAGTTGAAGATGCACGCCGCCGGCTGGGCCGGGATCTCCTGGCCGAAGGAGTACGGCGGGCGGGGTGCGACGATGATCGAGCAGGCGATCTTCGTCGGCGAGGCCTCGCGGCTCGAGGCGCCCAGCCCGGCCAACGTGCTTGGCCTGGCGATGGGCGGGCCAGTGGTGATCGCCCACGGCACCGACGCGCAGAAGCAGCGCTACCTGGAGCCGATCCTCACCGGTGAGGAGATCTGGTGCCAGGGCTTCTCCGAGCCCGAGTCCGGCTCCGATCTCGCCTCGCTGAAGACGAAGGCGGTCAAGGACGGCGACGAATGGGTCGTCACCGGCCAGAAGGTTTGGACGACATTTGCCCAGTACGCCAAGTGGTGCATGCTCGTCGCCCGCACCGACCCCGATGCGCCCAAGCACAAGGGGCTCACTTACTTCCTGATGGATATGGAGCAGGACGGAGTCGAGGCCAAGCCCTTGGTTCAGATCACCGGCGAGGGCGAGTTCAACGAGGTCTTCATGAACGAAGCGCGGATCCCCGAGGCCAACGTGATCGGCGAGGTCGGCGATGGCTGGTCGGTGGCGATCACGACGCTGATGAACGAGCGCGCCGGGCTTGCCTTCGGCGCGATCGCCCAGGTCGCCAACAACCTCAAGCGGCTCGGCGCTCTTGCAGCTGAGACTCGGGTCAACGGCGGCACCGCGGCCGAGGACCCGGTCTACCGCCAGCGGATCGCCCAGCTTCACATCGAGGCGGAGACGATGCGCCTTAACGCCTATCGCGGCCTGACCAAGACGATGCAGTCCGGGATCCCCGGCCCCGAGGGTTCGCTGGGCAAGTGGCAGTGGGCCGACATCAACCAGCGCATCGCCGAGCTCGCTCTCGACATCGAGGGCGCCTACGCGCCGCTGGCGCGCGGCGCCGAGCATGCCGCGGCGGGTGGCGCCTGGCAGTACAGCTTCCTGCGCTCGCGAGCCAATTCGATCGAGGGCGGCACCACCGACATCCTCAAGAACATCATCGCCGAGCGCGTGCTCGGCCTGCCGAGGATGCGTTAGGGGCCGTCGCATATGTACTTCGATCTCACCGACGAGCAGCAAGCGATCAAAGCGACCGCACGCGATTTCCTCGCCGCCCGTTACAAGTCGGCGCGGATCCGCGAGCTGGCCGACAGCGAGAACGGCTTCGAGCAGTCCGACTGGGAGGAGATGGCCGAGCTTGGCTGGCCGGGACTGGCGCTTCCCGAGCAGTGGGGCGGGCAGGGGCTGGGCATCGTCGAGCTTGGCGTCCTCTTCGAGGAGATGGGCTACGCGCTGGCTCCCTCGCCGCTCTTCTCCAACACGATCGCCGGTTTGGCGCTGGCGCTCTGCGGCTCCGATGAGCAGCGAGAGCGTTTCCTGCGCCCGCTCGCGACAGGGCAGCTGCGTGGCACTCCCGCGCTCTGGGACGCGGGCTCTCCTGCGACTCCCGGCGGCTCGACGATGGAGGCGCGAGAGGATGGCGACGGCATCGTCCTTGACGGCGAGAAGGTTCTGGTCATGGATGCCGCCACGGCGGACTTCTTCCTGGTCGCCACCTCCGATGGCCGGCGTCATCTCGTCGAGCGCGAGGATTCCGGGGTGACCGTCACCCCCGAGGCGTCGATCGACCTCACTCGCCGCCTTTCCTCGATTCGCTTCGAGGGCGTCAAGGTCGCTGCTGCGAACTCGTTGCCCGGCGATGGGGCCGACTACTACGCGGTCTTCTTCCGTCTCTGTGTGGCCCTGGCGGCCGAGTCGACCGGAATCGCTCAGCGCACGATGGAGATGGCCATCGAGTACGCCAAGGACCGTCAGCAGTTCGGTCGGCCGATCGGGGCCTACCAGGCGGTCTCGCACCGCTGCGCGCAGATGTTGCTGGAGACCGAGAACGCACGCTCCGCCGTCTACGGGGCAGCGTGGGCGGCCGACGCAGAGCCCGAGTCACTTCCGCTCGCGGCCTCGATGGCCAAGGCCTACGCCTCCGACGCCGGCTGGCGGGTTCCTGATGCCTCTATCCAGGTGCACGGCGGCATCGGCTTCACCTGGGAGCATGATCTTCACTTTTTCCTCAAGCGCGGCAAGGCGAACGCGGCGATGTTCGGCGACGCCAAGTGGCACCGCGATCGCGTCGCCGATGCGGTCCTGGTCGAAGCTGCCGAGCCGGTCTCGGTCTGAGGGGCGGGGATGGGAGCACTCGACCGGATCTCCGTCGCCGCGATCGGCGTTTCGGTCACTGAGCTGGAGGCGGAGGCCAAGCGCGCCGAAGCCGCTGGGGTGGAATGCGTCTGGGCGCCGGAGCTCTTCCGATCCTCGGTCACCCAGGCCGCATACTTGGCTGGGCGCACCGAGAAGATCGACGTTGCCACTGGGATCACCTGGGCCTTCACCCGCAGCCCCTTCATCCTCGCTATCAGCGCCCTCGACATCGACGAGATGTCGGGCGGCCGCTTTCGCCTCGGCCTCGGCTCTGGCGTCAAACGGCTGAACGAGACCTGGCACAACGCCGAGTACGGCAAACCGGCGCCGCACATGCGCGAGGCGATCGAGGCGACGCGCTTGATCATGCAGCAGGCCGGCAAGGGCGAACCGATCCGCTACGAGGGCTCCTACCACGACATCGACATCAAGGGTTGGATCCGACCGCACCCGGCTCCGCGCGAGTCGGTGCCGATCTACACCGCCGGCATCCAGAAGGGCATGTGCCGGATGGCCGGCGATGTCGCGGACGGCCTGATCGGCCATCCGATCCAAAGCCTGCGTTGGATTGACGAGGTCGTCGTCAGCTCCTTCGAAGAGGGCATCAGCCGCTCCGGCCGTGAGCGCAAGGACTTCGACTACCTGCCGACGGTCTGCTGCGCAATCGACGACGACGAGGCGCGGGCAATCGAGATGGCGCGCCGCACGATCTCCTTCTACGCCACAGTGAAGACCTACATGCCGCTCTGGGAGCTGCATGGCTTCGCCGACAATGCGGTGGCAGCGGGCGATGCCTTCCGCCGTGGTGATCTCGCCGCCGTGCCGGCCGCGATCAGCGACGAGATGGTTGGCACTTACTGTGCTGCTGGGCCGCTCGACAAGGTCCGCGCCCGCGTCGAGGCAACCGCTGAGCGCGCCGACGGCCTTTTCCTGACGCCGCCGACCTACTTCATCTCTCCCGAAGAGCTCTCCGAGTTCCAGAACCGCATCATCGACGCCTTCGGTCCCACCTCGTCCGCCGCCCGCTGACTTCGTGTTTACTCGCGCTATGCGCGAAGAAACACGAAGTCACGCTCTTGAAGTGTTGGCTCGCGTCAGGGAAATACCCGTTGGCTTCGTGCGCACATACGGGGATGTCTCGCCTGGCGCGCCGCGGTTCGCCGGCTCGATCCTCTTCGAGTGCGACGACCCCGACCTTCCCTGGTGGCGGGTCGTCCGCGCCGATGGCTCGCTGGCCAAGGGGGATCGCCAGCGTGAGCGCCTGCTCGCCGAGGGCGTCCCCTTCCGCGGTGAGCGAGTTGACATGGGCGCCGCCCGGCTGCCCTCCTAGCGGCTAGGGGATGGGCCAGATCCGCTCGCGGAGGGCCCCATCGGGAGAGGGGGTGGTGACGCAAAACTCCGGCCCAGGGCCCAGCACCATCTGGCGCTGCCAGATCGTCGTCTCGGGCAGCGAGGCGATGAACTCCTCGCTTGGCTCACCTCGCGGCTTGTCGAGCCAGTGCGCGACGTCGGGGATTGACGATGGCCCCCGCACCAGCGCGTAGACGGCGCCCCAGCCGTTCGCGGCGTTCAAGGCCGCGCGATCGTGTTGGGGGCCTCTCACCGAATCGACGGCCGCTCGGTTCAATTTCCCCAGCGACTCCCAGTCCTCAACGAGATACCAGTCCTCGTAACCGTCCTTGTCGGCGAAGGGGAGCTCCGCGAGGCGGAAGGATGCCGATCGGGTCTCGAGCGCGGCGTGAAACGAGAGCTGGGCCTGCTCGTAGTTTCCTGGCTCGGTGCCTTCGTGTGGCCGGTGCCAGAAGACGTACGCCAGCATTTTCGCCAGCCGCTACTCGTCGCGGGGAGTGATGCGGAAGGTCGAAACTACCTCGGCCTGCTTGGCCTCGGGGTGGACGACGTAGGCGCTGGGGCCACCGCCGAACCAGCCCGAGCTCTCGTTGTCGGCGACGAAGATCCCCGGGTGGTGCTTGCCGTTGCCGTCCTCGACCCAGACCTTGTCGCCCTCCTTGAAACCGTGCTCGATCTCGCTCATCCCCTAAGACTATGGGCAGATGACGATCAAGTGGAAGTCGGCGTCCGCGTCGGCGCCTTTTTCGTCACGGGTGCGAACTTCGATCGCGTTCGGGTTCGCCGGCGAGACGTTCGTCTGGGCGTAGCCCGCACCTGGAACGGTCGTGCCGGCGTTATTGCGGGCGGCCACGTTTGCGCAGACGCTGACGTTGGTCGGGAAGACGACGGCGACGGCGCCGCCGCCCTCGGCCGCGGTGATGCCAGCGTCGCTGGTCCTCGCCAGTGCCGCGTTGCCGGCGCCGCCCGGGTTGTTGACGACCGCCCAGTAGGTGTGTGCGGCGCGCTTGGCCGCCGGCACGACGCCGAGCTTGTTGGTGTTGATTTGGAAGCCGGTCAGGGTCTTCTTCTTCAGCTTGCCGCCGCCGACCGTCTGCTTCTTGATCGCCCCGCCGTTGATCGTCTGTGCCGCATAGGCCGTGCCCGCCAGGGCGACGACCAGCGCGACCAGCGCCACGACCATCGCCGGCGATGGCTTCCTCTTCCTCAGCGCGTTCATGGGGTTCCTTCCGTTTGGGGGCGTGCCAGATGTTTACCCCCGCGCAGAGCGCATAACCCCCAGGTGCTTCAGTGGTGGCCGATTCCCATCGTCCCGCGTGGGTCGCCGCTGTGCTCGGCGAGGTCTTCGAGCTCGGCGATCTTGCGCTCGCCTTCCAGCCTTGCCGGGTCGTCGGCGGCGAGGGGCTCGATCAGGCGGCGGATGCGGTTGCGGACCTGCAGCGCGAAGTGGGGAGTGGAGGCACCGGCCAGGGCACGGATGTCCTCGGCGGTGACTCGGTGGGTGCCGCCGAGCAGGTTGGGGCTCTCGGCCTCGCTCACGGTTCCCCTCCGATCTGGGCCAGTTCGGCCAGCTGGTCAATTTCTGCTTGCTGGTTCACGTCGATGGCCTCCTGGTCTCCGATCACCCAAACGTGGTTGTAAAAGGCGCGGGTCGGATCGGTCGTGTAGCCCGGCTTGACGTCGAGCATGTATTCACGCAGCGCCGCCGGCAGCGTATCGGCGTTGTCGGTGAGTAGCAGCGGGCCCCAGGTTCCCGACGCCGAGAGCGGTGCGGCAACCGCGGCGTCGAGCGGGGAGTCGCTGTGGGCGATGACGAAGCCGTGACCTGGGTCGTTGATGTTCCAGCCAAAATCGCCGCTGGCGTAGCGGGCGAAGCCGATCGCATTTTCGACCGGTTCCTCGCCGGAGACGCGCCGCACCCGGCCGACGATCTTGCTCGCTTCTCGCACCACGTTGGACGAAAGTGCCGATGACGGACCGAGCACGTAGACAGGGACTTTGGCGTGCCGCTCCAGTGCCTTCGCTGTGACCGCGGGCAGCTTTTTGGCACCGCTGAAGAGGACCGGATCCCCCGAGCGCGCCGCCCAGGCAGCGGCTGGCGCCGCAAAGGCGGGTTGCTCTTCCGAGGCGAGGACGACGTGCCGCGGAGGGCCGTCGAAGAGCTTGTCGCGCAGAACCGCGATTGCTGCGGCAAGCGCGGCTGGGCTGTCGCCTCTGATCTGCGTCGTACGCAGATCCTCGCGAGCTATCGCGCCGCCAATCGCGAAGGCCTGGGCACGGTGGGTGTCGGGGCTTCCCTGCGGGTCGAGGGCATCCAGCGCCTGCGAGGTGGGCTCCGGCAGGCCATCGCCGCTGGAGACGAGCAGTGGCGAGTTCACCGGACGGGCCATCAGGACAGCGGCCGCAACGGCGCCCTGCCAGTCCTCCTCGTCGACGAGAGTGACGGCGGCGGGTCGCTGCGCGGGCTTGGTCGACGGGAAGACCGCCAGGGCGACCCCGGCGGCGGTGGTCGCGGAATCGGATCCGCCGACGCGGGTCGTGTTGTTGGTCGCGAAGGACGGGTAGCCCAGTTCGTCGGCAGCCTGGGCGGTCGGGGTCTCCTTTTGCTCGGCTGCCGACGCGGAGGGCGCTGGCGCCGCCTTTTCCGACCCCGTGTCCGTGTCGCCACCGCCGAGTACTGCGGCGACGAGGAAGACGATGGCGACGAGAACCAGTCCGGCGATCGCTTTCAGCGCCACCGGAATCGGTTTGCGTCGCCGCTTCGGTGACTGCGGCGGGCTCGGCTGCGGTGGTTTGGGGGGAGATGCCGGCGCCTTTGTCACCAGCGTGGCTTGGGGAGTCTCCGGCGCTTTCGCCGCTGCCGATTCACCGACCGGCAAGTCGGCATTGATGGGGCGCTTCCGGGGCACGGCCGGGAACGCTACACGCGAGTCGGTGGCTGGCTGGTCAGCTAACCTTCACTCGACTGGTTGACTGACCAGTCAATCAGCCGCCGAGCTTCCAGAAGGGAACCGAATGGACTTCGCACTAAACGACGAGCAGAAAGAGTTCAAGGAGCGCTGCCGGACCTTCGCCCGTGAGGTGATCCGTCCCGCCGCCCGCAAGCACGACGAAGAGGAGAGCATCCCCTGGGAGGTGATCAAAGAGGCGCGCAAGCAAGGCTTTGGCGGCCTCGAGGCGATCCAGCGCTCGGCCGGCGATGCCGAGGGCCAGATGCAGGTGATCTCGGCCGAAGAGTTCCACTGGGGCTGCGCCGGGATCGCCCTGGCCGTCTCCGGCTCCGGTCTCGCCGCAGCCGGCATCGCCTCGTCGGGCACCCCCGAGCAGATCGGTCAGTGGGTTCCCGAGTGTTTCGGCATCGGCGAGGAGATCAAGCTCGGCGCCTACGCGGTAACCGAGCCGCAGGCCGGCTCCGACGTGAAGAGCCTCAAGACCACCGCCAAGCGCGACGGTGACGAGTGGGTCCTCAACGGCACCAAGGTCTTCATTACCAACGGCGGCATCGCCGACGTCCACGTCGTCGTCGCCACCGTCGATCCGGCGCTCGGCACTCGCGGTCAGGCCTCCTTCGTCGTTGGCAAGGACACGCCGGGCTTGAGCCAGGGTAAGAAGGAGTCGAAGCTCGGCATCCGCGCCTCGCACACAGCCGAGATCGTGCTCGAGGACTGCCGCATCCCGGTCGAGAACCTGCTCGGCGGCGAGGAGAAGCTGGAGCGCAAGCTGCAGCGCGGCCGCGAAGGCAAGAAGTCGCGGGGCGCCGACGCGCTGGCGACCTTCGAGATGACCCGGCCGCTGGTCGGCGCCTCGGCGCTCGGCATTGCTCAGGCCGCCTACGAGTGGACCCTCGAGTACCTCGACGGCCAGACCGATGGCGGCAAGCCGGTCCTGGGCGAGCAGCGCATCCAGCAGGTCCTCGCCGACGTCGCCACCGAGATCGAGGCCGCCCGCCTGCTGGTCCAGCGCGCCGCCTGGATGGGCCGTAACGGCATCCCGATGACCGGCGGTCAGGGCTCGATGTCGAAGCTGAAGGCTGGCGACGTGACGATGTGGGCGACGACGACCCTGATGGATCTCGTCGGTCCCTACGCCTGGAGCACCGATTGCCCGCTGGAGAAGTGGTTCCGCGACGCCAAGATCTACCAGCTGTTCGAGGGCACGGCGGAGATCCAGCGCATGGTCATCTCCCGCATGCAGGCGCGTGAGTACGCCGAGCGTCTTGGCTATGCGGCGGAAGTCGCCGAGCAGGCGATTGCCGAGAAGCCGGCTGAGAAAGAGCCTGTTCCGGCCTAGTTAGGGGACCTATCCCGGTAGGGGTTTCACTTAACTTTTTCGGTGAAACGTGGTTGGGCTGTCGCCCGAGGCGGTTGACGAAAAAGTACAAGACGTTTCACCCCTACCGGGATAGGTCCTAAGCTCCGGGCGTGCACTCGCACGCTCATTCGCATTCGCTTGACGCGCGGCGTGGCGACAGCCGCCGCAGGATGTGGATTGCTTTGGGGATCAATGCGGGGATGCTGCTCGCCGAGGTCGTGGGTGGGGTGCTCACCGGGTCGCTGGCCGTGCTTGCCGATGCGGGGCATGTGCTCTCCGACGTCGGCGCGATCGGCCTGGCCTTGTTCGCCGCTTCGCTGGCTACTCGCCCGGCCGGCGGTCGGATGACCTTTGGCTATCAGCGCTCGGAGATCCTCGCCGCGCTGGTCAACGGGCTGTTGCTCGTTGCCGTCGCGCTTGCCATTGCCTACGCCGCGATCGGTCGCCTCGGCGATCCGCCCGAGATCGACGCCGGCGGCGTCCTCGGTCTCGGCCTGCTCGGCCTCGCTGGCAACGTCGCCGCGACCTTCGTGCTGGCCCGTGGCGAGCGCGCCGACGTCAACCTCGAGGGGGTGCTGCGACATTCCGCCGCCGACGCACTCGGCTCGATCGGCGTGATCGTCGCCGGCGCCTTCGTCCTTGCCGGCGGCTCGTCTGTGGCCGACCCGATCGTCAGCTTGGCGATCTCCCTGCTGATCCTGATCTCCTCCTGGCGCCTGATCAAGGAACCGCTCGGGGTTTTGATGGAGGCGGCGCCGGCGGGGGTCGACGTCGATGCGGCCGGTGCCGCGATCTGCGAGGAGGACGGGGTGCGCTCCGTCCACGACCTGCACATCTGGACCGTCACCTCCGGTTTCGGCGCTCTAGCGGCTCACGTCGTCGTTTCGCCGGACTGCGATCGCGACCTGGTGCGGCGGCGGATCGAGCTACTGCTGCACGAGCGTTTCCACATCGACCACACCACTCTGCAGATGGAGGAGCAGGCGCCGGAGGAGCTGCTGCGCGTCGAGAACGCCACCGGGCAGACCTGATCGCAAGCCCAGTTGCAGGACTAATGCCCTGCACAGGGCCGGATTATCGACTTAGCTAGCCTCGCTGGCGATGATCCTCAAGACTCGCCTTGCCCTGGCGGCTCTTCTCGCCGCCGCGGCGGCGCTGATCGTGCTGCTCATTTTCAGCGCCGCGGCGCCTGCCGAGAGCCTCGAATCGAAGCTTGATGCCAAGGAAGCGAAGCTATCCAAGGTGCGCGAACGCCGCGGCGTTCTGACCACGACGATCTCCCGCTACGGCAAGCGGATCGACCGCCTCACCGGCGAGGTCGCGTCGCTGCGCAACCGTGAGTCAGCAGTGCGCGTCCGGCTCAACGCCAAGCAGGCGGAGCTCGACCACGCCGTCGCCGAGCTCGACCAGGCCAAGAAGCACCTCGCCGTGATGAGGGCGCGCCTCAAACGAGCACTGGTCGCCCTGCGCGAGCGCCTCGTCGCGATCTATGAGACCGGCACGCCCGACGTGCTCAGCGTCATCGTCGGTGCCAACGGTTATGACGACCTCGTCGATCGCACCGAATATCTCAACCACATCCGCGGCATGGACGAAGCGGTGGTCAGTCGGGTCCGCGACCTGCGCAACCAGGTGAAACGGACTGTCGCCCGCCTGCGCACCGTCAAAGACCGGATCGAGGCGGCTCGCGACGCGATCGCGGCTGAAGAGCAGGTGCTCGCAAATGCCCGGGCAGCCGTGGAGCAGCGTCAATCGGCACTCGTCTCGGTGCGCGCAAGCCGCGTCTCGGCTTTGAAGAAGATCGAGTCGACCGAAGAAGACCTGGAGGGCGACGTCGCCTCGGTACAGGCCGAACTTGCCGCGCTGCTGGGCGAAACGGCTTCCTCGCCACTTCCTGCCGGCCCGATCCGCTATGGCTCGGGGCAGTTCATCTGGCCGGTTGACGGAGCTGTGGTCTCCGGATTCGGCATGCGCTGGGGCCGTATGCACGAGGGGATCGACATCGCCGTGCCAGCCGGTACCCCGATCCGCGCCGCGGCCTCGGGCTCGGTCGTCCTGCTTCAGTCCGAAGCCGAAAGCGGTGGCTACGGGAACTTCACCTGCCTCGACCACGGCGGCGGGTTGCAGACCTGTTACGCCCACCAGTCGTCGTTCGCGGTCGGCTCCGGCCAGAGCGTCTCCCAAGGTGAGGTGATCGGCTACGTTGGCTGCACCGGGCATTGCTACGGCGATCACCTCCACTTCGAGGTCCGGATCGGTGGCGCGCCCACCGATCCACTGGGCTACCTGTAGCCCGGATTACTCAAAATTCCTCGGAAATCCAACTATTGGGTATGGATTGAGGGTTTTGTCCTGCGACCCTGGGTAGCAAGCGACAAGCGACAACGGAGGCAATGTCGATGGTTCGCCAGGCCCAGTCCTATCTCGCAGGCGCATTCTCAGCCACGGCTCTGATTGCCGGGGCTATCGTCGCCTTCGTCCTGCTCGTCTCGCTACAGGCGCTCCAGGACTGGCCACTTGCTGGCATCGTCGGCAGCGGGGACGAGCCCACGGTGTCGAGCGGTCGTCCCGTTGCCCCCGATGCTGCCGCCTCCGCCGCCGGCAGCGCTGCTGGGGCGGCGACGGCCACGCGGAAAGCCGATGCAAGCAATCAGGCAGGGCAGGGCGACGGCAGCACACGCCGCCAGCAGGTCGATGGAACCGCGACCGGAGCGACGCCTACGCCGGCAGCCGAATCGCCAGGCAGCCAGGCTCCGACCTCAAGCCCTACCGCGGGTGGTGGCTCCGGCTCCGGTAACTCTCCCGCGCAGGAACCGTCTTCGAGCTCCAGCCTCGGGGCCGGCAATGGTGGCGGTGCAGGAAGTGGGGTGGGCACTCTGCCGGGGACCAGCGGCTCTGGGGCCGGCGGCCCAGGCCAATCGACGTCCGGCGCCGTGACTGGCGCCGTCAACAACACGGTCTCCGGTGTCGACGGTGCCCTTGGTGGAACGTTGGGCAATACCGGTGTCACCGAGGTCACCGAAAAAGCCGTCAACGACGTCGCCGGCCCCGAATCGGTGGTCGGCAAAACGGTCGACAACACGGTCAAAGCGGTCGGCGGCCTGCTCGGCGGCGGTCGCTAACGGCGCCGGCAGTCGTCGGCTCCCTCGCAACCGTCACAATGCCCGCCTATGGCGGAGCATGGACAGGCGGGCGCCGTGGCTGACCCTGTAGCGGGGTCTCCGGTTTACCCAGGGGGCAGCCGCGTCAACGAGCGCGGTCACCTCGAGGTGGCAGGTTGCGACATCGTCGATGTCGCGGCCGAGTTCGGCACTCCGGCTTACATCTACGCCGAGGACGACATGCGCGCCCGCGCTCAGGCATATCGCCAGGCGTTCGAGAGTCGCGATGCCGACTACGAGGTCCTCTTCGCCAGTAAGTCGTTTCCCTGCACCGCCGCCTACCGGCTCTTCGCCGAGGAAGGGCTCGCCGTCGACGTCGCCTCCGGTGGCGAGCTGCACATGGCCCTGCGTGCCGGTTTCGATCCCGTCCGGATCCACATGCACGGCAACAACAAGAGCGACGAGGAGATCCAGCTCGCCGCTCGCGCCGGCGTCGGCCACCTGATCCTCGACTCCTTCGACGAGATCGAGCGTTGCGAACGACTGCTCGACGAGCCGCAGGACGTGCTGATCCGGGTCACGCCCGGCATCAAGCCCTCCACCCACGACTACATCACCACCGGCCAGCTTGACTCGAAGTTCGGCTTCGGGCTCGAGGACGGTCTCGCCGCGCAGGCGATCGAGCGGGTCCTGCGCTCCGATGTGCTCAACCTGACCGGGCTGCACGCCCACATCGGCTCGCAGATCTTCGAGCTGGAGCCCTACACGCTGGCGATCCGCGCCCTGGGTGAGATAGCCGGGGATTGGTGCCGGATCGTCAACGTCGGTGGCGGCCTCGGCATCGCCTACACGGTTGAGGACGAGCCACCCTCGATCGACGCCTACGTCGACGTCAAGGTGCGCGGCGTCGCCGAGGTCTTCGGCGAGGACGTGCGCATCCTGATCGAGCCGGGCCGCTCGCTGGTCGGCAACGCCGGCGTCACCGCCTATCGCGTCGGGACCGTCAAGGAGATCCCGGGAATCCGCACCTACGTCGCCGTCGACGGCGGCATGTCGGACAACATGCGGCCGATGCTCTACGGCTCGCGCTATGAAGCACTGATTGCCGACCGGGCAGGCACCCCGCCCGACAGCCTGGCGACGATCGCCGGCATGCACTGCGAGTCCGGCGACATCCTCGTCCGCGACACGATGCTCGCCTCACCGGCGGTCGGCGACGTGCTGGTCACGCCGGCGACCGGGGCTTACGGCCACGCGATGGCCAGTAACTACAACGGCGTGCCGCGTCCGCCGGTGATCTTCTGCCGCGACGGCGATGCCCGCGTCGTCGTGCGCCGTGAGACCTACGAGGACCTGACTTCAAGAGATGTCTGATCCGATTCGCATCGGGCTGCTGGGACGCGGCACGGTCGGTGGTGCCTTCGCCGATCTGATCGCTGAGCGCGCCGGCGCGGTCGAGTCGGCAACCGGACGGCGGCCGGAGATCGCCGGCGTGCTGACTCGCGAGGGCGGCGACTTCGGCGAGATTCTCGAGCGCTCCGACCTAATTGTCGAGCTGATCGGCGGTACCGATCCGGCCCGCGAGTACGTGCTCGCGGCGCTGCGCGCCAAGCGTCCGGTGGTGACCGCCAACAAGCAGCTCCTCGCCCAGCACGGCGAGGAGCTCTTCGAGGCCGCTCGCGAGGCCGGCGTGCAGCTGCGCTTCGAGGCCGCGGTGGCCGGTGTGATCCCGATCGTGCGGGTGATCCAGGAGAGCTTCGGCGTCACCGAGATCGCCAAGGTCTTCGGCATCGTCAACGGCACCACCAACTTCATCCTCACCGAGATGGCCGCCAGTGGCGCCCCTTTCGAGGAGGTGCTCGTCCGCGCCCAGGAGCTGGGCTACGCTGAGGCCGACCCGAGCGCCGACGTCAACGGCGCCGACGCGGCAGCGAAGATGGCGATCCTCGCCCGTCTCGCCTTCCACACGCCGGTGACGTTAGACGAGGTTTCCTACGAGGGAATCGAGGGGGTCAAACCCGACGACATCGCCTACGCCAAGGAGCTTGGGCTCTCGCTGAAGCTGCTCGGCGTCGCCGAGCGCCGCGAGGGCGGGGTCAGCGTGCGCGTCTTCCCCTGCTTCCTCTATGCCGGCCACCCGCTGGCGCCAGTCGAGGGCCCGTTCAACGCGGTGATGGTCGAGGCCCCCGACATCACCGAGGTGACGATGTCGGGACCGGGGGCTGGCGGCGTGCAGACGGCCTCGGCGGTGCTCGGCGACGTCGTCTCGATCCTCAGCGGCGACGCCCCGGTCCACGAGACCCGCGAGCGGCTGCCGATCGTCACCGACGTCGCCTCCTCCTTCTACCTGCACCTGGCGGTCGCCGATCGCCCTGGGGTGCTCGCCCAGATCGCCCAGGTGCTCGGCGACAAAGACGTCTCGGTGAAGAGCGTCGTGCAGCGTGGCGTCGGCGAGGACGCGCGCCTGGTGATGGTCATCCACGAGTGTCTCGAGTCGCGCTTCGCCGATGCCCTGGAGGCGATCGAGGGACTTGACGTGTTGCGCGCGCCGCCGCGGGCGATCCGTGTGATCGCGGAGGAGTTCGTTTGAGCCCCGTTCCCCTGATCGAGCGCTACAGGGAGCGGCTCTCGCTGGAGCCCGGTGACCCAGTGGTGACGCTGAACGAGGGCTCGACGCCGCTGATCGAGGCGCCGCGGCTCTCCGAGCGGCTCGAAACGCGGGTTTACCTGAAGTTCGAGGGGGCCAACCCGACCGGCAGCTTCAAGGACCGCGGCATGACGCTGGCGGTATCGCGGGCGAAGGGCCGGGGCGCCGAGGCGGTGATCTGCGCCTCGACCGGCAACACTGCCGCTAGCGCCGCCGCCTACGCCGCGCGAGCAGGTCTGCGCGGAGCGGTGATCGTGCCCGAGGGCAAGATCGCGATCGGCAAGCTTGCCCAGGCGCTGATGCACGGCGCCCGCGTCGTCGCCCTGCAGGGCAACTTCGACGACGCGCTGCGGATCGTCCGTGAGCTCGCCGACAAGCACCCGATCGAGCTTGTCAACTCGGTCAACCCGCACCGCATCGAAGGCCAGAAGACGGCGGCCTTCGAGGTAGTCGAGGAGCTTGGCGAGGCGCCCGGAGCGCTGGCGATCCCGGTCGGCAACGCTGGCAACGTCACCGCCTACTGGCGCGGCTTCCAGGAGGCCGGCGTGGCGCCGGTGCTCTACGGCTTCCAGGCCGAGGGGGCGGCGCCGCTCGTCAGCGGCGCTCCCGTCGCCAACCCCGAGACCGTCGCCTCGGCGATCCGGATCGGTAACCCGGCCCGCTGGGAGGAGGCGATGGCGGCCTTCACCGCCTCGCGCGGCAGAGTCGCCGCGGTCAGCGACGAGCAGATCCTCGACGCCTACCGCTGGCTTGCCGCCGGCGAAGGCGTCTTCTGCGAGCCGGCATCGGCCGCCTCCGTCGCTGGTCTGCTGGCCCACGGCCTGCCGACGGTTGAGGACGCCGCCCCGCCCGAATCGGTCGTCTGCGTCCTCACCGGCCACGGCCTCAAGGACCCCGACACAGCTCTCTCCAAGGCTCCCTCGGTGATCAACTGCGAGAACGAGCTCAGCGCCGTCGAGCGCGCGGTGTTCGATTGACGACGCG
>Ga0164241_10003569_pt1 | contig 15562 bp, 18 predicted proteins | sample OricomyardsoilBY_FD_108780 | JGI IMG/M metagenome (GOLD analysis project Ga0164241, IMG submission 108780) | Backyard soil microbial communities from Emeryville, California, USA - Original compost - Back yard soil (BY) | ecosystem: Environmental > Terrestrial > Soil > Unclassified | place: USA... | reverse complement strand
GCTCGTCACGACCGGCGGCCAGCAGGTCCTCGACCTGATGTGCAAGACGTTCATCGATCCCGGCGACGTGATCGTCGCCGAGGCGCCCACCTACCCGGGCGCGATCCCCGCGTTCAGCGCCTACCAGGCCGACGTCGTGCAGGTCGGCATGGACGAGGACGGGATGCGGATCGACGAGCTCGAGGAGACGCTCGACCGGCTCGAGCGCGAGGGGCGCCGGCCGAAGTTCGTCTACACCGTCCCGACGTTCCAGAACCCGGGCGGCGTGACGATGTCGCTGCCGCGCCGCAAGCGCCTCGTCGAGGTCGCCCACGAGCGCGAGCTGCTCGTCCTCGAGGACAACCCGTACGGCCTGCTGCGCTACGAGGGCGAGGCGCTGCCGACGCTGCTGTCGCTCGACGGCGGCGAGTTCGTCGTCTACCTCGGCACGTTCTCGAAGATCCTCGCCGCCGGCCTGCGCCTCGGCTGGGCCGTCGCGCCGCGGCCGATCCGCGACAAGTTCAACACCGGCAAGCAGGGCGTCGACCTGTGCTCGTCGTCGCTGACGCAGCTGTTCGTCGCGACCTACTTCCGCGAGCGCCGGTGGGAGGACTACGTCGGCGAGCTGCGCGACCTCTACCACGCGCGCCGCGACGTGATGCTCGACGCGCTGACGCAGTACTTCCCGCGCGAGGCGTCGTGGACCCACCCCCAGGGCGGCATGTTCATCTGGGTCACGCTGCCTGACTACATCGACACGACCGATCTCCTCGCGCGCGCGCTCGAGGAGCGCCACGTCGCGTTCGTCCCGGGCCGGTCGGCGTACGTCGACGGCCGCGGCGGCTCGTCGATGCGGCTGAACTTCTCCGGCTCCCGCGAGGACGAGATCCGCGAGGGCGTGCGGCGGATCGGCGAGGTCGTGCGCGAGCAGGTCGGCTTCTACGGGACGCTCACCGGCACGCAGCCGGCCGCCCCCGCGGCGCCTCCGGCGCCCGCCGACACGTCGGACCTGGCGGACGTGCTGCCGTTGCCGCGGCGCGAGCGCCCGCGGCGCGAAGCCCAGTAGAGCCTCGCCGCGCTACTCGTCGCCGGCGAAGTCCTCCGGCGTGACCTGGTCGAGGAAGTCCTTGAACTTCTCGACGACCTCCTCGGTGTCCTCGACCTCGTGCTCGAACTCGATCGCCGACTCGGTGATGACCTCCTCGGCGGCGAAGATCGGGGCGCCGGAGCGCACCGCGATCGCGAGCGCGTCGGATGGCCGCGAGTCGATCTCGATCTCGGTCCCGCCCTCGACGGTCAGCGTGATCGAGGCGAAGAACGTGTTGTCGCGCAGCTCGGTCACCTGGACCTTCGTGCAGCGCGCGTCGAGCTCGCCGAGCATGTCGCACAGCAGGTCGTGCGTCATCGGCCGCGGCGTCGACGCGCCCTGGAGCTTCATCAGGATCGCGGCCGCCTCGGGGTGGCCGATCCAGATCGGCAGGAACTTGTTGGAGTCCACGGTCTTGAGCAGCACGATCGGCTGTTTGCCGACCATGTCGAAACTCACTCCGTAGATCACCATCTCCTGCACGTGCTGGGCTCCCGCCGCTCGGGGTGTGGCGTCGAGTATAGGCACGGGCCGCCCACGCTCCGGGGCGTGCGCGCCGGGTTCGCACGGCTGGCTGACGTCGCCCTCATGGTGATAGGTTCGCGCCGTCCCTCGCGGTCCCACCCGCCCCGATGAGCGTCCGCATCTTCCTCTGTGACGATGTTCCCGAGCTGCGGCTGCTGCTGCGCTTCGCGCTCGAGGAGGACCCCGAGCTGCAGGTCGTCGGCGAGGCCGGCGACGCCGCCACCGCGCTGGCTCGGCTCCCCGAGCTCGCTCCCGACGTGATCCTCCTGGACCTCTCGATGCCCGGCATGGACGGCCTCGAGGCGATCCCGCCGCTTCGCGAGCGGCACCCCGACTGCGCGATCGTCGTCTTCTCGGGCTTCTCCGCGGAGCGGATGCGCGAGCCGGCCCTGGGCCTCGGCGCGAGCGCGTACGTGGAGAAGGGCACGCCCCTGGACGAGATCCGCGCGACGGTCCGGGCGATCGCGGGCGCGGGCGCGGAAGGTAGCGTCTAGCGGATGGACGAGATGCGGCGCGACCAGGGGACCGTGGACCCGACCGGGACGCCGCTGGCGCCGCTGCCCGACGGCGTGACGTTCCGCGACGCCGTCACGCACGTCGACGATCGCGGAACGGTCTTCGAGCTCTTCGACACGCGCTGGGACTGGCACCCCGACCCGCTCGTGTTCTCCTACGTCTTCACGATCCGCCCCGGGGTCGTCAAGGGCTGGGGCATGCACAAGGAGCACGAGGACCGGTACTTCATCGTCAGCGGGGAGCTCGAGGTCGTGCTCTACGACGCCCGCGAGGACTCGCCGACCCGCGGGCTCGTGGCGAGCGTGGTCCTGTCCGGGCACCGGCGGCGGCTGATGAACATCCCCGCCGGGATCTGGCACGCCGATCGCAACCTCGGCGAGACCGACGTGATGGTCGTCAACTTCCCGACGATCCACTACGACCACGCGAACCCCGACAAGTACCGGCTGCCGCTCGACACGGATCAGATCCCGTACGAGTGGCCGGAGCACCTGCGCGGCTGGTGATGACCGGCGTGCGGAGTCCCGCGGTGTCCGTGGTCGTCTGCACGACGCGGAACCCGGACCGCCTGCGCCAGACGCTCGACGCGCTCCCCTCCGGAGCGGAGGGCGTCGCTTACGAGCTCGTGCTCGTGCTCAACGGAGCCGATCGCGACGTGGCCGCGGTGGCCCGCGCCGAGGAGGCGGCCGGCGCGGGTGTCGTCGTGGTGGAGAGCGGCGAGAACCTCGGCTTCGCCGGCGGCACGAACCTCGGAGTGGCCGCCGCGCACGCGCCGCTGCTCCTGCTGCTGCACGACGACGCGGTCCTCGAGCCGGGCGCGCTGCGCGCGCTCGTGGAGGCGGCCTCGCGGCATCCCGAGGCCGGCGTCGTCGGCCCGCTGATCCTCGGGCCGAGCGGTTTGATCAAGCACGCTGGAGCGATCATGTTCGCCGATGGCGTCAGCGCGTCCCCGCACGCGGGCGCCGACCCGCGCGGCGTCACGCTCGAGGCGCGGACGACCGACTACTGCGGGAGCTGCTGCGCGCTCGTGCGGGCCGAGCTCTGGCGGGCATGCGGCGGGCTCGACGAGCGCTTCTTCCCCAGCGGCTACATCGACGCGGACCTCGCGTTCACCGCACGCCGCCTCGGCTGGACGGTCCGCTACGAGCCGGGCGCAAGGGCTCGCCACGCCGACGGCTCGCTCTCGCACGGCTTCAAGGAGTGGTGTCTCCTGCGCAACCGCGAGCGCTTCCTCGCGAAGTGGCGCGAGGACCTCGCCGAGCTCGAGCCGCGCGACGGATCGCCCGAGGCGCTGTCGCGGGCCGTCGCCGGAGCGGCGCGACGGCAGCCGGCGCCCGCCGGCTCGCGGACGCCGCCGCCCCGGCCGGAGACGGGGTCCTCGACCCGCGAGCGGGAGCTCGAGCTCCTGAGGGCCTACGTGGCCGAGGTCGACCGCGAGGTGGTCGCCCGGCGTGAGGAGGTCGTCGCCCGCGACGAGCTGCTCGCGGCCCGAGGCCAGGAGCTCGCGTCGCTCCACACGTACGTCGAGGGGCTGGCGCGGGACCTCGACTCGCTGAACCGCGCGGCGGCGGTCGACGCCGCGGAGATCACCCGGCTGCACGCGGTGATCGCGGAGCTGCAGGGCCGGTGATCGCGGACCTACGTTCCGCCGATGGGCGATCCAGGACTCGAACCTGGGACCTCTTCCTTATCAGAGAAGCGCTCTAACCGACTGAGCTAATCGCCCGGGGGCAGGCCAATATAGCGAGGGTCAGGCGACGCGGCGGGGACCGATGCGGCGGGCGAGGGCGAGGGCCTCGTCCGGGTCGGCGAAGGTGAGCTCGGCTCGGTAGCCGGATGCGGTCGGCTTGACGGTGATGTCCGTGCCGAGGACGGCGCCCAGGGCGTCGGCGATCCGGGCGGCCGCGTCCTCCTGGTCGGGATGCAGGCCGGGACCGCCGTGCCGAGCGGGCGTGCGGCCGGCGGCGCCGGGGGCGGCCTTGGCGGTCGTGTCGCGGGCGCGGGACTCCAGGGCGCGGACCGACCACTCGCCGGCGACGGCCTCCTTGGCCAGGCGGCGGCGGTCCGCGTGCTCGGGCGCCAGCAGCAGCGCGCGGCCGTGGCCCTCGGTGAGGTGGCCGCCCTCGAGCAGCTCGAGGGCCTCGTCCGGGAGGTCGAGCAGGCGCATGAGGTTCGAGACGGCGACGCGGCTGCGGCCGACGCGGCGGCCGACGTCCTCGCGGGTCAGGTTGAGCTCCTCGACGAGGGCGGCGCAGGCGCGCGCCTCCTCCACCGGGTTGAGGTCCTGCCGCGCCATGTTCTCGATCAGCGCGACCTCGAGGGCCTCGGCGTCGTCGCGCTCGCGGACGAGGGCCGGGATCTCCTTGAGGTCGGCGATCTGCGCGGCGCGCCAGCGGCGCTCGCCGGCGATCAGCTCGTAGGTGCCGCCCGCGAGCGGGCGCACGAGGATCGGCTGGACGACGCCGCGCTCGCGCACGGACTCGGCGAGGCCCTGGAGCGCCTCGTCGTCGAACTTCGTCCGCGGCTGGCGCGGGTTCGGCTTGATCAGCTCGACCGGGAGGCGGCGCAGCTCGTCGCCGTCCTTCGGGGAGACGGAGAGGATGGCCGCGAGGCCCCGGCCCATGCCGCGCTCAGCCACGTGCGGCCACCTCCTTGGCAAGCTCGAAGTACGCGTCGGCGCCCGGGCAATGCGGGTCGTGGTGGATGACGGGGCGGCCGTAGCTCGGCGCCTCCCCGATCCGCACGTTGCGCGGGATCACGGTGTCGAAGACCAGCGCCGGGAAGTGCTCGCGCACCTCGCGCTCGACGTCGCGCGCCAGGCGCGTGCGGCCGTCGTGCATCGTCAGGAGCATCCCGGCGATCGTCAGGCGGGGGTTGAGCTCGCGCTGGATGAGCGCGAGCGTGTCGAGCAGGCCCGCGAGCCCCTCGAGCGCGAAGTACTCGGTCTGGACCGGGACGATCACGCGGTCGGCGGCGACGAGCGCGTTGACCGTGACCGGGCCGAGCGACGGCGGGCAGTCGAGGATCACGTACGCGTAGTCGTCGCGGATCGGGGCCAGCGCGTCGCGCAGGCGCCCCTCCGAGCCGGCCTCGCGCGGGAGCTCGACCGAGGCCGCGGCCAGGTCGGGGTGCGACGGGAGCAGGCTGAGGTTCTCGATCCCGGTGGCGACGATCGCCTCCGCGGCGGTGGCGCTGCCCGCGAGGACGTCGTAGGCGTTGGGCGACAGGTCCTTCGACGCCCCCAGCCCCACGGTGGCGTTGGCCTGCGCGTCGATGTCGATCAAGAGCGTCGGGTACCCCGCTTCCGCGATGCACGCCGCAACGTTGACGGCGGTGGTCGTCTTGCCCACCCCGCCCTTCTGATTCGCGATCGCGTAGATCGTGCCCATGCGTCCGAAGGTACCGGTAGAACCGGTCGGACGGACCTTGTCGTTCGGGTCCGAACCCTGAACCTCAGCCTCCACTGGACGCTCGGAGTGGCCGTTTGCGGGCGATTCCCGGTCGTCGCGGGTATTGGTTCGGGGTAGAACCAACCTTGAGGTAGAGGTACAGGCTATGCCTGTCCGCCCCATCGTAGGGCGTCACGGCCCGGCGATCGGCCGAGGAGAGGCCGAGGATGCGCGCGGCGGCCTCGCCGTCGGCGTCCTCGGCGGCGTCCGGGGTGCCCTTCCAGGCGACCAGGGCTCCCCCGAGGCGCAGCAGCGGCGCCGCGTACTCCGCCAGCACCGGCAGCGGCGCCAGGGCGCGGGCCGTCACGGCGTCGCAGGCGCCGAGGCCGTCGGCCCACGTCTCCGCGCGGCCCGGGACCACCTCGGCGTTGTCGAGCCCCATGGCCGCCGCCACGCGGTCCATGAACGCGCACTTGCGCCCCACGCTCTCGAGCAGCGCTACCCGGGCGTTGGGGAGCGCGGCCGCGAGGATCAGGCCGGGGACGCCGGCGCCGGCACCGAGGTCGGCGATCCGCCCGGCGGCCCGGAGCTGCTCGATCTCCAGGCCGGCCAGGGCGTCCGCGACGTGGACGTCGACCGCGGCGCTCGGGTCGCGCACCGTCGTGGGCGCATGCTCGTCCTCGGCCAGTTCCGCCAGGAAGATCGAGAGCCGCTCCTCGGCGGCCGGGCCGAGCTCGTACTGCGCGACGAGCGCCGCGAGTCGTGCGCGAACGCGCTTCGGCAGCTGCTCGGTCATACGGGCCGGCTCCTGACGCGGGTGATGTAGTCGGCGTAGCGCTCCGTCATCGCCGTCAGGCGCTCGGCCGACGGCGCGTCCAGCGCCGCGTTGACGGACTCCTCGAGCACGGGCAGGAGATCCTCCACGAGCATCCGCCCGCGCGCCATCCACTGGTAGTACGAGCGATCGCCGTGGTGGTAGGGGCCGTAGAGCCGGCTGCGCGGGAAGCGCTCGACCAGCCAGTGGAACAGCGACTCGTGCCGGACGTGCATCCGCAGGGTCACCTGAGGCTGGCGGCCGTCGCCGCCGAAAGAGCCCTGCCCGATGAGCACGCCGGTCACGATCCCCCGCTCCCGAGGGCTCAAGGTGTGATCAGCCATCGACGAAGTGTTTCACGGGGGAGAAAAACGTGAAACGTCCCTCCGCGGCGGCCGGCGTGTTTCACGGGGGCGTAGAACGTGAAACGGCGGGCGCGGGCGCGCGCCCAAGCACCCGACGCCGCCGCGAAACGGGTGGCTCAGTCGGCGCGCGGTGCGACGACGAGGTGCCGGTGCGGCTCCTCGCCCTCGGAGTACGTCTCGAGGTCGCCGCGATCGCGGAGGTGCTCGTGCACGATCCGGCGCTCGGTGGCGTTCATCTCGTCCAACGCGACCGGGCGGCCGTTGCGCAGCGCCTCCTCGGCGGCGTCGTCGGCCATCCCCTCGAGCGCCTCCTTGCGGCGTGCGCGGTAGCCGGCGGCGTCGACGACGATCCGCTGGCGCGCGCCGTCGCGGGGCTGGTCCTTCAGCGCGACCCGCTGCGCCAGATGCTGCACAGCCTCGATCGTCTGGCCGTGGCGGCCGATGAACAGACCGAGGTCGTCGCCCTCGACGACGGCCGTGATGCCCTCGTCGTTCTCCTCCACCACGACCGAGGCCTCGAGATCCAGCGCGTCGACGACGAGCTCGACCAGCTCCCGGACCTGCTCCGACATCTCGCTCACCGACGCCTCCCCGAACGCTTCTTCTTCTGGCGTGGCGGCCGCGGTGGCGGCGCGTCGCGCTTGGGCGCGGCCCCCGATCCGTTCCCGCCGCTGCTGCCCTTGGGCTTCTTCGGCGTGCTGTCGCCGTCGGAGCCGGACGGCTCCGGTGACTCCCGCTTCTTGAGCAGCGCCGTCAACATCGACTCCGGTGGCGGCTCGCCTGGGCGGACGATCGGCGGCGACGTGCGGCGCACAAGCGCCCCCTGGCCGATGGTCCACAGGTTCGTCGTGATCCAGTAGACCATCAGGCCGGCCGGGAAGCCGATGATGAACGGCACGAAGAGCACCGGCATGCCCAACAGCAACAGCCGCTGGTTCCGGTCGGGCGTGGCCTGGATCAGGAGGCTCGAGACCAGCTGCGAGCCGACGTACAGCACGAGCAGCGTGATCAGCACGAGGCCGGTCGCCTTGCCCGTGATGTCCGGGACGAACAGGAACCGCTCCGCGTGGCCGATGTCCCCGCAGGCCTTGGCGGTCTGGCCGCAGATGTCCTCCCGCAGGTCGCGGCGGAGCATGTAGAAGAGCGAGATGAACACCGGCATCTGCGCCAGGAGCGGCAGGCAGGACCCGAAGGGGTTCACCTTGTGCTCCTTGTAGAGCGCCATCGTCTCCTGCTGCTTGCGCTGCGGGTCGTCCTTGTACTTCTCCGAGACGGCCTTCATCTCCGGCGCGATCCGCTGTATGGCCCGGGTCGACTTGAGCTGCTTCACCGTCAGCGGCACGAGGAGCGTGCGGACGCAGACGGTCAGGGCGATGATCGACAGGCCCCAGCCGAGGCCGACGCTGTCGTGGAAGAACTTCAGCACCGACTCGAAGACGTCGATGAGGGGCTGCAGGACGTTGCCGAGTACGAAGGTCATGATGCTCGCGTGAAGAGGCGTTGCGCCTCGACCGGATCGAATCCGCCGTGGCTCCAGGGGTTGCAGCGCAGCAGCCGCCAGCCGGCGAGCACCGCGCCCCGCAGTATGCCGTACCGCCGGATCGCCTGTACGGCGTAGGCCGAGCAGGTCGGGTGGTACTTGCAGCGCCGCGGCAGCGCCGGCGAGATCACGCGCTGGTAGAAGCGGATCGGGGCCACGACCACCGTGCGCAGGGCGCCCGTGGCGTTCATCGCAGCAGCCCGGCCTTGTCCAGCAGCTCGGCGAGCGCCGTGCGGACTCCCTCGAGGCCCTCCCGCTCGGCGAGATCGCTCGAGTCGGGGCGCGCCTTGATCACGACGTCGTAGGAGTGCGGCACCGCCGCGCCCTCGACGTCGAAGGCCTCGCGCAGCAGGCGCTTGACCTTGTTGCGCTCGACCGCCCCGCCGACCGACTTCGGGACCGTCAGACCGACGCGTACGCCGCCGTCGTCCTCACGCGGGAACGCGTAGACGACGAGGTAGCGGTTCCCGTGCGACTTGCTCTCGCGGTAGACGCGTTCGAACTCGGCGCTGCGCGAGAGGCGCCCACGGCGAGCACGCCCGGGTCGGGCAGCCCCGCCGCCCACGGCCACCTCAGACCGTGAGCCGCTTGCGACCCTTGTCGCGGCGGCGCTTCAGCGTCAGGCGCCCGGCGCGGGTCTGCATCCGGTTCCGGAACCCGTGGGAACGGGCGCGCTTGCGCTTCTTCGGCTGGTAGGTGCGCTTCATGGGATGCGGAAGTGTAGCGGCGTCCGAACGAATTCGCCCAACTCCTGCACAGCGACGTGCACAGTTGTGCACAGGACGTTCACGGAGATTTCACCGCGATTTGCGACGTTCTCCCGCGGGCCGCGGCAATGGCCTGGGCTATAGTCGCCCGGCCTCACCGCGACGCTCGAATCCGCCGGGCCGCCGCGCCTCTCCCCCACCTTCAGCAACGCCTCCCCTGGAGTCGCACGTCCCTGCCCATGCCTGACGAGACCGCCCAGATCTGGACCCGCATCCAGGACGAGCTGCGCCGGGCCGTCACGGACATGACCTACGACCTCTGGCTCAGCGAGCTCCGGGTCGTCTCCGTCCAGGCCGACGTGGTCACGGTCGACGCGCCCGGGCACGTGCGCACCTGGGTCGCCGACCGCTTCCGCGACGTCCTCGACGCCGCGGCGGCCTCCGTGCTCGGACCGGGCGGACGCGTGGAGCTCGCCGTCGAGGAGGACAAGGCCGCCGCCGCACCGCGGCGCCGGGACGGACGCTCCGGCCCCGGTGGACGCGAGCCCGCGCCCGCGCGCAGCGCCGCCACGCCGCCTCCCGGCGCGGAGCGCGACGAGCTCAACCCCAAGTTCGGCTTCGAGCACTTCATCCTCGGCGACGGGAACCGCTTCGCCCACGCGGCGGCCCTCGCGGTGGCGGAAATGCCTGCTCAGGCCTACAACCCGCTGTTCATCTACGGGCCTCCCGGAGTCGGCAAGACCCATCTGCTGCACTCGATCGGCAACTACGTCCGGCTCTGCTCGGCCCCCCCGCTCTCGGTCCGCTGCACGACCGCCGAGGCGTTCACGAACGCGTTCCTCGCCGCGCTCCACGGCGGCAACGTCGACGCCTTCAAGGCCCGCTACCGCACGATCGACGTGCTCCTCATCGACGACGTGCAGTTCCTCGAGTCGAAGGCCAAGACCGAGGAGGAGTTCTTCCACACCTTCAACGCGCTCACCGACGCCGGCGGGCAGGTCGTGCTCACCTCCGACCGCCAGCCCCGCGACCTCGCCGCCCTCGAGGACCGCCTGCGCGAGCGCTTCGAGTCCGGCCTCGTCGCCGACATCAAGCCGCCCGACATGGCCACGCGGATGACCGTCCTGCGCAAGCGCATCCAGCACGACGGCGTCACCGTGGCCGACGACGGCGCGCTCGAGGCCATCGCCCGCCGCATCACCACCAACGTCCGCGCGCTCGAGGGCGCCCTGATCCGCGTCGTCGCCTACCACTCGCTCACCGGCCGGCCGATCACCGCGGAGCTCGCCGACGAGGTCCTCACCGGCCTCTACCCCGACGCGCAGGTCGATCGATCGCCCGTCCGCCCCACGGTCGAGCGGATCCAGGACGAGACCTGCAAGCTCTTCGGCCTCACGCGCGAGGAGCTCCTCTCCGACGTCCGCACCGCACGCGTCGCCTGGCCCCGTCAGCTGGCGATGTACCTGGCGCGCGAGCACACCGACGCCAGCCTGCCCGCCATCGGCAGCGCCTTCGGTGGCCGCAACCACACCACGGTGATGCACGCCTGCAAGCGCGCCGTCGAGCGTCAGGCCGGAGACCCCGAGGCCCGCGAGGCGATTCGGACGTTGTCCGAACGACTGCGTGCCGACCGCGACGACTGACAGACTCCACGCCGGTCGATCCGTTCCGTCCGACGCACCTGAGAGGGTTCATCGGTTACACAGGCGTACGACTCGCGAATTCCTGCAAGGAGCAGGGATTTTTCTGTGTCCTCCGGCACATAAACAGGCCTGAGTCCGGTAGGATCCCCGGATGAGAAGGCAAAACACCATGAAGTTCCAGACAACGTCGCAGGAGCTCCTCGCTCGCCTGCAGACGATCGCCCGGATCACTCCGGCGCCAGGGGAGGTCGACGCCCCCTCCGGCGTCCGCCTCACCGCCACCCCGACGGGTCCCGAGCTCCACAGCACGGACGCCGAAGTCGGCCTCCGACTCCCGCTCGCCGGCGAGGTCTCGTGCGAGGGAGACGCCGTGGTGACCACTCGCGTCATCCTCGATCTCACCCGGCACCTGCCCGAAGGCCCGGTGTCCCTCGAGCTGCGTCCGGACGAGCAGGACGTCGAGATCCTCGCCGGCACCGAGACGTTCCACATCCCGGTGCTACGCGACGACTTCGCGCGCCTACCGCAGCTCGGCGACCAGGAGCTCGTCGTCGTGCCCGCGACGGCGTTCATCGACACGATCGCGGTCGTCGCCCGCTCGGCCTCACGGGACGAGCGGCGTCCGATCCTCGCCCACATCCACGTCTCGGCGCGGGACTCGGAGCTGAGGATGGTCGCGACGGACTCCTTCCGGCTCTCCGTCAAGGAGACCGTGCTCGACCCGCCAATCGAGGGCGGCTTCGAGGGGATCGTCCCGGGGCGCGCGCTGCAGGAGCTCGAGTGGCTCGCCTCGCGCGGTGGCCAGATCGGCGTCGCCATGTACGACGACCAGGTCCTGTTCCAGCTCGGTGACGTCGTGCTGTCCACGCACGTCACGACCGACTGGCAGTTCCCCGACTACCGCAAGCTCATGCCCGAACCCGACCACTACACGCACGAGCTGCGGCTCGCCGCCGAGGATCTGATCGGCGCCGTGCGCCGCATCGGCAAGCTCGTGGAGGACAACGAACCGATGCGGCTCACGTTCTCCGAGGGCCAAGTCGTCGTCTCCGTGCGCACCCCCGAGGTCAGTGGAGCCAGCGGAGCACTGCCGGCGCCCTTCTCCGGCGAGCCCTTCGAGATCGGCTTCAACGCGGACTTCCTCCGCGATGGTCTCGAGAGCGCCGGCTCCAGCGACCTCGTGCTCAAGCTCATCGCTCCCGGACGGCCCGGCCTGATCGAGAGCACTGACGAGAGTGGCTTCCGCTACCTGATCATGCCGGTCCGCCTCAGCGACTGATTCCCCCGGCGCTGCGCGGGACGGTCCCGCGCAGCGCCGGATGGTCGCGCGCACCCGAGCCTCCGAGTTCGGACAACCTCCGAACAACCGCGTGCCGACCGCGACGACTGACAGACTCCCCCGGATGCGCACAGCGCCATATGTGCACCCGATTCCCGCAACGAGCGGGTCGTTCGTCGACCGTGCACACATGAACAGCCCTTACTCCTGTTCCATGTTCCTGATGAAGAGGTCATCGTCGTGAAGTTGGAGACGTCGTCGCAGGAGCTTCTCGCTCAACTGCAGACCGCCGCACGCGTCGCTTCCACCCGCAGCGCCGTGCAGGCGCTGTCCGGTGTGCAGCTCGTAGCCACCTCCACCGGGGCCGAGCTCCGGGCCACCGACATGGAGGTCGGGCTCCGCGTGCCGCTCAGCGCCGAGGTCTCCCGCGAGGGAACCGTGGTCCTGCCCGCTCGCCTGATCCTGGACGTCGCCCGCCAGCTGCCGCAGGGCCGGGTCTCGCTCGAGCTGCGGCCGGCCGAGCAGGACGTCGAGGTCGTCGGGGGCCCGGCGAAGTTCCACCTGCGCACGCTGCGCGCCGAGGACTTCCCCAACCTGCCCGAGCCCGGCGGCGACCAGATCGTCACCGTGCCCTCCGCCGCGTTCGTCGACACCATCGCGATGGTCGCCCGCTCGGCCTCGCGGGACGAGACGCGCCCGATCCTCACCGGCATCCTCGTCTCCGCGCAGGGCGCGGAGCTGAAGATGGTCGCCACGGACTCCTACCGGCTCAGCGTCAAGGAGACCAAGCTGGACCCGCCGATCGAGGGCGGCTTCGAGGCCAACGTCCCGGCCCGCGCGCTCCAGGAGCTCGAGCGGCTGTCGGCGCAGGGCGAGGAGGACCAGATCCGGATCGGCGTCCGCGCCAACCAGATCGTGTTCGAAGTCGGTGGAATGGTGCTGTCCTCCCGACTGATCGAGGGCCAGTTCCCGAACTACCGCCAGCTGCTGCCCGAGACCTACGAGCACAAGCTGCAGCTCGCGGGGGAGGAGCTGATCGGCGTCGTCCGCCGCATCAGCCTGATGGCGCAGAAGAACGCCCCGCTGCGGCTGAGCTTCTCCGAGGGTCAGCTGACGGTGTCGGCGCAGACGCCGGACGTCGGCGAGGCGAGCGAGCCGCTGCCCGCACCGTTCTCCGGCGAGCCGTTCGAGATCGGCTTCAACCCGGACTTCCTCCGCGACGGCCTCGAGAGCGCCGGCTCGGGCGACCTGTTCCTGAAGCTCATCAGCCCCCTGCGGCCCGGCCTGATCGAGAGCGCCGACGAGAGCGGCTTCCTCTACCTGATCATGCCGATCCGCCTGAACGTCTAGGACGGCCGGCGGGTGCGGGTCACCCGGCTGCGCTTGCGCGACTTCCGCACCTACGAGGCCGTGGAGGTCCGGCTGGGTGCGCAGATGACGGTCGTCCACGGCTCCAACGGCGCCGGGAAGACCAACCTCCTGGAGGGCCTGTACTTCGGCTGCACCGGGCGCTCGTGCCGGACCACGAACGAGCGCGAGGTCGTCCGCTTCGGCCAGCAGGCGGCGCGGATGGAGGTCGCGATCGACGCCTCCGACGGCGTGCACGAGCTCAGCGTGGGCTTCCAGCCGGGGGAGGCCAAGCGCTTCAAGGTCGACGGCGCGCCGGTCGAGAAGCTCAGCGACTCGTCCGCTCGTCCGCTCGTCGGCGTGTTCCTGCCGGACCGGCTCGAGCTGATCAAGGGCGCTCCGGGGCTGCGGCGCGCGCACCTCGACCAGGTCGTCACCGCGCTGTGGCCGACGCGGGGAGATACACGGCGCGCGTACGCGCAGGCGCTCGCGCAGCGCAACGCGCTGCTGTCACGGATCCGCGGCGGCCGCGCGTCGCGCGACGCCATGCCCGCCTGGGACGCCGAGCTCGCCCGCCACGGGATCGCGCTGCGCGACGATCGCGCCCGGGCCGTCGGACTGCTGGTCGAGCCGTTCGCGCGGCTCGCCGGCGAGCTCGGGCTCAACGGCGCGCCCGAGCTGCGCTACAAGCCCCGGAGCTCGGCGTCGTCGCCGGAGGAGCTGGCGGCCGAGCTCGCCGAGCGGCTGGACTCAGACCTCGACCGCGGCTTCACGGGCCACGGCCCGCACCGCGACGACCTCGCCGCGCTGCGCGACGGCCGCGAGCTGCGCGCCTACGGATCGCAGGGGGAGCAGCGGATCGCGCTCCTGGCGCTGCTGATGGCCGAGCGCGAGGCGCTGGCGGCCGAGCGCGGCGCTCCGCCGCTGCTGCTTCTCGACGACGTCATGAGCGAGCTCGACGCGTCCCGCCGCGCGCTGCTCGTCGAGCGGCTCGCCGACGGCGGGCAGAGCGTGATCACGACCACGGACCTCGCGCACGTCCCGGGCGCCGACCGCGCGGGGGTCGAGCGGATCGCCGTCGTCGACGGCGCGGTGCTCCAGGAAGCCCGGGAGGCGGCGTGAGCCGGCGCGCGCCACGGCCCGTCTCGATGTCGATCCAGTCGCTGGCCGACGACCTCGCGCCGCAGACGCTGCTGGCCCGTGTGCAGCGCGTCTGGAAGGCCGCGGTGGGGGAGGCGCTGGCCGCCGAGGCGACCCCCACCGGAGAGTCCGGAGGGACGCTGCGGGTGACCTGCAGCTCGTCGGTCTGGGCCCAGGAGCTCGACCTCATGAGCGGCGAGATCAGGGCCCAGCTGAACGCCAAGCTGGGGGGTGAGGAGGTCCTCGCCCTCCGCTGCTCCGCGGCGCCTCCTCGGAGATGGGCCTCCGAGGGCTAAATCGCCCGAATTTCCAGCGTTTTCGGTCCCTCGGAACAGGCCGTTCCAAGGGGTCGCTTTGGTAGACTTACGTCAACCTGATGGCATCGCCCCGCGCCGAGTCGGCCTGACTCCGGAACGGGGCCTTTTTCACGTCGCGGAGGCACATGGCGGACGATCCAGACAAGCGCAAGGACGGGCAGTACGACGCTCAGGACATCACCGTCCTCGAGGGTCTCGAAGCCGTGCGCAAGCGGCCCGGCATGTACATCGGCTCGACCGGTGTGCGCGGGCTGCACCACCTCGTCTGGGAGGTCGTCGACAACTCGGTCGACGAGGCGCTGGCCGGGCACTGCAGCCGCGTGGACGTCACCATCCATCCGGACAACTCGGTCACCTGCTCCGACGACGGCCGCGGCATCCCCGTCGCGATCATGGAGAAGGAGCAGAAGCCGGCGGCCGAGGTCGTGCTCACCGTGCTCCACGCCGGCGGCAAGTTCGGCGACGGCGGCGGTTACAAGGTCTCCGGTGGCCTCCACGGCGTCGGCGTGTCCGTCGTCAACGCGCTGAGCGAGACGCTCACGATCGACATCAAGCGCGACGGCGCGAACTGGACCCAGAACTACGAGCGCGGCACGCCGGTCACGCCGCTCAGCGAGGGCGCGCCGACGGACGAGACCGGGACGTCGATCACGTACCGGCCCGACGCCGAGATCTTCGAGTCGCTCGACCACGAGTGGGACACGCTCGAGACGCGCCTGCGCGAGACCGCGTACCTGACCAAGGGCCTGAAGATCACGCTCACCGACGAGCGCGGCGAGGGCAAGACGGTCGAGTTCCACTACGAGGGCGGCATCCGCGACTTCGTGGAGTACCTGAACCTGAACAAGGACTCGATCGGCAAGAAGGTCATCTACTTCGAGGCCGAGTCCGACGAGGGCTCGGTCGAGGTGGCG
>Ga0164241_10003568_pt1 | contig 15562 bp, 12 predicted proteins | sample OricomyardsoilBY_FD_108780 | JGI IMG/M metagenome (GOLD analysis project Ga0164241, IMG submission 108780) | Backyard soil microbial communities from Emeryville, California, USA - Original compost - Back yard soil (BY) | ecosystem: Environmental > Terrestrial > Soil > Unclassified | place: USA... | reverse complement strand
GCGCGGGCAACGACAAGATCCACACGCGCGACGGCGAGGCCGATCGCATCGACTGCGGCGACGGCAAGGACCAGGCCTTCCTGGACCTCGAGGACGTCATCGTCGACGCAACCGACGCAAACCCGAACGGCTCCTGCGAACGTGTGGTGCGCATGGCCCCCAAGCCTGGCGAGGACTCCTCGGAGAACAAGACGCAGTCTCCGTCGGAGGACAAGGCCACCAGCTAGCGGCGGGAGACCACGAGCGGCGCTGTCTCCGCTCGTGGGCCGCAAGGACAGAGCCCGGTTCCCTGGGAAGGGGGGCCGGGCTCTCTTCGTTCCGGGGCCGCACCGATCGCGACGGCGCGGACGCCGAGGGTCAGTTTTCAGGTCTATATGACCTGAAAAGCGACACTCGGCGCCTGGGCGACCCGCCAAAGGTGACGCACCCGTCACGCTCCGGGTAGCATGGCTGACATGGCCTCGCTCACCGGTCCCCCGCCCGCCGAAGCCAACCCGCTGCGCGTCCTGGCCAACGACTACCGCTCGGAGCGCACCGCGGCCGAGCAGGGCGGCCTGCCCCCCGGCTTCACGGACTTCAGCTGGAAGCGCACGAAGTCCTTCGCCAGCGACCCGCTCCCCCTGCTGCTCGACGCGTACGAGCGCTTCGGCCCGATCTTCTCCGTCCGGATCCTGCACGGCATCCAGGTCTTCATGCTGGGGCCGGCGGCCAACCACTACGTCACCGTCTCGCACGCCAGCAACTTCTCGTGGCGCGAGGGCCACTTCCGCGACCTCATCCCCTTCCTCGGCGACGGGCTGCTGACGATCGACGGCACGTTCCACCGCCAGTCGCGCCGGATCATGCTGCCCGCGTTCCACCGCGAGCGCATCGCCGCCGCGCACGACACGATGCGGGAGGAGACCGACCGCGCGCTGTCGACGTGGCGCGAGGGCGACCGGATCGACCTCGACGGCTGGATGCGCACCCTGGCCCTGCGGATCGCGATGCGCGCCCTGTTCGGGCTCGACCCCGACGCCGCGCGCGGCGAGCTGGACGCCGCCCACGAGTTCGAGGTCGCGCTCGGCTTCCACGGCCGCGACTACCTCCTGCAGATCCTCCGCGGCCCCAAGACGCCGTTCGCCCAGCTCGTCGCCGCCCGGCGCAAGCTCGACGGCCTCATCTACACGGAGATCGAGCGCCGCCGCCGCACCGGCGAGCGCGGCCAGGACATCCTCTCCCTCCTGCTCGACGCCCAGGACGAGGACGGCGCCCAGCTCAGCGACCACCACGTGCGCGACGAGGTGATGACGCTCCTGTTCGCCGGCCACGACACCACCACGTCGACCGTCGACTTCATGTTCTACGAGCTGGCGGTCAACCCCGAGGAGGAGCGCCTGCTGGTCGCCGACCTCGACGCGGGCTCCGACGCACGGCTCGACCTCGTCCTGGACGAGACGCTGCGCAAGTACCCGGCGGCGTGGATCGGGCCGCGCCGGTCGATCGAGCCGTTCGCGTTCGCCGGCCATCACGTGGCCGGCGGGGTGTCGATCAGCTACAGCTCGTGGGCCAGCCACCACCTGCCCGACGTGTGGCCAGATCCCGAGCGCTTCGACCCCGAGCGCTTCGCGCCCGGCCGGATCGAGACCATCCCCAAGGGCGCCTACGTCCCGTTCGGGGGCGGCTCGCGCACGTGCATCGGGATGCGCTTCGGCGAGGCGGAGATCCGCACGATCGCCCGCCGCATCCTCGCCGACTGGCACCTGGAGCTGGAGCCCGGCCACACGCTGCGGATCCAGCAGACGCCGACCATCGGCCCCCGCGGCGAGCTGCCGTTCCGGATCCGCCGCCGGCGCTAGTCCGCCGTGTGGTCGGTCCAGACCGACCCGTCCCAGTACCGCAGCCGCTTCTTCCCCGACGGGTCCGGATACCAGTCGGCCGGGGCCACGCTGGCCGCCGGCGGGAACGGCGGGGGCGTCGGCGGCGCGGCGGGCGCCGCCGTGGGCGCGGGCGGCGCGACGCCGGTCTGCACCGGGCCCACGCCCACCGAGGCGGGGACGCCGCCCTCGTGCCCGGGCGCCACGGGGTTGCCGAACGCGTCGCGCCCCGGGCTCGGCGTGGACACGACGATCGGCGAGGACGGGCCCGTCGGGGCCGCATAGCCGCCCACCGGCACCCCACCGCCCGCCGTGCCGTCGACGTCGACGGGACGGCCGATCGCTTCCTTGCGCACCACGTACGTCCCGCCCATCATGTCGCCCACGCGGCGGTTGCCCTTCGACGCGGACGAGGTGATCAGGCCGGTCAGGCCCCACAGGAACACCCACGGCACGCCGTCGACGATCCATCCGACCAGGCGGGCCGCGGCGCGCAGCATGCCCGGCGTCTCCCCCTGGGCGTCCACGACGCGCACGCCGAGCACGAGCTTGCCGGGCGTCCACCCGGTGATGCCCTCGAGCACGACGGCGATGGCGAGGAGCGCGACGAGGATGAGGACGATCCACAGCGTGTAGGTGGAGCCCTGCAGCACCCACTGATCGTCACCGACCTGGACGTGCACGTTGTTGCCGCCCAGCGGGATCGTGTCCTGCCGCTTGGCCAGCACCGCGAACAGCACGGAGCCGATGATCCACAGGATCACGGAGTCGATGATGAAGCCGGCGAGCCGGCGGCCGACGACCTTGGTGGGGGCTTGGTACATGGCGTGGACTCAGCTCTTCTTGGCGGCCTGCGTGGACACGAGGTACGGCTTCAGCAACGTCTGCCAGGCCTTGACCTTCTGCTGGTACTCGGACGGGCAGCGGGCCAGGCGGTCGGCGTCGAGGATGCCGGCCTTCTCGATCGCCTTGTAGTAGGTCTCGTCCGCGCCCGCGACCCAGCAGGCGATCGCGTACGCGCGCTGGGCGTCGAGCGAGTGCTCGTCGAAGAAGTCGGCGTCCTGCAGATCCGACGGGTTGCGCTGCAGCGACTGGAAGAAGTCGGCCGCGTCGAACGCGTACTCCTCGCCGCCCTTGACGAACTCGGTCATGAACACGGTGGCGAGCTCGTCGGCCGCGTCCTCCTCCCGCCCCGTGATCGGCAGGTCGAACGCGTCGATCAGCAGGTGGGCGAACTCGTGGACGAAGATGAACGCGTTGATCGCCGCGACCGTCTTGCCCAGGTCGTAGTCGGTGATCTTCGGGTCGTTGGCCTTGACCTGGTTCAGGATGAAGTTCACGAACGAGTAGTCGAGGTTGATCGTGTGGTCGTCGGGGCGGTACTGGGGCCCCGAGTCGCTCGTGGTGCGGACCACGACCTTGGTGTCCCACGGCAGCTTGAAGTCCTTGGCCAGCCCCTTGGCCACCTCGGCGGTGCCGCCGGCCGACAGCAGCGTCTGGGCGAGCGTCTCGTCCTCGGTGGTCGGCGTGGCGTAGATGACGCGCATGGTGTGCGCGGCCGCGGTGGTCGTCGTCCGCTTCGCGGTGGTGGTGGTGGCGTCGCCCCCGGACGAGCCGCACGCGGCGAGCACGAGCGACGCGCTCACGACGGCAACGGCGACGGCGGACAGGAGCGGAAGCGGGCGGGTCGGGCGGTGCATGGCGCCATCCTCCCCTACCCCGCGGCGCCACGCCAGCGCACCGCCCTCCCTACGTGCCCGGTTCGCTCAGACGGAGCGGCGGTTCCTCAGCAGGGATCGCGGGACATCTTCGGCCCGCCCTTGCCGACCGACTTGCCGGGCGGGACGACGTAGACCTGCTCGCCGGACAGCGAGTAGCCGCTGCCGAACGCCTCCTTCGGCGCGGGGCGGTAGACGTCGATGTGCTTGCCGTTGATCGCGCCACCGGTGTCCACCGCGCACATCCAGCCGCCGTACGCGGCCTTCTTGTACGCCGGCAGGTAGACGCGGCTGCGCATGGGGATGGTCCCCGGGTCGACCGCGATCGAGCGGTAGTAGTTGAGGTCGCGGGAGGCGCCCGCGGCGAAGGTGATGCCCTTGTTGGCGATGAACTTCTTGCCCGTGCCGCGCGACCAGCCGCCGTTCAGCAGCGGGAAGGTGACGGCGCCGGAGGAGTTCTTCCACAGGTTCTCGCCGCGCCAGTAGGGCGATCCGCTGCTCTTGCCGAACGTGAACGTCCTGCCCTCGGCGTTGACCCAGCCGGAGCTGCCCAGGCCGTCGATGTGGACCTTGCGGCCGCTCATGTCGACGCCGTCGCCCTCCATGCTCAGGCCGCGTGCGGAGTAGAGCCAGTCGACGCGGTGCGAGCCGCCGTAGCCCGGGGTCGACACGCGCTTGCCCTGGAACCACGACTCGGGGACCGGGAAGTACTCGGTGAGCTGCACGCCCCTGACCCAGGTCGACGTGCTGATCGCCTTGGCCCCGGCCGCCGCGGGCAGCGCCAGCGCGGCGATCAGGAACGCGATGCAAGCGGGCGCCCAGACCCGTCGCTGACGACGCCGGGAACCGGATCGGGGCCTACGATGAGGGCATGTCCGCATGGAGAGCATGGATGACCAAGAACAGCGCGGGGCAGCCGAAGGTTGCGGTTCGCCGTCGCCGCTCCCTCTTCGCCACGAGCCTCGTGGTCACCTGCACCATAGCGGCCGTGGTGCCTTCGCTCGCCTCGGCGGTGGGCGGGGAGCACACCGATCCGAGCCGCGACACGAAGGGCCCGCTCGACCTCGCCGGGGTGTCGTTCAAGCAGGACGCGCGTGAGGTCACGATCACCATCAGGACGCACGATCCCGTGGGCAACGGCCAGCTTCCGGGCGGCAAGAGCGGCACGCTCTGCGTGACCATGGAGTGGGGGTCGCCGGTCGGGCCCCAGCGGCGCCTGTGCGTGGTGAAGATCGGCGACGGGAGGACGGCGGTCAACGACGATCGGCTGAACCCGAAGAACGAGAAGATCCTGGCGCGCAAGCAGCGGCGCATCTCCACCCACCAGGGCACGCGCTTCGTGCTGCGCTTCGACCCGGTCGACCTGGGCCTGCCGGTCGGCCTCCTGCACTTCGGCGTGCGCAGCAGCTGGCGGTTGGGCAAGGCCTGCCGCCACACGTGCGAGGACAAGCTGCCGTCCAGCGGCACGTTCCCCGCCCGCGTCTACCGCGCCGTCGCGGCCGGCTGCGCCGCCACCACCGGCCAGGTGACGAGTGGCCCGAGCAGCGGCAAGCGCGTGGCGATCACGTTCGACGACGGGCCCAGCAGCTACACCTCCGGCTACCTCGCGTCGCTGCGCGCCGAGGGCGGGGTCGCGACGTTCTTCCAGATCGGCCAGCAGGTGCCGGGGCAGGGCGCGATCGAGCGGGCGATCCTCGCCGGCGGCAACGCGCTGGCCAACCACTCCTGGGACCACGCCGACCTGTCCCGGGGAGGCTCGTTCGCCAGCAGCGAGCTGAGCCGCACCTCCGCCGCCATCAAGACGGCGTCGGGCGGCTACCGCGTCTGCCTGTACCGGCCGCCCTACGGCGCGACCAGCAGCGGCCTCGTGTCCGCGGGAAACGCCCTGGGCATGAAGTCGGTCCTGTGGGACGTCGACACCAACGACTGGCAGCTCCCCGGCACCTCGGCGATCATCTCGCGCGCCGTCAACGGAGCCCGCGCCGGCTCGATCATCCTCATGCACGACGGGGGCGGCAACCGCAGCCAGACGGCGGCCGCCGTCGGCCCGATCGTCCGGGGCCTGAAGGCCCGCGGATTCACGCTCGTGACCGTCCCCGAGCTGCTCGGGCTGAAGACGACGTACCGGCTCAGCACGAGCTGATCACGGCGGCGGCGAGCAATCGACCGGAGCTCCCGCCCGCCCGATACGCCATCATCCAGCGCGATGGACCGTCGCCCCGCCGTGAGAATCAGTGACCGCGGACGCCTCGCCGTGCTCGGCGTGGCCGTCGTCGCGTTCCTCGCCTTCGTGATGGGCGCGTCCGCCGGGGCGGGCGGCACCGCCGACGGCTCCGTCGGCTACATCAAGCACCTGCCGCTCCCCGGCCCGTCCGTCGCCGCCCAGCAGACCAAGGCGTTCGAGACGGTCACGAGCTACACCGACTACATCACCAACGGCGCGTCCCAGGGCAAGGAGGTCGCGCTCACGTTCGACGACGGGCCGAGCGTGTGGACCCCGAAGTTCCTCGAGGTGCTCAACCGCACCAAGACGCCCGCCACGTTCTTCACCGTGGGCAACACGTACGCGGACTTCGGCACCGCCGCGCAGGCCGCCGCGCTCAACGGGTACGTCATCGGCAACCACACGTGGAACCACACGTCGATGGCCACGCTGGACCTCGCCGGGCAGACCGCCCAGATCGACGACGCCAACGCGGCGATCGAGAAGGCCGGCATCCCCAAGCCCAACCTCTTCCGCCCACCGTACGGCGCCTACAACGCGACGACGGTGCAGCTGATGAAGCAGAAGAAGAACATCATGGTCCTGTGGAGCATCGACTCCGAGGACTGGACGCTGCCCGGCACCGACGCGGTCGTCCAGAACGTGCTCGGCAACATCAAGGCCGGGGACATCGTCCTGATGCACGACGGCGGCGGCGACCGCTCGCAGGGCCTCGCCGCGCTGCCGCGGATCATCAAGGGCATCAAGGACAAGGGCCTCAAGCCCGTCACGGTCCCCAAGCTCCTGCTGGACGACCCGCCGCCGCGGGACCAGGGCGAAGCGCCCAACCTCGGCGCGGGCTGATCCTCGTCGAGCCCCACCTCGATCCCGCTCAGCGGGACGCAGGTGGGGATCGACCGGTCAGGCGGGCGCCAGGACGATCAGCGACTCGTCGGGGCGCGCCGGCGCGACCTCGGGATGCAGGTCGACGCGCGGCGCCTCCCCGGCATGGGTGCGCACCCGCGCCAGGATCGTCGTCGTGGCGATGTCCACCGGCTCGCCCGGCCCGATCACGCGCACCGCGCCGTCCCGGCGCAGGTCGGGCAGCAGGCGCCGACCCGCGAACGGCGTGCGCACCGTGGAGCTCGGGCCGCCGACCCGGCCGGCCACGTCGTGCAGGGGCACGAGGTGCACGTGCGCGCGGCCGAGGGAGGCCACCCCGGCCGCCGCGATCCCGCGGTTGAACCCCGCGTCGTCGGTGGCGATGAGCGCGTCGGCCGCCACGTCGCGCACCTCCTCGAGCTCCTCGCCGCCCGGCATCTCCAGCAGCACCCGGAACGGCACGTCGCTCAGGTCCTCCAGCGCCGCCGCGCCCGGGGCGATCATCACCACCGGCACGCCGAGGCCGTGCAGCGCGCGGCCCAAGTCGACCATCCACCGATCCCAGCCGATCATCGCGACGCCGACGGGATCGGGCCGGCGCAGCCCGAGGATCCGGGCCAGCGGCACCGCGCCGAACGTGACGAGCAGCGCGGTGAGGAAGATCACGCCGAACGTGACGGGCACGAGCTCCTCGAACGGCTCGCCGTTCTGCTGCAGCGTGATCGCGAACAGCGACGAGGTCGCGGCGGCGACGATCCCGCGCGGGGCGATCGCCGCCAGGTAGAAGCGCTCCTTGAAGCTGAGCGCCGACGGCGTGGTGCAGAGCGCGATGGCGATCGGGCGGATGACCACCACCATCAGCACGACGAGGATCGCCGTGCGGCCCGCGACGTCCCACACGGCGGACAGGTCCACCCGGGCCGCGAGCATCACGAACAGCGCGCCGATGACGAAGACGTTGAGCGTCTCCCCGAACCGCATGATCGGCTCGATCGTGGTCTTGCGCTGGTTGGCCAGCGCCACGCCCAGGACGGTCGCGGCGAAGAACCCCGACTCGGGCACGACGGCGTCGGCGACCGTCACCGCGATGACCGCGAACGTGATGCCCAGCGCCATCTCGTACTCGTCGGGCACGAGGAAGTTGCGCAGCATCAGCAGCAGGAGGACGGCCAGCACGACACCGATGCCGATCCCGATGGCGACGATGGCCAGCAGTCCCTTGTCGTCCCCGTTGGAGGTCAGGACGACCTGGAGCGTGACGTAGCCGATCGCCGCGCCGATCGGGTCGATGAAGATCCCCTCGGCGCGCAGGATCCCGTCGACGGGCTGCTTCACCCGGGCGGTCTCCAGCAGCGGGATGACCACCGTCGGGCCGGAGACGATGAGCACCGCGCCGAGGATCGCCGACTCCCCGGTGGTGAAGTCGAACAGGACGACGATGGCGAGCGTGACGAGGACGGCGGTGGCGATCACGCCGATGGTCAGGAGCCGCGGGAGGACCGACCGGTCCGAGAGCTTGCGGAAGTCCAGCTCCATGCCGCCCTGGAACAGCAGCATGCCGACGCCGAGGTTGACGATCGGGAAGAGCGCGTCGCCGAAGATCTCGTCGGAGTCCACCAGCCCCAGGGCGGGGCCGGCGACGACGCCCGCGACGAGCAGGAAGAGGATGGCCGGGAGGCCCAGCCGCTTGGCCATCAGCTGGGCGATGACGCCCAGCACGATGATGGTGCCGATCCCTACCGCGATCTCGTCAGCCATGGGCGCGGGATCCTAGGGACCGGGGCGAGCCCAGAACGACGTCGTCCCCTCCGGCCGCGCGGGCCGAAGGGGACGAGCACGAGACGGTCGTGGTGACGCCGGGGTCAGACGGCCGGCGGCGCGGGGGGCGCCGGCGGAGCCGGGGGCGCGGCCGGCGGCGGGGGCGGCGGGTAGGCCGGATCGGCGACGGCCGGGGCCACGGTGCCGCTCTGGAGGGCGATCAGGTCGAAGTAGATGACCGCGCCCGCGAGCGCCGACAGCGGCGCGAGCAGGAGGCGAGCGATGATCGCGGCGATGATCGCCAGGACCACCGTGTCGCTGATCGCGTGGAGGATGAGCGCGAGGACGAAGCCGAAGACGATGGTGATGATGTAGAAGAGCACGATCACGCCGAAGACCTGCCAGGCGTTGCCCTTCACCAGCGCCCAGCTGCGGCTGAACGCCTCGCCGATGCCGGCCTTCTCGACGACGACGACCGGGGAGACCACGGACCAGAACGTCAGCAGGAACAGGCCCGGGACGATGCAGAGCACCAGGCCGATCGTCGTGCCGACGGCCGCGAGGAACCCGACCACGATCAACGTGACGAGCACGGGCATGATCGAGCTGATCAGCGTGCCCACCGAGGCGTCGAGCACACCGTCCTGCACGTCTTCCACGAGGCGCACCACGGAGCCGACGAACACGTACGTGCCGAGCGTGGCCACGAGCGTGCCGATGAGGCTGAGGATGATGCTGCCGCTGTTGTTCAGGACACCTTCGATGATCCCGAGCGGGATGAAGATGATCGCCCCGAGTCCCAGGAGCGCACCGAGGTGCTTGGTGTAGAGGGCGAACACGCGCGAGAGAACCGCGCCGATGTCGAGATGCTGTTGCATGGGGCCATCCTATGCGGGTGCCGGGACGACGAACAAGGCAGAATCACGAAAGTCACCATTCCGTCCTCTCCGTTTCTCCATTAATCCGGTGGGGATTCGGTACTTTGTCGTTTCCCCTCGACGACCAGGAGATCCCATGAGCGAGCTGCGCCCCGAGACCCTTGCCCTGCACGCCGGCCAGGAGCCGGACCCGACCACGAACGCGCGGGCGGTGCCGATCTACCAGACCACGTCGTACGTGTTCAACGACACCCAGCACGCCGCCGACCTGTTCGCCCTGGCCGAGCCGGGCAACATCTACACGCGGATCATGAACCCGACGTGGGACGTGCTCGAGCAGCGCCTCGCCGCGCTCGAGGGCGGCATCGCCGCCGTCGTCACCGCCTCCGGCCAGGCCGCCGTCACCTACGCCGTGCTCAACGTGGCGCGCGCGGGCGACAACATCATCTCCACCAGCCAGCTCTACGGCGGCACCTACAACCTCTTCGCGCACACGCTGCCGCAGTACGGCATCGAGGTGCGGTGGGTCGACGCCGACAAGCCCGAGGACATCGCGGGCCTGGTCGACGAGAACACCAAGCTGGTGTTCGGCGAGACGATCGGCAACCCGAAGCTCAACGTCCTGGACGTCGAGGCGTGGGCCGCGGCCGCGCATGCGCAGGGCCTGCCGCTCGCGCTCGACAACACGGTCCCCACGCCGATCGGCGCGCGGATCTTCGAGCAGGGCGCCGACATCGCCGTTCACTCCCTGACCAAGTTCCTGGGCGGCCACGGCACGTCCATCGGCGGCGCCGTCATCGACGCCGGCAGCTTCGACTGGGTCGCCAACGGCGATCGCTACCCAGGCCTGACGCAGCCCGACCCGTCCTACCACGGCGTGGTGTGGAGCGACGCCCTCGGCCCCGCCGCCTACATCGGGCGCGTCCGCACCGTGCTGCTGCGCAACACCGGCGCGGCGCTCTCCCCGTTCAACGCGTTCCTCATCCTCCAGGGCGTCGAGACGCTGGCCCTGCGCATGGAGCGCCACAACGAGAACGCGCTAGCCGTGGCCAAGCACCTGGAGGGCCACCCGGACGTCGACTGGGTCCTCTACCCCGGGCTGGAGTCGAGCCCCTACTTCGAGGTCGCGAAGAAGACGCTGCGCGGCGGCGGCAGCGCCCTCGTGACGTTCGGCGTCAAGGGCGGCGCCGCGGCGGGCAAGACGTTCGTCGAGGGCCTCGAGCTGTTCAGCCACCTGGCGAACATCGGCGACGCCAAGTCGCTGGCCATCCACAACGCCTCGACCACGCACTCCCAGCTCAACGACGAGGAGCTGGCCGCCGCGGGGGTCACGCAGGAGACGATCCGCCTGTCCGTGGGCATCGAGCACATCGACGACCTCACCGCCGACCTGGATCAGGCGCTGGCCAAGACACGGGGCTAGCGCCGCCCGATGACGAACGCGGGCCTCGGCCTCGTGGAGACCCGGCGGGTCGTCCTCTTCACCCAGGACGACCCGCTGGTCCTCGAGTCCGGGGAGACGATCGGGCCGGTCGAGGTCGCGTACGAGACGTACGGCGAGCTCGATGCCGACGGCGGCAACGCCGTCTTCCTCGCCCACGCGCTGACCGGCGACGCGCACGCCGCCGGCCACCACGGCGACCCGGAGCGCCCCGGCTGGTTCGACCTGCACCTGGGCCCCGGCCGGATGCTCGACACCGACCGGCTCTTCGTGATCTGCGCCAACCTGCTGGGCGGCTGCCAGGGCACGACGGGGCCGGCCAGCCCGGACCCGGCGGCCGGCGGCGATCGGGCGTACGGCCTGCGCTTCCCGCTGTTCACGGTCCGCGACCTGGTCGCGGTGCACCGGCGGCTGCTGGCCCACCTCGGCGTGCGGCGCCTGTACGCGGGCGTCGGCGGCTCGCTGGGCGGGATGCAGATCCTCCAGTGGGCGCTGGACCACCCGGGGGAGATCGAGCGCGCCGTGCTGGTCTGCGCGAGCGCCCGGCTGACCGCGCAGAACATCGCGTTCTCCAAGGTCGCGCGCACCGCGATCACCCGTGACCCCGGCTTCCAGGACGGCGACTTCCACGGCACCGGGCGGCGCCCCGACGTCGGCATGTCCGTCGCCCGGATGATGGCCCACATCACCTACGTCAGCGAGGAGTCGCTCGCGGCGAAGTTCGACCGCGCGCGCCGCGCGGAGGACGCGCCGATGACGATGGCCACCGACTTCGAGGTGGAGTCCTACCTCGATCACCAGGCGGCGGTCTTCCTGGAGCGCTTCGACGCCCTCTCCTACCTGTACCTGTCCCGGGTGATGGACTACTTCACGCCGTTCGAGGAGGAGGGCGTCGACCTGGCGGCCGTCGACACGCGCTTCGTCGTCGTCTCCTTCGACACCGACTGGCGCTTCGGCACCGAGCACTCGGCGCACATCGCTGCGCAACTGGCGCTGCGCGGGGTCGATGTGCGTCATCATGACGTGCGCTCCCCCTGGGGCCACGACTCGTTCCTGCTCGACGTCCCCGAGTACGAGCGAGTGGTGCGGAACTTCCTCGCATGAACGCCCCTCGTCCCCGGTCCCTCCTCCTCTGGTCCGCCTTCGCCCTCGCGGCGCTGCTCCTCGCGCTGCCCGCGGCCGGCCACGCGGCCAGCGCCACCCCCGCGCCGGTGCCCCTCGGCTTCTTCGGGGTGGCCGTGCACGAGACGACGTGGACGGCCGCCGACCCCGACGCGGAGTTCCGGCGGATGCGCGTCGACGGCGTCGAGAGCGTGACCGCGTCGATCTACTGGCACGACGCGCAGCCGTACCCCGACGCCGCGTCGGTCCCGCCCGAGCGCGCCGCCGAGTTCGCGCCGGCCCCCGACGGCATCCCGACCACCTTCGTCGCCGCGGACCGGCTGTACGCGCAGGCGGCCCGCAACGGGCTGCGCGTGCTGCCCGTCATCAACGGCGCCGCGCCGTGGGCGCGCCTGGACCCGGAGCGCACGTGGTCGCCCCCCGCGGACCCCGAGGCCTACGGGCGGTTCGTGGGCCTCCTGGTGCAGCGGTACGGACGGGGCGGGACGTTCTGGGCCGCGCATCCCGAGCTGCCGGCCCTGCCGACGCGCGACTGGCAGATCTGGAACGAGCCCGCCGGCGGCCAGGGGAAGACCAGCACCTCGTACTTCTGGGACGCCGACCTGCCGTTCGAGCCGCGGTACGTGGCGATGCTGCGCGCGTCCCGCGCCGCCGCCCGCGCCGCCGACCCGCAGGCGCGCACGCTCATCGGCGGCCTGCTGGGCCGCGCGTGGGACTCCGCCGAACAGATGTACGCGGGCGGCGCCCAGCCGTACTTCGACGGCATCGCGCTCCACCCGTACACGCGGAAGCCGCAGGACGTGGTGCTCTCCGTGCGGCTCGTGCGCCGGGTGATGCGGGCCCACGGCGACAACGCCAAGCCGATCGTGCTGACCGAGTTCGGCTGGCCGTCGTCCGTGGGACGGGTACCGGCCAACCGTGGCTACGGCTTCGAGAAGACGCGGCGCGGGCAGGCCGCGGTGATCGCCGCCGCCCTCCCCCTCCTGGCCAAGGCGCGCAAGGCGCTGCGGCTGACCGGCGTCTACTGGTACACCTGGGCGGGGCGGGACACGGATCTCCTGGACATCTTCGACTACTCCGGGCTGCGCACCGTGCTCCCCTCCGGCGAGGTCGTGCCCAAGCCCGCCGAGAAGATCTTCCGCCAGACCGTGCGCAGCCTCGAGGGCTGCGCCGTCGCCGCGACCAAGCGTCCGGCGCGCTGCCGCCGGTAGCCTTGGCCGCGCTCGGGGCGCGTAGCTCAGTTGGTCAGAGCGCCCGCCTTACAAGCGGGAGGTCGCTGGTTCGAACCCAGCCGCGCCCATCGGGCGGTCACGCCGGAACGCCCTCCGACGGGGCCGCCGCGGGCTCCGGGTGCCCAGCTGGTCCTAGACGAGGCGTGCGACGAGCTCCACGAGGTCAGGAGCGACGGGTGGTTCGCCGAGATCGTCGCAGCACGCCGGCTTGTCCTTGGCGTTGCGGCCGGTCTCCGCGAGCTCGGGGATGATCTCCGCGGCAATTCGATGGATGTCGTTCGCATGCTCGTGTCGTCCGACGAACGAGACGAGGACGTAGTCGTCTCGTCGAAGAGGAGATGCATGCGCCACGCGCGGTAGAAGCGGCGGTTGCAGACGCGAGCGTCACCGTTGGTCGTGCTGCGCATCCGTGTGCCGCCGGCCTCGCACCCGCGATGACGGATCTCGTCACGTGCCGCGTCGTACTTCTTGCGCGTGATGCGATCCAGGGTCGCAACGACGCGCGCCGCACTCGGCGTCTCCTCCACCTCGAATCGCGACCTGGTCATGGGTCAAGCAGCGGCCGCACGCCGCTTGCGTCGACGAGCGAGCATTGCCTGCGCTTCGTCGAGCCCCTCGGCCGCACCGGGAAGCCGCAGCTCCTGTCGATCACGGGCGGCTTGGAGGATGGCGGCCCACTGCTTCTTGTCGAGCCCAGCGTCACGAAGCACCTGAAGGCGGCTTGCGAGCGCGGCGACATCGTGCGCGGCGACCTTGACGGGAGCGTTCTCGACGAGGTCGAGGAGCCCCTTGTCGATCCACAGGCGAACGGTGGGCTCGCTGACGCCGAGCACGGTGCTCGCCTCAGCCACCGACACGGACGGCGCGACACGTTCGAGCGCCTCGATCGCAAGCTCGATGTCCGCAACCGCCGTTGTCACGTCACCGTGCTCGAGCGAGCCGCGGGCCTCCGAGAGCGCCGATCCGACGGTGAAGTAGGTCGTGACGTGATCGCGATGCGTGAGTCCCCGTCGGGCCATGGGGCAACGATACCACTCATCTTTCGTTTTTCGGCCCTATTTTCACAACATGGGCTTTCTAACCGGATCCCACTCCACTCCTTCTCCAAGTTGTTGCCGAGGGGTGGCAACAACTTGGAGAACCCCCGGCGGCACCCGTTCTCCACATTCCTCCCACCCCTCGGGAGCAATGTGGAGAACGTCCTGCTTCCCGACCGCCCCCGCGCTAGGCCCGCGGCCCCAATCGCACCGGCAGCGTGCGGAGCTGGTTGGCGAACGGGGACTTCACGAACTGCGGGGGCTCCGCGATCTCCATCTCCGGGTAGCGGGCCAGCGTCTCCTCGATGAGGATCCGCAGCTCCAGCCGGGCGAGCGCGGTGCCGAGGCAGAAGTGCCGTCCCCCAGCGCCGAACGCCTGGTGCTCGGGGTTGCGGGTGACGTCGAAGCGGTCGGGATCCTCGTAGCGCGACTCGTCGCGGTTGGACGACGGGTACCACATGACGAGCTTGTCGCCCGCGCGGATCGCCTGCCCGTGCAACTCGGTGTCCTTCGTCGCGGTGCGGGCGAAGTGGCCGAAGGCGGGGTACATGCGCAGCGCCTCCTCGACCACCGCCGGCACCAGGGCGGGATCCTCGACGACCATCCGGCGCTGGTCGGGATGCTCGATCAGCGCGCGCATGCCGCTGCAGTACGTGGCCTTCGTGCTGTCGTTGCCGGCGGCCATGAGCAGGAAGAAGCCCATGACGATCTCGTGCTCCTCCAACTGCTCCCCATCGACCTCGGCGTGCACGAGCACGCTGGTGAGATCGTCGGTGGGCGCCGCGCGGCGCTCCGCGATGAGCTTGGCGCAGCGCGCGAAGACCTCCGGCACGTCGCGCTCCATGACGATCTGGGCGCCCTCGGGCGTGGTGTCGGGATCGCCCGCGCCGATGATCGTGTTCATGAGGCGCGCCCAGATCTGATCGTCCTCGGGCGGCAGCCCCATGAAGCTCGCGATGACGCGCGCGACGACCGGCTGCGCGACGTCGTCGACCAGGTCGCACGTCTCGCGGCCCTCCAGCCGATCGAGCACGTCGACGGTGATCGCGCGGATGGCGTCCTCGTGCTCGGCGATCCGCTTGGGCGTGAAGCCGCGCTGGAACAGGCTCTTGATGCGGTCGTGCTTGGGCGGGTCCATCCCGATGAACATCGCGCGCTGCAGCTCGAGTGGGACGATCGCGTTCTTCAGCGCGGTGAAGCCGCCGAGCTCCGACGAGTAGGTCTGCCAGTCGCGGCTCACCTCGTGCACGTCGTCGGCGGTGGTGACCGACCAGAAGCCGTCCTCGTCGGGGAACTCGGTGATGCCGTCCGTCCAGTGCACGGGGCACCTGCCTCGCAGCTCCGCGAAGAGCGCGTGCGGCGGCCCGTCCTGGAAGTTGACCCGATCCCCGACCCGCACGCCCTCGAGGGTGCCGTGCTCCTGTTCGACGCTGCT
>Ga0164241_10003567_pt1 | contig 15564 bp, 13 predicted proteins | sample OricomyardsoilBY_FD_108780 | JGI IMG/M metagenome (GOLD analysis project Ga0164241, IMG submission 108780) | Backyard soil microbial communities from Emeryville, California, USA - Original compost - Back yard soil (BY) | ecosystem: Environmental > Terrestrial > Soil > Unclassified | place: USA... | reverse complement strand
GTGGCGGATCGCGACGGCGTTATGGCTTCATGCCGACATCGGCCACTTGTTATCAAACGCCGGCAGCGGCTTCCTCGTGTTTTCCGCGCTCGTCGCGACCTTCGGCCTCAGCCGGGCGTGGACCTTGCTCGCCGTTTCGTCGCTCGCGGGCAATTTCGCCGCAGTCGCATTTCACTACGGCCAGGACTATCGATCACTCGGCGCGTCCACCGCTATTTTTGCGGGCCTCGGCTTGCTGACTGGACGGGCGGTGCGCGTGATGAGTCGATCCGGTCATCCGCATCGCTGGCGCGCAATCTTGGTGCCGCTGTGTGCCGGCCTCGCCGTGCTCGGTTTGTTCGGGGCTGGCGGCGTGAACATCGATGTCCTCGCTCACGCGACCGGCTTCGTGTCCGGTCTCACGCTCGGTTTTATCGCGGCGCGGCCGTCACGCGACCGCGCTCGCGAAAGTTAACTCGCTCGCTTCTGCGGCGTCATTCGCTCGACGCCGCCTCCGCCTTGGCCACTTCGACCGCGAAGACGTAGGTCGGCCCAAACATATTGGAACGGAAAATCACCAGCTTCTCGTCCGGCGAAAAGCTGACGTTCGGCTCCAGCGTGTAATTGTGTTTCGCCATGTTCACGAGTTTCTCGGCGCGCAACACGCCGGGACGGATCAGGCCGGCGGCATTGTCCCCATCAACCTTGAGCAGTTGGGGGCGAAAAAGATAAATCCATTGCCCGTCCGTCGCATGCGCCACCTGCCCTTTATCCCCGCCATCGCCGCAAAACAGCGAGCCGTCACGGGTCACATTGAAGTGGATCGACCACTCGTTGCGCTCGAGGTGATACCACGTGCGCTCGCCGCTATCGAGGTTGTAGCCGGCCAGAAAAAAATCCTGCCCTTTCGGCGTCTGCAGATCGTACCAGATCGTCTTTCCGTCCGCTCCCCAGAACTCGTGGCCGGCGATCTCCATCGCCATCGTTCGCTTGTGGATGAGCGTGTTTTGAGAACCGTCGGTATGGATGGTCCAGATACGATCCACTTTGTGCCACGGACCTTCGTGGCAATACATCAGCAGCGTGGGATCGGCCGGCGAGAACAGCAGGTGATTCACCCAGTCGGTGCTGTGCAAAATCGGGTTCATCTTTCCGGTCGCGATATCGATCGTGAACAACACCAGCGGCAGGCGCGCCGCGAGGCGCCGCTCCATCATCTCGCCTTTGCTGCGTGGTTGCTCAAGCGCGTGACCCTGCGCTCCTCCGCGCCGGCTGTAATCCTCGCCTTCGCCTTCGAGATAGGTTCCCGCCGCCAGCGTTTCATCCGCGTTGATCGCGGCGATGCCCCCGCGCTTCGGCAGCTCCGCGATTTTCCGCGTGTCGCCCGTGTCGATGTTTGTTGAATACAACGCGTTTTCCTCGGGCTTGAGGTAATACACCGTCGGCGTCTTGTGACCGACGATGATCGTCCGGACTTTCCCTTTCACGACGGGCCGGCATTCGTGCGTCGCGAGATCGATCACCGAGATGCCTTCAGCCGTGGTGTAGATCATCCGCTTCCCGTCCGGGGTGTAGCCGTTCTCGTTGAAATATAAACTCGCCGAGCCCGGCTCGCGCGTGAGTCGGATCACGCGATGCCCCGTGTCGGGATCGATCCACGAGGTCGGGGGCTCCCTTCCATCGGCCACCGCCGGAGCGTGGGCCTCGGCCGCAGCGAGCGATTGCGCGATGGTGGCGAAACAAAGAACAAGCGCGGGGAAAAAATATCGTCTCATAATCGGAGTTGGCTGACGCGTACGAAACGCGACTCGAGCCACCCAACGCCTCCCGCCCGTACTGCGCTACTCAATCCTGCGCGAAGCGTCCGACCCGCCGGGCAGGCGCCAGAGAACGACCACGAAAAAAACTGCCGAGTGTTCGTCGAAATCTTCTCCGGATGTCAGGCCCGCGTGCTTCCAACGCGCCCAGCCAGCTCGAAACGCGAACGCGCGAGCCGGCCTGCATTTTTCGAAATCACGAATGGCGATGCTGCCTCCGCGAAGACGCGTCTCACCTGGCACCGTAGCCACCACGCGCAGCCGTCGGCGTCGATTTTCTTCTCCAAGCGGCGACCTGATTTATTCGTTCACGCCGTCGCTCAATCCAACATGATCTTCACGCCGACGTTGCCCTTGGTGGCTTTCGAGTAGGCGCACATCGCATGCGCCTTCGCCAGCACTTGTTCAGCCTTGTGCTCATCGAGATCGGGAATGCTCACCAGCAGCTCGACGGTGAACGGTTGCGGGCCGCTCGGATGCAACTGCACGCGCGCCGTCACCGTAATGCCTTCATCCGCATGGCCCGATTCCTTGGCGATGTGCTTCACCGCGCCGTCGAAACACGCCGCCCAAGCCGCGCCAAATAAATGCTCCGGCGTGAGCCCTTGCTGATTCCCTTCGGAAGGTGCCTTGAAGTGGAGATTGAAGCCGTCTTCGGCGGTTTCCACGGAGCCCGCGCGGCCGCCTTGAGAGATCGTTTCAGCAATGGGTGGGAGTGAAGTGCTCATAGTTATTTTCGAGTGATTCGGAGGACTGAGGATAAGCGACGCGCTTAACCGCCGCACCCAACCCGCATTCACCCGGAAGTCCAACCCGCCCCGATTTTTACGCCCCCGCCGTCCGCCCAAGAACACGCACGACGACCGTCCGGCCCGCTAAAGTTTTGCCTTCCGCCGCCGCGCGCATTGCGTCGCGCCATGCCCCGCCCCCTTTGGATTTGCCTCCTGTTGCTATCATTGATCGCCGGCCTGCCGGCCTCCGCCGACACCACCGCGGCGTCATCTGTCGAAGCCGACATCGCGCTGATTCGCCAGTATGTGCACCGCGACTACACCGGCATGCTTCGCAACGAAGGCGGTGCCTTCAAATACCCGTTCATCACGCCGGGCAGCTCACAATATCCGGATATCCTGTGGGATTGGGATTCCTGGCTGAGCGACGTCGCCCTGCGCCAGATCCTCGCCGAAACCGCCACCACCGAGGAAAAAACAAAGGCGCTCACTTACGAGCAGGGCTGCGTCTTAAACTACCTCAACTACGGCGGCTTCGACGGCTGGGTGCCGATCATCATCAAACGCGATTCGCCGTCCCGCGCCGGGTTGATGAAGCAGGCCGACGTGTACGAGACCAACATGCACAAGCCCTGCCTCGCCCAGCACGCCGCCTTCCTCACCCGGCTCAACGGCGGCGACGCCGAGTGGCTGCGCGAGGGTTTTTTCCATCTGCAGGCGTTCGTGAATAAATATAAAAACCACCAGCGCCATCAAGCCACCGGCTTGTATTTTTGGAACGACGACATGGCCATCGGCGTGGACAACGATCCCTGCACGTTCATGCGCCCGGCCAAAAGCTCCGGCTCCATTTTCCTGAACTGCCTCATGTATCGCGAACTCCTCGCGCTCGCCTACCTCGCCGAACGTCTCGACCAGCAAGAAATCGCCGTGCTCTACCAGCGCGACGCCGACGAATTAAAAGCCGCCGTGCAGAAAAATTGCTGGGACGAGCGCGATGGATTTTTCTACAGCGTCGATTTGAACCTCCTGCCCTACGAGGGAAAACCCTTCGCCGCCGATCCCTCGATCCGGCTGCACAGCGGGTATCCACGGGACTACGACTGCCTCATCCAGCGCATCGACGTCTGGTCGGGTTTTCTCGCCATGTGGGCCGGCATTGCGACGCCCGAGCAGGCGAAACGGATGCTGGCTCGCTACCAAGACAAGCGCACCTTCAACGCGCCGTACGGCGTGCGTACGCTTTCGAAGCTGGAGAAAATGTACAACGTACGCGCCTCCGGAAATCCCTCGATGTGGACCGGCCCGATCTGGGGCGTTTCCAACTACCTCGTTTTCCGCGGCCTCGTGAAATACGGCTTCGACGACGCCGCCCGCGAACTCGCCGACAAGACGATCCGTCTCTTCGCCCGCGACTTCGGACGCTTCGGGGCGCTCCACGAATATTACCTGCCCGACAGCGGCGAGCCCGTGCTCAATCGCGGTTTCCAAAATTGGAATTACCTCGTCCTCAACATGGCCGCCTGGCGCGAAGGCAAAACCCCCGTGGCGGAATTTTAGGCTCCCGCAATTGCGCGCAACGCTCAGTCCACTTTTCTGAGGGAAACGTGACCGCGGCCATCGCACGTTCCCGCGACATTTGCGCGCGAGTCACCGCAAAATCATGGCGTAAGTTTTTCCACGTTCTCTTAAGCGCCAGACGATTCGCGCGCCGCTTAAACTCGCACATGTTCGCGCAACAGGCGCGCGTCCCATCGCCGCACGCCGCCACGAAAAATACGGATCGAAAATCTTTATCGTCCTTTCTCTCCGCCCATGAAATCCACCCGGACCTCCTCTTTTCGAGTCAAGGCAGTGAAGCCCGAACATCCTCTCGCCTGGCTGGCGGAACCGCTGAGCGATGAGCCGTCGTTCGTCTTAAAATCCTGGTTCGGCGGACGCACCATCATGCTGCACGGCATGCATCGCTTGTTTCTTACGACACAGGAAGAGCCGTGGCAGGGCGTGCTCGTCTGCACATTTCGCGAACACCAGCCGAGTTTGCTAAAGGAGTTTCCCGCGCTCCGGCCGCATCCTGTATTGAAAAAATGGTTATACCTGCCCGAGTCCGCCGAAACCTTCGAGCGCGACGCGAAACACCTCGTGCGTCTCGTGAAGGCAGGCGATCCGCGCATCGGCATTCCACCGTCGCCAAAGAAGACGAAGAGCAAACGCGTCCGCTTCGGCGACAAACTGTGAACCGGACGCCCTCCCGCGGAAATTCAATCTCCCGCCGCCGCGTTCACTGGAAATACCCCTCCGCTTTCATCACGCCGGAATCATCGTCATCCTCATCCGTCGCTTCCCGGCAATCGTCCGGAAATGCCGCCTGCCGTTGCTGCCAGCGCATCGCGCAGAAGCTGTTCGTGAGCGCTTCATGCAGCGCCGAGCCGAAGTCATACGCGCGCCCGTCGAAACCCGCTTCGGCGACGGCTTGGTCGATCGCCAGCATCACGGCGAACATCCGACCCCGCACGCCGGGCACATAAACGTCGATGTCTTCCCGACCCGCGGCGAGGTTCGTCCGGCAGGCCTCCGCATTCGTGCTGTGATGCGAACGGCAAGCCTCCGGACGCGCTTCATAAATGGAGCAACTTCCTTCGCGAAGCAGCACGCACGGGGTTTTTAGGGCAGTGCGTTCCTCGTTCGATTTCGCCGCAAAAGCCGCCCGATGCGCGCCGGCCCGGTCGATCAGCGCGTCGAGTTCCTCCGGCGAGTAGTGTTTTTGCACATACTGCGCGGCGATGAACACTTCATGCGCGAGCAGGCCGACCGGCACGTGACAGCACGCGTCGCAACCCGCGCGGCAGGCAACCGACTCCCGCGCTGCCAGCGTGGCACCCGCGTAAGCGCGATCGAATTCCTTGTGCGCGCTCGAGACGACCGACAGCAGGTCGGCCGGATTGCGGGTCTTGCGCAAACGCTTCAACACAGCCGCTCCCGTCTTTTCAAACAGCTCGTCCTCTTCGGGTGAAAATTGGGCACACATGCAGCCGCGTACTCAATCCCGCGAGCCGGCGATTAACAAGATCCGGGATCACGCCTGGTCATGAACCGGGCGACCTGCGTCCTCTCCCGGCGATCGAATCGCAACGCAGCCCCGCCCGCAAACCCACGTCGCCGCGTGCGCGCTCCTCGAAAAAATCCGCTCAGCTCACGACTTTCCGCTGCGTCGTTATCTTTGGCGGGTTCGCCAGCGTCTGATAAACGACGCAGTAACGCTCGGTCAGGCGGATCAACGTATCCAATTGCTCGTGACTCGCGTCCGTCTCCAGATCGAAAAATAACCGGATCGCCTGAAACCCGACCGGTGCCTCCTTCGCGACGCCAAGCGTGCCCCGAAAATCCATGTCACATTCCGCGCGCACCACGCCGCCGCGCAGCGGTACACCGATCGCCGTCGCCACCGCGTTGAGCGTCACGCCCGCGCATCCGACCAGCGCCTCCAGCAGCATTTCTCCTGAGCAAACGTGCAACCCGCTGCCCCCGGTTTTGGGATGAAGCCCCGCTTCCACCAGCGCCCGCGCTGTCTCGATCCGGCATGTCACGCCCTCGCCCAATCGCCCCTCCGATTTGAGCGTCACGAACGCGGACGCCGGTTCGTCCCGATAAGCTTGTTTGATCGGTGCCTGCAGCGTGCGAAGTTCGTCTGAGTTCATGATGCCTCAACGGATAACCGGATTCAGTCCAGGCGATCGATGTGAAAAAAACATTTGATTCGATCACCCCTGCCGGCGGGCGTCCGTTGCGTCGTTAATCTCGGCATCTCCCGTTTCCGATTATGCGCCGCGCCTGCATCTTCCTCCTGCTTTCGATTCCGCTGTTAGCGTTCACCGGCTGCGAGCGACTTGTTTCCGACTCGGCGACGCGCATCGCCTACCAGCTCCGCGACGAAGCCTCCCGTCTCCGTCGCTCCGGCGCGACGACCCGCACCTTTGAACATCGTCCCGTTGAATGGCCCGACGGGATCACCGGCGATTATCGTATCGAATTTGTCAGCACAGCGCCGGCCGGCGACGGACGCCGGGGTATCCTCGTCGCAAAATCCTACGACGGCCCGACCTGGTCCGGCACGACGTATCATCTCAACTTCATCAAAGTCCCGCGCAACCTCATCGCCGCCCACCGAAAAGGTGAGCCCACCCTTTTCACCTTGGAGCTCCGCGACGGACAGGTGCTGCTGACCGACATGAAATAATCGCCGCCTGCGAAGCCACCCCGCTAAGCCGTCGCGATCAGCCCGCGGAAGCCTCGATTTCCGCCCACTCGTCTGCCGAGAGTTTCACCGCGGCACCGCCCAGGTTCTCGGCAAAATGCTTCGCACTCGAAGTCCCGGGAATCGGCAGCATCACCGGTGATTTTTGGAGAAGCCACGCCAGCGCGAGCTGCGAAACCGTTGCGCCATGCGCTTTCGCCGCCTTGTCCAGCTTGCCGCCCGGCGCGGCAAATTTGCCGGCATCGAGCGGGAACCACGGAATGAAACCGAGCCCGTTTTCCGTGCAATAATCCAACACCGCTTCGCTCTGCCGGTTTCCGAGATTGTAGAGATTCTGCACGCTCACGACCGGCACGGTGCGCTTCGCCTGCGCGATCTCTTTCACCGAAACTTCCGACAACCCGATGTGCCGGATCTTCCCGGCCTGCTGAAGTTCTTTCAAGGCGCCCAACGATTCCGCCACCGGCACTTTCGGATCGATGCGGTGAAGTTGATACAGATCGATGCGATCGAGCTTTAAGCGACGAAGACTCAGCTCCACGCATTGCCGCAAATATTCCGGCCGGCCCACCGGTGCCCACGCCGACGGCCCCGAACGCGTGAGGCCGCCCTTGGTCGCGATCACGAGATCCTTCGGATATGGATGCAATGCCTCCGCGATGAGCCGCTCGCTCACTTCCGGGCCGTACGAATCCGCTGTATCGATAAAGTTGACACCCGACGCCACCACCTTGCGGAGAAGCCGCTTCGCCGCCGCCGGATCCTTCGGCTCTCCCCAGATGCCGGCACCGGTGATGCGCATCGCGCCGAAGCCCAGGCGATGCACGGGCAAATCGCCACCGAGTTTAAATTTTCCGCTGGGAGCGGCCGGCGATTTCATGGGCGTTGTTTTCGTTTTCATTGAGGAACTCCAATCGATTTCCGCGGAAAGGACCCGGCTCCCGACCGCTGTCAATCCGCGGTCGCGCTTCCCTTCGCCGGCGACGTCTTTAAGTGCGCCTCCATGAAGTTCAGGAAAACCTCCATGTCTGCAGGCACCGTTCCGTGTCCGCCGTCGTGCATGAAGTAACCCAGCGTGTTCATCATGGCCGCGCTTTTCGCCGGTGGCATCGAATACTCCTCGATGCCCTTCTCGCCGAACAAATGGAAAACGGGCGTGGCCGCTTTCGCCGCGAGAAATTCGCCGTAGGGATCCGACCATTTGTCCGTGTTGCCGGTTTGAAGCAGCAACGGCCGCGGGGCCATCAATGCCACCAACATGTGCGCGTCGAACGGCGCTTCCGCCGCCCTGCCCGCCCAATGACCATAGTCTCCGGCAAATTGATACGCGTAGCGCGTCCCATCGGTGAGATGCGCGACCGTCTCGCCGTAATTTCTCCGGCTCAACGCGGCGCCGCCTTCACCCGAGCAACTCGCAATCACGAGGGCGATGCGCTGGTCGCGCGCTCCGGCCCACAAAACGGTTTTTCCCAGGCGAGACACACCGAGGATCGCGACACGTTTCGCGTCGATGCTCTCATCCGTTTCAAAATAATCCACCACCCGGCTGAGTCCCCAACCCCACGCGGCGATGGTGCCCCACTCGTCAGGCGCGGGAGCGTCTTGCCCGGGTTTCAAATAGGATGCGCGCAAACCGTACGCGATCGCGCCCGGCGCATCCGGCTCGAAGTCCGCGTAGTTCACGGTCGCGACCGCGAAGCCGCGCGCGATCACGGCCGCCACGTCCAGCGGCGCGAAACGTCGACCGCCCGTCGCCGGCACGCGCTTCTTTTCTTTCGGATCCCAACGCTCTCCGACCTTCACGTCGGGATCTTCCACCGTCAGGTTGTTCGCGAGGAAACTCGCGTGCAGCAAAACCGGCACCGGGCCGGTCGCGTCTGCGGGTACATACAAGAGCACGTCGGCTTTTGGCCCGTTTCTATCGCCGGTAAAATAAAGCGTGATCTGCCGCCGCACCGCCTTTCCCGCGAGCGCCGGTGTTCCTTTTTCGAATACATCGATGTCGATTTTAGCGGGTGCCTCCGGACAACGACCGAACTGGTTTTCTTCGAGAAGGCGGAAGATTTCCGGGCGGCGCTTTTCCGTCCATGCAGCTGCGTCGGAAACTCGCCCGCCACCGGCCAGCGTCAACAGGTCCGGAAGCACATACTGACCGACTTTGGCTTCCGTGTAGTTCGCGGGGATGCCGGCGACTGCGCCATCCGGGGAATCGAAAATCTGGCCTTGGGCGACAACGGCGACCGACGCCAGCGCGCAGCCGAACAGCGTGGAGAAGCAGAGACGAGGACGTGGGGTTTTCATGGGGATAAGGGCTGCTTTGCGGTGTCGGGAGAAGTGCGGGCGAGAATGCGGACCGGTCCGAGCAAACCGGATACAGGTGGAGCGGGCTGCGGTCCCGCGCCCATCGCGCCGGGAGAGACCGGTGAACCACCGAGGATTTTTTCTCCGACCGGCAAGCGCACGTCGCCGAGCAGCCGGTTGGTCCACTGGTTGGTCACGGCGATTTCGATCCGGTTTTCCCCGGGCCGAAGCGCGTCGCGGAGCTCAAGGCAATAAGGCGGTTTCCACAGCGTGCCCAGAGCTTTGCCATTCACGGAAACCTCCGCGATGTCCCGCACATCGCCCAGATCGAGGAAAAGCGAAGCGCCCGCACGAAACCAATCGGGCGAAGCATTCACGATTTTTGAATAACGCGCCGTGCCTGAAAAATACGCTACCCCCGGGTCGGAGTTTTCCGTCCACGAGTTCAGCCTGTCGATGCGGAGATGTGGAGGCGCTCCGGCGTGATCAGGAAAACTCAGCTCCCAATCTCCGCCGAGCGATGCAACCGCGGTGAACGTTTCCCGCGCTCCTTCGCGTGACGATGCCTGGCTCGGCTTTCTGAAGACCACGAACGCCGACTCCCGCCCGGCCAGACGCAGCGGCACGGTTGTCAGGCCGGACGCTTGAGAAAATCCTGCCGGCTCCCATTCGCCGGAATCCGGATGCCACAGCTCGGCCTCCTTTCCCTCGACGCGAAAACGCGCGTCCAGGTTTTCCGCCTGGTCCGTGATATTGGCCACGTAGTAAATGTCGGCGGAATCCGTGCGCCGGTGCGCCCACACCAGTTCCGTGTCCAAGCCGCGTGAATACTCAAAATCCTTCGCGACACCCAGCGCCGCAAGTGTGCCCGCCAGCGAGCGTCCCCACACCACGCGCCCTTTTCCGACGAAACGGATCGTGCGGCTCACGCCATCGAGGTCGCCCCACAGGTCCGCGGTGATCGCATGCAGTTCCTCGTCGGCTTTCGGAAACTCCATCAAACTCGGCGAGCGTTCGGGTTTCGCGCCCACAATCGTCGCGCCGCCCCTGACTAGTTCGGCCAGCTTTCGCGCGAGCTCCGGGCGCATCCGTGTCGTTTCGGGCAGCACCAGCAGCCGGTAACTCATTCCATCCGGCAGCAAAAGTCGTCCGTCGGCGGCGACCGTTAGCCGATGGAGCAAAACGTCGGCGTTGATAAAGTCGTAGTCGTATCCTTCCGGAGGCGCGGGCGTGGTCCCTTCGCCCCAGATCGGCGGCGTCGAGGGCGCGCCTTCGTTGAGCAGATACGCGATGTCCGCCACCGGCCTGCCTTGCTGCAAGAGGAAGCTGCTGCGCGCGAGATAGGTGATGAACGGCGCGGCCTGTTCCGCCCAGGTGATATTGCGGTGGAGATGCGTGCCGACCATCGCGTTGCCCGGCTTCGTATCCAAAGGTTGGTGCGCGGAGGTGTGGAAAACCAGCCGGTTAACGCCTTGCGCGAACCAATAGTCGGCCACCTTTTTTAAGGTGTAGGGCGACTCGAAACCGCCGCCAGTGAACGCCTCTGCGGCGACGAGTTTTTTCCCATAAACGTGCGCTGCCGACGCCGCTCCGCGCACGTCTTGAAGATACATCAGCCGCGGGTGCAAATCGCGCACCCAGAACTCGCCCATCGGAATCTCGACTTTGCTTTTGTTGAGCAGCGTGTCCTCCGGCATCTCCAGCGAAACGCCCGCCGCCTCCGCGTAGATCCCGATGCCTCGCCGGCGCAGCAGCTCACTCATCGTGCCGTAGTGGTTTTCCGCCCACAGATCCGCGAGCGTGCGGCGAAAGTCCCACAAGAAGCGGTCGCTCACGTCCGCGCTTTCGACGACGCGCCCGGTCAGCGCCGGAAGGTACGGCGCGGGGTCGTAGCCGCGGCGGCGTTGAAACTCACGCAGGATGTTTTCCGTCCAGTTGTTTGTCCCCGCCTCCCAGCTATCCATCATCACATAACGCAAACTTTTCCCGAAGAGCGGCCCCAACGCGTTGGCGAGCGGATCGAAGTAGCCGTGAAAATAGGCCTCCATGTGTTCGCGACTGAGTTTGTCCGCTTCGTATCCAGAACCCGCTGACGTCGCCGGGCGGTTCTTCGCTCCGGTCAACGAATACCCGAGGCGCAACACCGTCCAGCGTCCGGCCGGCACCTGCCAGTCGAGCGTTCCGTCGGGCTTCATTTTTGCCGTGAGATCAATCACGGAATCCGGCGCGGTCGCGGCGTCGGCGGACGCTTCCTTCGCGGCGTCCGATTCGTATTCGAAGAGGAAACTGAAGCCGGCTTTTTCCTCCCAGCGATTCACGCGCGGATCGTGATGCAGAACCGCCTCGCTGAGGATGTACTGCGCCGCGGGAGCGCCTGCGGCTTCGCTCATCGTGGCGGCGGGTCCGAGCGGCGCACCGGTCATCTCGATGCGGAAGAAGCGCGCCGTCGTCGCGGGAAATGCGAACGTGCGCACGCGGCCTTGCCGATAAAGCTGCGCACCAGGAAGCGTCACGAGCGTCCGGAAATTTTCCCCGTCGTCGCTCGCCAGCACGCGGCCCACCGGGATGCCGTTGCCGCTCGTGCCGCGTCCGCCGAGCGTGATCGCGCGGGCGGTGAAAGGATCTGCGTATTCGAATTGCACCCACGCCGGTCCGCCGTCGGCAGGTCGCTGAATCGTGAGCATCGAATTCAGATCGTCGTCGAGCAGCGCCCCTCCATCCACAGCGCCCCCGGATGTGGTCACGTGTGGCCGCTCTACTGCTGACGCGCGCTCTTCCGCTTTCGCGCGATACGCGACGACCGCGGTGTCCCCGTAGAAGGTTGGATCCTGCGCCGCCGAGGGCCCGAGACCCGCGTTGCGAATCTGGCCGTTGTTCGAGGGCGGCTGAGGAAGCACGCCTGAAAAGGCGAGCGGTCCCTCGATGGTCGTTTCGCTCCAGACCAGTTTCTTCATCGCACCGGCGGGCGTCACCCACGGGCCGCCGGTTTCGCTCCAACCGGGCGAACTAAAAATGGCCATCTCGAGCCCGAGCCGGTCGGCCTCCGCTGCCGCGTAGTGGACGGCGTCATACCATTCCGGCGAGCCATAGGGCGTCTTCGGTTCCACCGTCTGGCCTTGCCCGTAGTTGACGTCGGCGAGTTGGAAGCCGCCGATGCCGACGCGTTTCATCCATTCGAGATCCTTCGTGATCCCAGCCTTCGTCACGTTGCTTTTTGTCCAGTGCCACCACGTCCTCGGGCGCGCGGAGTCGGGGGGATTTTTGAATCCTTCAGCGAGCGCGTCGGCGGCGGTTTCCTGCGCGCGAGCGCGAGGAGCGAGGAGTGCGGTGGAGAGCGAACCCGCGATCGCGGCGATGCAGGCCACACGAAGACACGTCGCGGACAAAAGCAGGCGACGCGTCTGCCTTGAGGAAAGGGGTGAAGGCACTCACCCGTGCTAGGCCCTCAGCCCGCGTTGGCGAGTGTGCGGGCGGAAATTTTTCCCGGACGGTTAGCGGGAAAGAACGCGCGCGGCTTCGGAGCGTTTAGATTTTTGGGACGCGGATCGTGCTGATCATCGCGCTGCCGCTCAGCAAATAGAGGATCGAAAGCGGGTGCAGCACCGCACCGCCGATGTGCCACGCGCCCAGCCAGAGATTCGCGCCGATCAGTTTCTGCGCGTACAACACCGCGATCACCGCGACGATCGCCACGCTGGTCGGGATCGGTGTGCCTTCGAAATATTTCACCTTGCCGCTGTCGTCGGCCAGCGCGTCGGCGGTGGCGTTGAAACGCGCGAGACGGCTGATGCCGCAAGCGACGAAATAAAGCAGGATCGCGACGTCGAGCGCACCGCGCAGACCGATCGCAAATCCGAGCGCCGCCGGCGCCATGCCGAACGAGATCACGTCGGCCAGTGAATCAAGATCCGCGCCGAGCGGTGACGACCGACGCCGCCAGCGCGCGACGCGGCCGTCGGCGTAATCGAAGATCAGCGCGATCGGCAAAAGGACCATCGCCGTGACGAGCCATTTCCCCTCGACCATCACCAGGAAATACATCGACGCCAGCACCGAGCCGGTGCCGCAGAAACCGTTCGCCAGCGTTAAAAAATCCGCCATCGCGAACGAGCGGATGAGCGAAAAACGTCGCGGCTTGGACGGGGGCTGATCGTTGGGCTGCATGATAGAATAGTAACCGCTTCCGCGAAGGCGTTCCGCTTCGCGCGACCATCGCGCGTGTCGTGCGATCAGCGCGGCGTTCAGATCGCGTCCCTTCCGTGAACGCCGTCCAATACCGGGCTGACCGGGGCGAGCGGCCGGATTTCCACCGTCAACCCGAGCGGCAACCCCGGACAATGCGTCGCGATCTCAGTCGCCTCGTCGAGATGGGCGACACTTAGCACGATGAAACCGCCCACGATCTCCTTCGCCTCCGCGTACGGCCCGTCGATCACGCGTTGGGAAACGCCCGCGCCGGAGACCACCCGGCCGTGCAGTTCGAGCGGACTCCCCTGCTGCGCCTTCCCGCGAGCCGCGAGGCCGTCGTACCAATCATTCCATTGTTTCGCGAGCGCCACGCGCTGGTCGGGCGTAAGGTGCGCGTGCGTATCCGCGCCGGCATTGCGGAAGATCAGCATGAAGCGCTGCGGGGAAAGCGTGTCGGTGGTCATGATTCGAGCGAGGGTTTGAAGACGCGAGACGACCCGAGGCGCAAACACGCGCCGGCTCAAGTGCGAAGCGGCGCGGCGGCGCGGCGACGTTGCTCACTGTTTGGTCACGAGCGCCGTCAACTGGTCCGTGCAAATACCCCAGCCCGTATGAAAACCCATCTTCTCGTGTGACTCGCGGTCGGCGACCGTCCAGTGGCGCGCAAGCGCGGTGTATTTGGTTTTCCCTTCTCCGACATCTTCGAAGGTGAGGATCACCGTCATGAACGGTTTTTCAGAAGGCACCCAGGCTTTCGTGTAAGCATCTGTGAATACAAGGCGCTCGTTAGGCACGACCTCCAGGTAGACGCCGGCATTCGGGAGATCCATGCCTTCGGGGCTGCGCATGACGATGTGGTTCGCGCCGCCCGGACGCACGTCGAGTTCGACGACGGGCGTCGTGTACGGATGAGGCGCGAACCATTGCCTGAGCAGTTCGGGCTGCGTCCACGCCTGATAAATTTTCTCGCGCGGCGCATCGATGATGCGAGTGAGAACAAGGTCACGGTCGGTGGGTTCGGGCGATGATGAGGTGGATGAATTCATGGGAGAAGTGAGTGAGAGTGCGCCGCTTTTCCCGGACGATCCGCGAGAGGCCGGGCCTCGGTTTGTTTTCGTCGGCGCGTTGCGGGCGGCGAGCTCGAGCGTTCGCATTCAACGGATGGGTGCGGCTGAAAAGGACAACCGTTCCACGGAAAAACTTTTCCGATCGAAGGCTGCGAAAACAAAAAAGACGCGCCCGGTGAAGAGCGCGCCTGGAAGTTTTCGGAACGGTTTTTCAACCGCGGCCGGACTTAGTAGTCCATGCCGCCGCCACCGGGAGGATGCGCCGGGGCCGCGTCCTTCTTCTCCGGAGCGTCGGTGATGATCGCTTCGGTGGTGAGGAGGAGACCTGCGATCGATGCAGCGTTCTGGAGGGCGATGCGCGTGACCTTCGTGGGATCGACGACACCGGCTTTGACGAGATCGACGTATTCGCCGGTCGCGACGTTGTAGCCGTTGTTGCCCTTGCTCGAGAGCACCTGCTGGACAACGACTGCGCCTTCGAGGCCGGCGTTGAACACGAGCTGCTTGAGAGGAGCCTCAACCGCGCGACGGATGATCTGAGCGCCGAGCTTCTCGTCGCCTTCGAGGTTCACGGTAGCGGCATCGATGGCCTTCGCGGTGCGGAGGAGAGCCACGCCGCCGCCGGAAACAATACCCTCTTCAACGGCCGCGCGGGTCGCATGGAGAGCGTCTTCGACGCGCTGCTTCTTTTCCTTCATCTCGGACTCGGTGGCTGCACCGACGTTGATGACGGCTACGCCGCCAGCCAACTTCGCGAGACGCTCCTGGAGCTTCTCCTTGTCGTAATCGGAGGTGGTTTCGTCGATCTGGCGGCGGATCTGTTTCACGCGACCCTGGATGTCGGACGACTTGCCCGAACCTTCGACGATCGTGGTGTTTTCCTTGTCGACCACGATGCGCTTGGCGCGGCCGAGATCGGCAACGGTGACGTTCTCGAGTTTGATGCCGAGGTCTTCGGAGAGGAGCTTGCCGCCGGTGAGGACAGCGATGTCTTCGAGGATGGCCTTGCGGCGATCACCGAAGCCGGGAGCCTTGACGGCGACGACGTTGAGCGTGCCGCGGATCTTGTTCACCACGAGAGCAGCGAGGGCTTCGCCTTCGACTTCTTCAGCGATGATGAGGAGCGGTTTGCCGGTCTTGGCGCTGGCCTGGAGGATCGGGAGGAACTCCTGGAGGTTGGAGATTTTCTTCTCGTGGATAAGGACGTAAGCGTCTTCGAGAATGGC
>Ga0164241_10003566_pt1 | contig 15571 bp, 11 predicted proteins | sample OricomyardsoilBY_FD_108780 | JGI IMG/M metagenome (GOLD analysis project Ga0164241, IMG submission 108780) | Backyard soil microbial communities from Emeryville, California, USA - Original compost - Back yard soil (BY) | ecosystem: Environmental > Terrestrial > Soil > Unclassified | place: USA... | reverse complement strand
GTTCGCGGGCGCTGGACATCAACGACGCGGCGAAGTCCGACAACAAGGGGGTTGCTACATTGCAGCCCGTTCTGCTGGGCATCACCAAGGCGTCGCTGGCGACGGAATCCTTCATTTCGGCAGCCTCCTTCCAGGAAACCACGCGTGTGCTGACCGAAGCCGCGGTGCGTGGCCTGAAGGACGATCTGCGCGGTCTGAAGGAAAACGTCATCGTCGGACGTCTGATTCCCGCGGGCACGGGCTTCGCGGCCCACGAGCATCGTCGCAGGAAGATCACCGAGACCAACCGTCGCAGCTTCATGGATGTGGGCGGCGGCGTGGGGGATGGCGAGGATAGCCCGGTGGGCGAGGAGACGGACGCTTAAGGTCCGCGGCTCACTCATCAGCAGGTCGATGCGGGCGCACCGGTGCAAACCGGTGCGCCCGTTGTTTTTGCGGATTCCCTACTTGGGCGGCAAGCCAGGTCCCGGCGTATCCTGCGCCACGTAACCCGGCTGCATGAATGACTCTTTTGCGATGACATCGCTCAGCCGGCAGTAATTCCACGCGGCATCGGCCGCCTTCGGCTTGCCTGCCTGGTATCCCTCGCAACTGGCCGGTTTGGCGAGTGGAAATTCCTCGAGCGGATCCGTGGCCAGGTTGAAGAATTCGCAATCGGCAGCGTCGTGGCCATTGGTACAGACGATCTTGTAGGTGCCATTGCGCGCGCCCGCCTGGCGCGTCTTGTCCGCGGTCATCAGGTTCACGGTTTCGGTGAGCAGGTAACCGCTGGCCGGATCGCGCGTCTGCTTCGCCTTGCCGAACAGCAGCGGCGCGAGCGACACCGAATCGAGCGGCACGGTGCCCGTGGCGCCGCTGTTCGGCACGGCTTTCGGCGCCTGCAGTCCGGCCAGATCCAGGATGGTGGCGAACAGGTCGGTGGTGTCGACATAGGCACTGGTGGTGGCATTCTTCGCAATGCCCGGCCCGCGGATGGCCATGGGCACGCGCGTGCCGCTCTCGAACGCAGTGCCCTTGCCGCGGCCCTTCTTCGTCAGGTACATGTTGTCGATGAAATCCAGATTCGGCCGGTCATACATCGGCGTGCCGTTGTCGCTGATGTAGATCACGTAGGTATTCGGGTCGATCCGGTCGACGGCCTGCAGTACCTTGCCGATGACCGTATCCACCGAATTGGTCATCGCGCGCATCAGTTGCTCGCCCTTGCAGCGGCCCACGTTGGCGGTGCCGAAGGTGCCGCCACAGGCCTGCATTTCGCGATGGGTGGCGGCATCCAGCGTGTCGGCATTGGGCACCACCATCTGGCTCGGTTCGCGCTGCGCCGTGGCATGCGAGAGATTGAACGCCAGCCAAACGAACCACGGCTTGCCGGGATTGCTCTTCTGCTGGGCGTTGATCCAGTCGATGGTATCGGCGGCCTTGACCACCGGTGCGTAATTGGTCGGCGCGATGCCTGGAAGGGAACGCACGGGCGGCGACTCATTGCGCCACTGGTCCGCCGGCGTTTGCGCGTCCTGGATCTGGTAGTCGTAATCCCAGTAACTCTTGATGGCGGCGCTGAGATTGCCCTTGAACAGATCGAAGCCCGCCTGTTTGGGTTTCATGCCGGGGTAGCTGACCGGGCGGCCGGCGAGGCCGGCGATGTGCCACTTGCCGAATACCGCGGTGCTGTAGCCCGCTTCATCCCGCAGCTTCTGCACGAAGGACACATGGTGCGTGTCGAGTGGATCCGCGTAGGTGAGCACGCGGGTCTTGGCCGAGAACAGTCCGGTGAGAATGGACGCACGAGTCGGCGAGCAGAATGGTGCGGCCCAGGTGTTGGAGAAGGTGATGCCCTGGCGCGCGAACCGGGCCAGCACCGGCGTGGAGGCGGCGCTGCCCTTGATGGCGCGGTACGCGGGGTGATTCAGGCCGCTGGGTCCGTATTGCTTCATCAGGCCGTCGATCAGGCCGGGGTACATGTCACTGGTGACGTCCATGCCGAAGTCATCGCCGATGATCAGCAGGATGTTCGGATGCCGGGCGGAAGCGGCTTGCGCCGCCGCCGCCTGAAGGGCGAATGCCGAGCAGATGGTGGCCAGCGCGGCGAGAAGCCGATGTTTTCTGTCCATGAAGTCCCCTTGAAGCTTCGATCTGGCCGTGCCGACTTGCGCGCCACCATTATGTATTCGGCGTGAATCAAAACTCATAATATCCAGATTATTGGCAACGGTATCGGCAGAGCGGTTGATCAACGTCACGTCACATGGCCGCGCCATCCTGTTTGTGTGCAGGCGCGCAACAAAGGGACGCGCGGTCTGCGCGGACGATGATGCGAGAATGCGCGCGTGAATCCCGTCGAATTGCCGCCACGCGCACTGCAGATCCTGCAATCCGTCTTCGGCTACTCCGCCTTTCGTGGGCAGCAGGCCGAGGTGGTGACGCACGTCACCGGTGGGGGCCATGCACTGGTGCTCATGCCCACCGGCGGCGGCAAGTCGCTGTGCTACCAGGTGCCCGCGCTGCTGCGCGAAGGTATCGCCATCGTGGTCTCACCGCTGATCGCGCTGATGCAGGATCAGGTCGCGGCCCTGCAGGAGGCTGGCGTGCGCGCCGAATTCCTCAACTCCACGCTCGACTGGTCCGCCGCGCAGGCCATCGAGAAGCGGGCGAGGGCGGGTGAGCTCGATCTGCTCTATCTCGCCCCCGAGCGGGTGCTGAAGGAGCGCACGCTCGAACTGCTCGACAGGCTTCCGATCGCACTGTTCGCCTTCGACGAGGCGCATTGCGTGTCGCAATGGGGCCATGACTTCCGGCAGGAATACCTGCAACTGGCGCTGCTGGCCGAGCGTTATCCGGATGTGCCGCGTATCGCGCTCACCGCCACGGCCACGCCGGCCACGCGGCAGGAGATCATCGATCGCCTGCGGCTCGCCGGCGCCCGCACTTTCATTTCCAGCTTCGACCGGCCCAACATCCGCTACCGCATCGCCGCCAAGGATTCGCCGCGCAAACAGCTGCTGCGGTTCATCCGTGATGAACATGCCGGCCAGAGCGGCATCGTCTATTGCCTGTCGCGCAAATCGGTGGAGGAAACCGCCGAAATGCTGGTAGCCAGCGGTATCGACGCCATCGCCTATCACGCCGGTTTCAGCGCGGCCGAGCGCGAGCAGCGCCAGGACCGTTTCATCGAGGAAGACGGTGTCGTGATGGTGGCCACCATCGCCTTCGGCATGGGCATCGACAAGCCCGATGTGCGCTTCGTCGCGCATCTCGACCTGCCGAAGAGCATCGAGGGTTATTACCAGGAGACCGGCCGTGCCGGTCGCGACGGCCTGCCGGCCGAGGCGTGGATGGTCTACGGCCTGGCCGATGTGGTGCAGCAGCGGCGGCTGATCGAGCAGTCCGATGCCGCCGAGGCCTACAAACGCGTCTCGAACGCCAAGCTCGACGCCATGCTGGGCCTGTGCGAAACCGCGCGCTGCCGGCGCCAGTACCTGCTCGACTACTTCGACGAGCCCGGCGAGCCCTGTGGGACGCTGCCTGACCGGCAGCGCTGCGACAACTGCCTGTCGCCACCAGCCCAGTTCGACGGAACGGAGGCGGCGCAGAAGCTGCTGTCGTGCATCTATCGCTGCGAACGTGCCAGCGGCTACAGCTTCGGCGCGCAGCACATCATCGACGTGCTGCGCGGCGAGCGCACCGCCAAGGTGCTGGAGCGCGGCCATGACACCGTCACCACCTTCGGCAAGGGCGCCGACACGAGCGAGGCGCAATGGCGCGCCGTACTGCGGCAACTGGTGACGCTGCGGCTCGTCGCCGTCGATCACGACCACTACAACGTGCTGCGGCTTACCGAGGGCAGTCGCGAGGTGCTCAAGGGCGAACGGCGCTTGACGCTGCGGCAGGATGCCGCACCGGCGGCGGGCGCGCGCCGCGGCCGCAAAACGTCAAGAAGTGCCGCGGCCCCGGGTGCCGGCGCTTCGCGTATTGCCGGCGAGTTCGCGCAGGCCTCGCCCGAACAAGAGGCCGTGTTCCAGGCGCTGCGCGACTGGCGCCGCGGCGTTGCGAAGGAACATGGCGTGCCTGCCTACACCATATTGCACGACACCAGCCTGCGCGAGATTGCGCGACGCCAGCCCGACAACCTGATGACGCTGGCTGATGTCAGCGGTCTGGGCGCCACCAAGCTGGCGCGATATGGCATGGCGATCATCGAGGTAGTGCGCACTGCTCTGCGGCAGGTCGCCTGAAATCCCGCAAAGCCGCGGTCCCAGGCTGTGGTCGAAAAAAAACGGGGCGTATCGGTGTGCCGATACGCCCGATGTCTTTTCGTTGATTGCCGATGGTGTCAGAACGTTCCGCGAACTCCCAGCGTTATGCTGCGGCCGGGGTTGTAGACATCGTTCACCATGTTCGCATACCAGAAATTGGAGCGCTGATTCTCGTTGGTGATGTTGAGCACGTTCAATGTGATCTGCGGCTTGAGCGCTACGTCGTCCCACTTGTAGCTGGCCGACAGGTCCCACTGAAAGCGCTTCACGGCGAAGATCTGCGCCAAGGGGATGCTGTTCTGGTTGTTCCCGGTGGCGGCATACGTGTCGCGCCAGCTGTATGACAGGCGCACTGATGCCCCATGGTCTTCCCAGTAGCCGGTGGCATTCAGCAGCTTGGGGGCAATGCCGTACACATTGCTGACGAGTGCGGCGGCGTCCTTGCCATCCGTGTTGATGTTCAAGTCCGTGTAGTTGGCCATGATGCCCAGGCCCTTGAACACCATATCGAGCGGCTGCACCCAGATCGCCTCGACGCCGCGAATCTTGACCAGGCCGTCCGCATTGACCTGTTGATTGACCGTTACGGTCGCCACGTCGGGGCCGCCCCGGGCTGTGATCGCACCGAGCTGGTTGGCGGTCAGATCCGAGACCGGGATACCCAGCGCCGAAAACACCCGCGTGGTGGTGCCCTGGAAGGTATAGCCCTGCACGCGCTTCTGGAACAGAGTCAATCCCACAAAGCCCTCACGGCCGGTGTACCACTCTCCGCCGAGGTCGATATTGTTGGAAATATAAGGCGCGAGGTCCGGATTGCCCTGGCTGGCCACCTGCGCCGTGGTATCGGTGAAGGTGGTATTAGGCAGCATGGAGCTTGGATTGGGGCGAGTCATGGTGCGCGAGCCCGAGAGGCGCAGCACGATGTCATCCCGCAGGTCCCATGCCGCGCTGAACGAGGGCAGCACTTCGTCATAGTTACCGTCGATTTCCTGCCAGCGGCGCACACCGCCGAGGGTTACCGGGCCTGAAATCGTCTGATCGGTGGTGGCATAGCGGACACCGGCGTTGATACGCATTGGCCGGTTCCACACATCGGCCGTGGCGTTGAACTCGATGTAGGCCGCCTTGGTCTTCTCGCTGAACGCGCCTGTCGAGCCACCGGTATTCGGACCGCCTGATTCCGGCGCGGTGTCGCGATACTGCTCGTAGTTGGTGGCCGCCATGAACGCGTCGAAGTCCGCGGTGATGAAGCCCAGTGGTCCTGGCTTCAGGTACGTCGGCAGCGCGGAATCCGGAATCTGCGACAGCACATAAGTCTGCCAGGCCGCGCTGTTGTCGAAACCCTGGATGCGGCGGAAGTTCTTGTCGTATGCGAGGCCGATCTTGAGGTTGTTCTTGTCGTCACCGAACGTGAGATCGCTGCTGCCGCCCGAAGTATTGGTATGGCGGCGCTCGTTCTGCACGTTGACGCGGCCACCGGCCCAGGTCCAACCCGCGTTGGGATTGTTCAGATCGATGCTGGTATCCCAGGCAGGTATGGTGCCGTCGTTGGCGTAGTCGATGGTCGCGAACGGCGAGTTGACGAGAATGGTCGGCGATTCACGAACATCCAGCTGCGGCTCTTGTAGGCCCGCACGTCCAGTTTGATGCTGTCGTCTGCGCCGAACAGGAATGTGGCGCCCGGATCGAAGTGCAGGTACTTCACGTTTTCCTTGTAGGGTCGTGCCTCCAGGAAGTACTGCGCGTTGGTCATCGTGGCACTGGTGACCACGTTGTTCGAATCCAGTTCCATGTCCAGCGGGATCATGCCGCTGGCGCCGAAGACGCGGCCGACCAGGTTGACGTCGATGCGGTCGTTGTTCCGCTGCGCTTCGGAATACAGGGTGTCCAGATAGAAGTGCATTTTGTCGCTGGGGCGCCACTCGAACGAGCCCAGCACCGAGTTGCGGTCCCGCGTGCCCGACATGTTCACCGGGCGACCCAGGCGTGGCATCAGCGCCTCGCTGATCTGGGCGATGCTGAGCCCCGGGTTGTGTGAGGTGAGGAAGGCGGCATCGATCGCGGCGCCTGGAGTCAGTCCGGCCGCGGTGGACACAGCGTTGTTCGGCACCGTGTCGGGAATCAGCCAGTTGCCGCCACCGCCGGTGTTGCAAGAGGCCGGACGGCTGGTGAGGGGGTTGATCGGGTCAGCCGGGGGAGTGGTGACCGGTGGGGGCGGAGGAGTGATTCCGCACTGCGTGTAGTTCAGGCCGGGATTGGTCCAGCCTATTGTTTCATAGCCTTCCACGCCGATGTGGCCTTGAACCGTGGACAGGCCCACCAGCGCGCCGAAAGTGCCTTCTTCGTTGGTCCAGCTGCCGAGTACGGAGGCCTGCGGACTGAGCTTGTCGCTGATGCTGTTCCAGCCACCTTCCACCGAAAAATTCACGTGCGTGCCGGGATTGTCGAAAGGCCGCGCATTGCGCATGTTGATCACGCCCGCGGCACCGCCTTCCGGCTGGCTCGCCAGCGGCGACTTGTACACCTGTAGCTGGTTGAAGAACTCGGTGGGAAACAGGTTGAGATCCACCTCGCGGTTCTGGTTCGTCGCATTGAGGCCGATCGAGGCCGTGGCCACCTGCACACCATTGATGATGGTCTTGGTGAAGCTGTTGTTCAGGCCGCGGATGTTGATGTTCAGGCCTTCACCATTCACATCGCGCTGGATCTGGATGCCAGGAATGCGGGTCAGCGATTCGGCGATGTTGGTGTCGGGGAACTTGCCGATATCTTCAGCAAAAATCGAATCGGTGAAGCCTGTCGAGTCACGCTTCGCGTCCGCGGACTCCCGCAGGCTGAAGCGGAAGCCTGTGACCGTGACTTCTTCCAGTTCCTGACCGGCGACCGGCTCTTCAGCGGCCCGCACAAAACTCGCCGGGACCGCGCACAGCAGCGCCAAAGCAACGGCCTGCGAAACTGTCGTAACTGCGTGACTGTTTTTCACCTGGTTCCCTCCGTGGTGTCCTGTTGGCATTGCGGAATTCGCAGTTCGAATGCCGCAACTGAACGATGATACACAGAGGGGCCGCAGGTCAGCTCATACATGACCCAGAATGACCATGGTCGAGCAATGATTACGGTGGCGTCATCATTGCGCCCATCGGACTACGTTTCAGTTGGTACGCGCACGCGCGACACGCAGGTCGAGCCAAACGGCAAGCGTCAATACCGCGCCGCGCGCGATGTATTTTGCTTCAGGTGACACAGCCATCAGCGTCATGCCATTGAGCAGGCTGGCCATGATGAGCGCGCCGAACAATACGCCGGCCACGCTGCCGCGACCCCCGCGCAAGCTGGTGCCGCCGATCACGCAGGCCGCGATGGCATCGAGTTCCATCAGCGAGCCGATGGTGGTGGTGCTGGCACCGGCATACGCCGTCTGCATGAACCCCGTCAGCGCGACGATGACCCCCATCAGCGCAAAGGCGCCAATGATGGCATTGCGCACCGGTACGCCGGACACCACCGCTGCCTCCTCGTTACCGCCGATGGCATAGAGGTAGCGGCCGAACGGCGTATGGATGGTGATCAGGTGTACCAGCAGGGCCACTGCGGCAAGGATGACCAGCGCCAGGGGCAGGCCCCGATAGCCGTTCGCGACAATCACCGCCAATGCAATGGCTTGTGCCGCGATGATGAGGCCGATGACATGCCGCTCTGTGTCCGCCACAGGCAGGCCCATGCGTTGCCTCGCCGCGCGACGGCGCTGGCCGATCAAGACCAGCGCCGCAATTGCACACGCTGCCAGTAGGTAGCCAGCGAGCGGCGGCAAGAAGGCGGTGGTCAACATCGAATACAGGTTCTGGTTGCCACCAGCCACCACCGGCACCGTGCTGTTCCTGATCACCAGCCAGTGCAGGCCCCGGAAGACCAGCAGCCCCCCCAATGTGATGATGAAGGCAGGCACTCGTTCGGTGATGATCAGCGCGCCCATCAGTGCCCAGACCAGCACCGCGGCGGCGGTGGCCAGCAGCAATGCGAGTGGGGCGGGCAGTCCGTGCCAGGTGATCAACACCGCCGCGATGGCGCCCGCCAGCCCTACGCCGCTTCCCGCGGATAGATCGATCTGTCCCGGCAGCAGTACCAGCAACATGCCCAGCGCCAATGTGGCCGTCACGGCCAGTTCGATCGACAGCAGCGACAGGTTGCGGGACGAGAGAAACACGGGCTCGCGCCATGCGAAAAACGCCCACAAGGCGGCCAGCGCCGCGAACATGAACCAGTGCCGTGTGTGAGAGCCCTGCATCAGGCAGCCCTCCCGGTCGCCACACCCATCGCCGCCGACAGCAGCTGTTCCTGGGTGGCTCTACCCCGGGCGAATTCGCCGCCGATGCCGCCCTCATGCAGCATGAGTATCCGATCGCTCATGCCCATCAGTTCCGGCAGTTCGCTGGAGACCAGAATGATGGCCTGGCCCTGGTCCGTCAGCCTGTTGATCAATTCATAGACCTCCAGTTTCGCACCCACGTCGATGCCTCGCGTGGGTTCATCCAGCAACAATACTCGTGGTCTGGTGAGCAGTGCCTTGCCGATCACTACCTTCTGCTGGTTGCCGCCGGACAGCGAACCCACCGGTGTTTCCAGTGACGCTGCCTTCACGCGCAGCTCCGATGCTATCGTGCCAGCCGCCATGGCTTCGGCGCCTGCATCGAGGAAGCCGCGTTTGGCTATGGCCCGCAGTGACGAAAGAGTGAGATTGAACGCCACTCCCGCATCCAGCACCAGACCGAAGCGTTTGCGATCTTCGGTTACCAGCGCAAGGCCGGCGCGCATCGCGGCACGCGTATCGCGTACCGGCAGGTCCTTTTCACACAGCCTTACCGATCCGCGGCATCTCTCGCCCCACAGTCCCGATAGATGCAGCAGCAATTCCGAACGGCCGGCGCCCATCAGGCCACCGATGCCGAGCACTTCGCCAGCATGCACGGTCAGATTGATGTCTCGCAGCCACGGTGCCGCATGCGGCTGGCGCGCAACGTCGAGGTCGCGCACCACGAGTACCGGTGCCCCGCGCGAGCCGCTGCGGCGGGGATAAAGATCTTCGATCGGCCGTCCCACCATCAGCGCAATGACCATGCCGGCGTCAGTGTCGCGCGCAGCCAGGGTGGCCTGAGCGGCTCCATCGCGCAGCACGGTGATGCGATCGGCGATGGCGAACACCTCGTCGAGCTTGTGTGAAATGTAGATGCAGGCCACGCCCCGCGCCTTCAGGCTGCGCACCAGCGCGAGCAATGTGTCGATCTCGTGGCGAGCCAGCGCGGCGGTGGGTTCATCCAGCACCAGGATTCGCGGATCACGCCCCAGCGCGCGCGCGATCTCGATGAGCTGCTGCTGGCCGATGGGCAAGTCGCCCGTGCGTTGCGAGGGGTCGACGGCAAGACCGACCTGGGTCAGCAGTGCCCGCGCCCGGGACATGGTCTGGTCCCAGTCCACCAGTCCAAGCCGCGTCGGCAGACTGCCGAGCATCAGGTTCTCGGCGACGCTGAGGTCCGGAAACAGCGCCAATTCCTGGTGGATCACTGCGATGCCGGCGCGTTCAGCGTCACGCAGCGACCGGAACTGAACCTCGGCGCCATCGACCAGGATGTGCCCCTCGTAGGTGCCGTGTGGATGCAGACCGGCCAGCAGCTTGATCAGCGTGGACTTGCCGGCGCCGTTCTCACCACACAGCGCATGCACTTCAGCCGCGGCGAGTTCGAAGCTGACGCCCCGCAGCGCGATGACGCCGCCAAAACGTTTGGCGACCGCGCGGGCCTCGAGCACCGGCGCGCTCATCTGAAGATTTCTTCGCGGCGGTACAGGCCGTCCTTCACCACGGTGGCTTCGATGTTGTCCTTGGTGACCGTGACCACGTCGAACAGGACCGAAGGCACGTCGACGGCGCCATTGTTCACGGTGCTGCGTGCAATCACGGGCTTGCCCGTGGCCATCTTCACCGCGAGGTCGGCCGCGCCCTGGGCCAGCGTGTGCAGCGGCTTGTAGATCGTCATGGTCTGCGTGCCGGCTGCGATGCGCTGCAGGGCCACCAGGTCCGCGTCCTGGCCCGTCACCAGGACCTTGCCGGCCAGGCCTTCTTCTTCCAGCGCCTGCACGGCGCCGCCGGCCGTGCCGTCGTTGCTTGCCAGCACCGCGTCGATGCGCGGCCCCTTTGCGGTAATGGCGGCATTGACGATGCGTTTGGCATTCTCCGGCTTCCAGTCCTCCGCCCAGTCTTCGTGCACCACCTCGATGGCGCCGCTCTTCACCAGCGGATCGATGACGCTGTCCTGCCCGGCCTTGAACAGCGAGGCATTGTTGTCGGTCTTGGCGCCATAGATGCGCACGATGCGGGCGCGCCTGTCGTGCGGCAGGTGGTCGGCCACGAAGCGCGCCTGCAGTTCGCCCACGCGCACATTGTCGAAGCTGACATACAAGTCCAGATCCGAGTCACGGATGATGCGGTCGTAGGCAATGACGGGAATGCCGGCATCGTGCGCGAGCCGCACGGCTTTCGCCATGGCGGTGCCGTCGTGCGGCACGATCACCAGTACATCCACATGCGAGGTGATCAGCTTTTCGACGTCGCTGATCTGCGCCGTGTCATCGCCATTGGCGGACAGCACCTGCACGGTGGCGCCCAGTTCGCCCGCGCGGCGCACGAACATGTCGCGATCGGCCTGCCAGCGTGCTTCCTTGAGCGTGTCGAGCGACAGTCCGATGCGGACCTTGCCGCCGCGGTTTGGTCCCGCATCCGGGGAGCCGTGCTGCGCCAACGACAGACCGATCAGTACGCTCAGCACCAGTGATATGACAACGAGGCTCAGTCGCGCTTTCATTGTTCTGGCATTCCTCCCCGGTTGACGCATGCTGACCCATCCGGCCGGCCGGTTTCAAGCGGGAATTTCATCCCGTTTCCACTGCGGAGCGCATTTCAGGAATGTCTGCAATGTCGCGGCGTCGACTGGCGCGCGCACCTTCGCGTCATTGTCGAAGAACACGAACACGTCGCGGCCACGCGCGCGGCTGGGCGAGCGCGGCAGCACACGGCTGGCATCACGCGGCTCGCCACCGCGCGACCAGGCGCGCGCGCGCGTTGCCCAGCGCCGCAGTGCGCGGTCGTCGTAGCCGCTCACGTAGAGTTGTTCCGAGCCGTGCAGGCGGCAATACACAAAGTCGGCGGTGATATCCATCAGCAGGGGCCAGTCCACGGTATCGGCCACCACCAGTCCGATGCGATGCCGCCGCAATTGCCGGATGAAATCCGGTGAGCGGAAACTGTCGTGGCGCACTTCCACCGCGTGACGCAGCGGCCGTTTCGCGCCCGCGCGCAGCCAGTTCCTGCCCCGCAGCCGCGCATCGTGCCGACGGGCCAGCTGCAGTGCGCTTGCGGTGTCGCGAGGCAGAAGCTGGAAGAATTCCTCGAAACGCGCCTTGTCATAGCGCAGGAAGGGCGGAAGCTGCCACAGGATGGGGCCGAGCTTTTCTTCCAGTCGCAGCACACCGGATGCGAGAAAATTCGCCAGCGGTGTGCGGGCCCGGCGCAGCTTGAGCATGTGGGTGATGAAACGGGGTGCCTTCACAGCGAACACGAAGCCCGGAGGCGTCTCCTCATACCAGCGCTCGAAGCTCTCGGGGCGCTGCAGGCTGTAGAAGCTGCCATTGATCTCGATGGCCCCATAGCGCCGTGCCGCAAAGGCCAGTTCGCGGCGCTGGGGCAGGCCTTGTGGGTAGAACTTGCCGCGCCAGCCCTTGTAGTTCCAGCCAGATAAGCCGACGCGAATCATCGGTTGCCTTCGCAGCCACGGTATTCGAACCTCCCACGCAGCCAGCAGATCCGCCGTCGGCGCACGGCTCGCCAGCGCGTCGGCGGGTTTCTTGCTGCAACGCAATATCTTTCTGGACTGGGTTTGACAGCCCCCCAACCCCTCCCTAAACTTCCGCGCCTCTCCGGGACCGCAAGGTTCCGGGGATAAACCGTCGCCGGGACCGAAAGGTGCTGTCGGCAGACCACCCGCCAGCTGCTACAGGTTGGGGTTCGTGGCCCTGGGTTCTCCCCCTTGAATCAACGGGGATGTTTTTCAGGGAGTAGCGATCTCCCGCCGTGCCTCTGGCAAAGAACTTCGTTCGAACCGGAGATTGCATGGCCACGACGAGTCAGCTGATCCGCGCCCCGCGCCGGACCCGCGCTGAGAAAACCAAGGTGCCCGCCCTCGGCTCCGCCCCGCAGAAGCGAGGCGTGTGCACGCGCGTGTATACCACCACGCCGAAGAAGCCGAACTCGGCACTGCGCAAGGTCTGCCGCGTGCGCCTCGTGAATGGCTACGAGGTCACCAGCTACATCGGTGGCGAAGGCCACAACCTGCAGGAGCACTCGGTGGTGCTGATCCGCGGTGGCCGCGTGAAGGATCTGCCGGGCGTGCGCTATCACACCGTTCGCGGCTCGCTCGACTGCTCCGGCGTCAATGACCGCCGGCAGAGCCGTTCCAAGTACGGCGCCAAGCGCCCGAAGAAATAAGTTTTACGGAGTCACGCCATGTCACGTCGCGCCGCAGCCCCCGCCCGCACCATCCTGCCGGATCCGAAGTTCAACAGCGAAATGCTGGCCAAGTTCATGAACGTGGTCATGCAGGATGGCAAAAAGTCCGCCGCCGAGCAGATTCTCTATGGTGCGATCGACCGCATCACCGAGAAGACCGGCAAGCAGGGCAATGAAGCCATCGAGCTGCTGTCCGTGGCGCTCGACAATGTGAAGCCCGCCGTCGAGGTGAAGTCGCGCCGCGTGGGCGGTGCCACCTACCAGGTGCCGGTCGAAGTGCGCTCTTCGCGCCGCCAGACGCTGGCCATGCGCTGGGTCATCGAAGCCGCGCGCGCGCGCACCGAGAAGTCGATGGCTTTCCGCATCGCGCATGAGCTGATGGATGCCGCCGAAAACCGCGGTGGCGCCGTGCGCAAGCGCGAGGACACGCACCGCATGGCGGATGCGAACCGCGCCTTCGCCCATTATCGCTGGTAGTTGTCGTACGGGGCCCCTCGGGCTCCGTTGAACCCCGCGAAGCGGTAAAACCATGCCTCGTGTCACGCCTCTCGAGCGTTACCGGAACATCGGCATCTCTGCCCACATCGACGCGGGCAAGACGACGACGACCGAGCGCATCCTTTTCTATACGGGCGTGTCGCACAAGATCGGCGAAGTGCATGACGGCGCGGCCGTCATGGATTACATGGAGCAGGAGCAGGAGCGGGGCATCACCATCACCTCCGCCGCGACCACCTGCTTCTGGAAGGGGATGGAAAGCCAGTTCCCCGAGCACCGCATCAACATCATCGACACGCCGGGCCACGTGGATTTCACCATCGAGGTGGAACGCTCGCTGCGCGTGCTCGATTCGGCGGTGGCGCTGTTCGATTCGGTTGCCGGCGTGCAGCCGCAGTCCGAGACGGTGTGGCGGCAGATGAACCGTTATGGCGTGCCGCGCATCGCCTTCGTCAACAAGATGGATCGCGCCGGCGCCAACTTCCTGCGAGTGGTGGAGATGATCGGCCAGCGCCTGCGCGCCAACACCGTGCCCATCCAGCTCGCCATCGGAGCCGAGGACGACTTCGCAGGCGTCGTCGATCTGATCAAGATGAAGGCCATCTACTGGGACATGGAAACCCAGGGGATGAAGTTCGAATACAAGGACATTCCGGCCGGTCTCCAGGCGCAGGCCGAGGAATACCGCGCCAGGATGATCGAGGCCGCGGCCGAGGGCGACGAGGCGCTCACGGAGAAATATCTGGAAGGCAAGGAGCTGACTGCCACCGAGATCAAGAAGGGCCTGAAGGCGCGCGCGCTGAAGAACGAGATCGTGCTGTGCATGTGCGGCACCGCGTTCAAGAACAAGGGGGTTCAAGCCTTGCTGGATGCGGTCATCGAATTCATGCCCTCGCCCCCTGAAGTCCCTCCGACCAAGGGAACCAACGACGACGGCGAGCCGGACACCCGCCCGGCATCGGACGATGCGCCGTTCGCGGCGCTGGCATTCAAGATCCTCAACGATCCCTTCGTCGGCAACCTCACGTTCTTCCGGGTGTACTCCGGCGTGCTGAATTCCGGCGACACCGTGTTCGTGCCCACCAAGAGCAGGCGCGAGCGCATCGGCCGCCTGCTGCAGATGCATGCCAGCGAGCGCACCGACATCAAGGAAGTGCGCGCCGGGGACATCGCCGCGGCCGTGGGACTGAAAGACGTCATCACCGGCGACACGCTGTGCAGCGAGAACAAGATCATCACGCTGGAAAAGATGGTGATCCCGATTCCCGTCATCCAGGTCGCTGTAGAGCCCAGGACCAAGGCCGACCAGGAAAAGATGGGTCTGGCGCTGCAACGCCTGGCCCGCGAAGATCCTTCATTCCGCGTATCCACCGACGAGGAGTCGGGTCAGACGCTGATCGCCGGCATGGGCGAGCTGCATCTGGAAATCATCGTCGATCGCATGAAGCGCGAGTTCAAGGTGGAAGCCAACGTCGGCAAGCCGCAGGTGGCCTACCGCGAGACCATCCGCGGCACCATCGAATCCGAGGGCAAGCACGTCAAGCAATCCGGCGGCCGCGGCCAGTTCGGTCATGTGTGGCTGAAGCTCGAGCCGAATCCGACGGGCAAGGGCGTCGAATTCATCAACGGCATCGTCGGTGGCTCGGTGCCGCGCGAATTCATCCCGGCCGTCGAGAAGGGCATCAACGAGGCGGTGGAGACCGGTGTGATGGCGGGCTATCCCGTCGTCGATGTGAAGGTCACGCTGTTCGACGGTTCGTACCACGACGTGGATTCGGACGAAATCTCGTTCCGCATGGCGTCGATCTTCGGTTTCAAGGATGGCTTCCGCAAGGCCAAGCCCGTGATCCTCGAGCCCATCATGAAGGTCGAGGTCGTCACGCCCGAGGAATACATGGGCGATGTGATCGGAGACCTGAACCGTCGTCGCGGCCAGATCCAGGGCATGGAAGATACGCCCGCGGGCAAGACCGTGACCGCCGAGGTGCCGCTGGCCGAAATGTTCGGCTACGCGACCACGGTGCGCTCGATGAGCCAGGGCCGCGCCACGTTCACGATGGAATTTTCGAAGTATATGGAGGTGCCGGCGAACGTCGCCGACACCATCATCAGGAAGTAGTCAGTTTCAACCTTCTAAGGTACACGCACATGTCCAAAGAGAAATTCGAACGCAGCAAGCCGCACGTGAACGTGGGGACGATTGGTCATGTGGACCATGGCAAGACGACGCTGACGGCGGCGCTGACGAAGGTGATGGCCGAGAAGC
>Ga0164241_10003565_pt1 | contig 15575 bp, 12 predicted proteins | sample OricomyardsoilBY_FD_108780 | JGI IMG/M metagenome (GOLD analysis project Ga0164241, IMG submission 108780) | Backyard soil microbial communities from Emeryville, California, USA - Original compost - Back yard soil (BY) | ecosystem: Environmental > Terrestrial > Soil > Unclassified | place: USA... | reverse complement strand
CCGTGTACACCGGTGCCGATGATTCCGTCGCCGTGCACACCCGTACCGATGATTCCATCGCCGTGCACGCCGGTGCCGATGATTCCGTCACCGTGCACACCCGTACCGATGATTCCGTCGCCGTGCACGCCGGTGCCGATGATTCCATCGCCGTGCACACCCGTGCCGATGATTCCGTTGGCGGCAGTCCTTTGCGCCGAAGCTGAAACGAACACATTCGTGTTCTTGCCAATCTCCGTCTTTCTATCTGCTGCCGTCGCGCTAAACGCAACAGCGGCAGCAATCGTGGAGATCAGTATCGCCGCTGATCTTTTTGACATGACGTATCACTCCCAATGGACTGCCGATGAACACCCAAGTGAAGTGTGATTCGCATCACGCCGCCTTGGTTTTATGTCGAGTCGCGGTCCAAGTTATGTGATGTAAGTCGTATAAGTCAAATAGATCTAAGAACTTTCAGTGTTTCCCTGATGGGCGTTGGCAAGTGATAGACAACGGACTCTTTGCGGTACCGCTGCCTAGGCTGTTATTGATCTCGTATGCGCTCCTCGGCAGGCAACTTTTCAGGGGTCCCGACCCAAGCTCGGAAGCGATCACGCCTTCGATCTGGGGATTGCAGGCTGGACAGCGGCCTTGAGTCGTAAGGTTCCGTAACGTAGTGAAATACAGTCAGACCCGTCTGAACCATCCGGCCTGGCTGAACCCAATGGATCTTGTTGTTGCTTAACCAATCATCCACGTCGATCAGCAACTTCTGCACCTTATCCTTCAAAAGGGCCTCGAATTCAGGCAGTGCGTAATCCGGTAATCCCCCGTCTGCAACCACCGAACGCTGAAGCCGCTTTCCGTCTCCCTCGGTCTTCATATTGGTCTCAATGGTGTTCGCGAGATCGGTAATTGTTCGGCCAAAATACTCTAGAGCCTGCGGCGTCATGATGTCCGGCAGCAGAAAGGATCTCGCACTGGCCCGGAAATGGCGATCGCCTACAGGCTTGACGATCTCGTTCTCGATCATGTCTCGCAGTACAACTCTAGGATCCGCCGTCGGATCTGCGCGAAACACCAACGTACTAAGGTTTCTACCCGGCGTCTCTTCCAAATCCAATTCCAACGGCAATCCATATGGCCCCAAGTAGTCGGGATCGGTACCCCAAATATGAAGGACCTCTGTGATGACGGCGGCATTGGTTGAATCCGGCGGCGCCAGCAACGAATCATCGTCGATAAACCTGTTCACATCCGCCAGCGATACGCCCGTGTAGTCAGACAGCATGGCGCGTGTGATGGGCCCCTTGTGGCCGCGTATCCCGTCGCGCACGGCGGCTTCGACGTAAGCACCCTTGATGACTTCGCGAAATTCGAGATACGGGATTCCGGCGCGCAGCAATATCCTGATCAACGGCTTGAGGATCTTCCGGAACGAGAAGATCAGCTGGGCGCGGGCGGCTTCACGAAGACGCATCTTTCAACTCCTCTGCGCGGGCACGAACAGCCGGTCGTGCTCACTGATGGCAAAGCGGTCGGTCATGCCGGCCACGTAATCGGCCACGGCGCGGGCGCGGCCTGAGGGCCCGGCCTCGGACTCCATGCGCTGCGCGCTGAGCCGGTGCTCGTCGGGCATCAGCAGCAGATCTTCCATGAACGCATCGAACAGGTTCCGCACGACGGTGCGTGCCTTGCGCGTCATGCGCTGCACGCGATAGTGCCGATAAAGGTGCTCGCGCAGGAACTGCTTCAATTCCAGGTGTTCTTCGCGCATCGCGGCGCTCATTTCGACGAGCGGCGCGTTGTGGCCGCGCACGGCTTCGATGTCGCCGGGGGCGGCCGCGGCCAGCCGCGCCTGCGTGGTTTCGATCAGGTCGACGACGATGCTGTTGATCATCCGCCGCACCACCTCGTGCACCAGCCGGCGGCCGGACAGGCCTGTGTAGCGCTGCTCCACCTCATCCAGCTGCCGCGCGACGATGGGCAGGCCGCGCAGCGCAGCCATGTCGAGCAGGCCCGCGCGCAGGCCATCGTCCACGTCGTGATTGTTGTAGGCGATTTCATCGGCGAGATTCGCGAGCTGCGCCTCGAGGCCTGGCTGACTGCGCTCGATGAACCGCTCGCCCAGGGCGCCGAGTTTGCGCGCATTGCTGAGCGAGCAATGCTTGAGGATGCCCTCGCGGCATTCGAAGGTGAGATTCAGGCCGGGAAATTCGGCATAGCGCTCTTCCAGTTCATCGACCACGCGCAGGCTCTGGAAATTGTGCTCGAACCCGCCGTGCTCACGCATGCATTCATTCAGCGCGTCCTGGCCGGCGTGCCCGAAGGGCGTATGACCCAGATCGTGCGCCAGGCAAATGGCTTCGGTCAGTGCCTCGTTGAGTCCCAGCGCCACGGCGACCGAGCGGCCGATCTGCGCCACCTCCATAGAGTGGGTCAGCCGCGTGCGATACATGTCGCCTTCGTGATTGACGAACACCTGCGTCTTGTAGACCAGCCTGCGAAATGCGCTGGAGTGCACGATGCGATCGCGGTCGCGCTGGAATTCGCCGCGATAGCGCGGCGGAGCTTCGGGGAACCGCCTCCCGCGCGATCGCTCGTCCTGCGCCGCGTAGGGGGCGAGCATGGTCACCCGAAATGCGCCGCCAGAGTGCTGGTCAGCGCCTCGTCGGGGTAATCGGCGGTGAACCGTGCCACGCCCAGCTTCTCGAGCAGCACGAGCCGGATGCGGCCGGACTTCACCTTTTTGTCGACGCGCATGTAGTCCAATGCGCGCTGTGCGCCGAAGCGCGGCGGTTCCACCGGCAGGCCGATGCGCACCAGCAGCTCGCGCACACGGCGCACCTCGGCATCTTCGATCAGCCCCAGGCGCGCGGACATGTCGGCGGCGATCACCATGCCAGTCGCCACGGCCTCGCCGTGCAACCACTGGGTGTAGCCGGTGGCGGTTTCAATGACGTGACCGAAGGTGTGCCCGAGATTCAGCAGCGCGCGATCGCCGGATTCGCGCTCGTCACGCCTCACCACATCGGCCTTCAATTCGCAGGACCGATGGATGGCATGGGCCAGTGCTTCAGGATCCAGAGCCAGCAGCGGGTCGACGTTGCGCTCGATCCAGCCCAGAAACTGCGGGTCGAAGATGAGCCCGTACTTCACCACCTCGGCCAGCCCGGCGCGCAGTTCGCGGGCCGGCAGCGTCTGCAGTGTGGAGGTATCGGCCAGCACGGCACGCGGCTGGTGGAAGGCGCCGATCATGTTCTTGCCGCCGGGGTGGTTCACGCCGGTCTTGCCGCCCACGGAGGAATCCACCTGCGCCAGCAGCGTGGTGGGCAACTGCACGAACGCCACGCCGCGCTGATAGCAAGCCGCCGCGAAACCGGCCAGGTCGCCGACGACACCGCCGCCCAGCGCCAGCACGACGCTGTCGCGCGCGAAACTGTTCGCCATCAATACATCAAGCACGCGCGCTACGTATTCGAGCGTCTTGTATTGCTCGCCATCGGGCAGCCGCACATCGACGATGCGCCGGTCGGGCAGCGCGGCCCGTACCTGATCGGCATACAGCGGCGCCACGGTGGTGTTGCTCACCAGCAGCAGATCGCGCCCGGGGATGTGCGCCGCCAGGGCATCACGGTCGGACAACAGGCGATCGCCGATCAGGATCGGATACGAACGTTCGGCGAGTTGAACATCGAGCTTCAGCACAGCCACGAAGTATAAGCGGCGCGGCCCGCCAAGGCTCAGCGGGCCAAAGGTCAGCGCTCAGGGGGCTTGCGGCCCAGTTCCACGAGAATCATCTCGGCCACGCGCGCCACGCGGCGGTTGTCGGTGGAAAGCGTGACGTCGGCGATCTCCTGGTAGAGCGGCTCGCGCTGCTCGCGCAGCTGCGCGAGGCGCCGCGGCAGATCCACGCCTTTGAGCATGGGGCGGCCGCGCCCCTTGCCCACCCGCTGCAGCTGCTGCGACAGCGAGGTCGCCAGATACACCACGACGCCCGTTTCATGCAGCACATGGCGGTTCTCGGGCGCCAGCACGGCGCCACCACCGGTGGCCAGGACGATGCCGTCGCGCTGGCACAACTCCGCCAGCACTTCGCGCTCGCGCTGCCGGAAACCCGCCTCACCCTCTCGCTCGAAGATATAGGGGATGTCGACGCCGGCGTGCTGCTCGATTTGCGCGTCGCTGTCGATGAAGGGCTCGCCGAGCAGCCGGCCAAGCTGTTTGCCCACGGCAGTCTTGCCGGTTCCCATGGGACCGATGAGGTAGATGTTTTGCTTGCCCAGCATGGGGCCCAAAGCATACGGCCGCCCGAGGGCGGCCGCAGCTTGTCTATCCAGCCAAAGACAGCAATCAGTTGGGATTGATGCAGCTGTTGGCGACGCCGAACGGGCTGATCGGACCGGGAGGACCTGTCGTACCGTCGAAGTCCGTGGCGACGCCCGGCAGCGTGAAGCGGCTGGTGCGCACGTACTCGGTACCCTGCACGGTCGTGCTCGCCGACAGCGAGACATCCAGGTAGTACGCGTATTCCTGCGGGTAGAACACGCTGACCAGCACGAAGCCATTGGCATCGGTGCTCGCATTCGACGGCGAGACGGACGCGATATTGCCTGCGTCCAGATGACCGTTGTCGTTGTAATCCTCGATACCGCCAGCCCCGGGTGTGATCACGTCCAATATGCCATTGCGCTGGTTCTGCACGAGGCCCAGCGTATCTTCGTCCGGGCAACCTAGGCCGACCAGCCCGGCGATGCTGCCCGCGGAGCCGCCGATCACCGTGTAGGCGGTCGCCCAGCCCTTCGCCGGTGCGGTGGCGGCTACACGAGAACCCTTGTAGTACACGTCGGACAGAATGCGCAGCGACACCGGCACATTGGGCACGCCGTTGCCGTTGGAATCCGTCACCTGCACGATGTAATCCATCTTGTATTGCGCGGCGTTGGGCTCTTCCAGCTCGTTACCGGTGCCGAGCGACAGGAACACTTCGCGCTTGGCGACCGTCAGCGCAACCGTCTTGGTAATCGCGGTATTGCTCTGCACCGTCGCCGTGATCTTCACGCCTTCGTTGGCGCTGGTCGTGCTGCTGGAGGTGTAGACGGTCTGGGCGCGGCCCTGGCTGTCGGTGACGGCGGAACCCGCCGACAGCGTGCCGCCCGTGACGTCGTCCAGCGTGAATACGACCGTGCTGCCTTTCACCAGGTTGCCTACCGCGTCGCGGACCACGGCGGTGATGTTGCTCGTCTGGCCAGTGCCGATGGTGAACACGCTCGGCTGCACTTCGATCTGGCCGGGCGTGCTGGCGACAAACTCCACAGTCACTTGCGCCGTGCTCGCCCCCGATGAAGCGGAGACGACCGCGCCACCGGCGTTTGTGGCCGTGACGGTAGCGGAGGCATTGCCTGACGCATCGGTATTGATGGACGTCGGCGAGACCGTACCGCGGGTCGTGGCGAACGTGACCGGCTTGTTCGCCTGGGCCACGTTGTTCACCAGCCAGTGCACCGTTACGGTCACGGGCGTACCCAGCGCCACTTCCGTGCCGGCGGCGGGCGCCGTGAACACGAAGTTGTCGCTGTTGACGGCGACCGCCTGCGTGGCCGTCAGGCCCAGCGCCGTCGTTGTGATGGTGTCATTGCCACCATTCGCGCCGGTCATGTTGAATGTCGCCGTACCGTTCGCGCTGGTGGTAACCGTCGTCGCGCTGAGCGTATTGCCGCGCTGGGAAGCCACGGTTACGGCCTGATTGGCTACCGCGTGATTGCCCGAATCGACCAGCGTCACCGTATAGGTGCCCTGCTGCGAAAGCGTGAGCGCTGCGGGGCCCTGCACGGTCAGCACCGAGCCGGACACATCCACAGTGATGGTCTGCGTCACCGTGCCGGCGATGGCGGTAACGGTGATCGTGCGCTTGGAAGGATCGCCGGCGGGCGAGAGTGTCGCCGTGGCAAGTCCGTTGTCGTCGGAGGTGCCCTGCGTGATGATCAGGCCACCAGAGGATGCCGAAAACACAACCGGCACGCCGGACATGAACTTGTTGCTGGCATCGCGCACGAAGGCGCTGATCTGCGCGGGCACCGAGCCATCCGACGCCACCGTCGGTGAGCTGGTGATCAGCGTCAGCGATCCCACTGTGACGACAGGCCCGGGGGTCTGTCCTCCCGTGCCGCCAACGAAGGAGTCGTCACCACCGCCGCAGGCCGTCAGGGCCAGGGCGAGCAGTGCGGAGAGAATGCCTGTCTTGCGCATGTTCGTAGTCCGTTGCATGGGTGGTGCGTTAGTTGACGCTGACGCCTTCGCGCTGAATCTTCGGTGTCACGAAGATGAGCAGCTCATCCTTGTTGTTCACCTTGCCGGTAGTCTTGAACAGATGTCCAAGCACCGGGATGTCCCCCAGGTACGGCACTTTCTTTTCGCTTTCGCGCTTCTCGGTTTCGAGGATGCCGCCCAGAACCACGGTCTCGCCGTCGCCGAGGAATACGGTGGTGGTAAGCCGGCTGGTGTCGATGGCGGGCACGTTCACGCCGCCGCTGGTCACGATCACCGCGCCGACGCGGTCCTTCGACACGCTGATGTCGAGGATCAGCCGATTGTCGGGCGTGATCAGCGGAGTCACCTTCAGTTCCAGCTTCGCGGGCTTGAACTGGATGGTGGCCGCGCCGCTCGAGGCCGCCTCCTGATAGGGAATTTCCGTGCCCTGCGAGATCACCGCTTCTTTCTGGTTCGCGGTGAGGATGCTGGGCTGCGAGATCACCTCGCCCTTGCCTTCGGACTGGGCCGCCGACAGCTCCAGGTCGACGATGTAGTCACGGCCGAGAATGGCCCAGGCCAGGCTGCCCGCGGGGTTGGGGGCCGGCAGGTTGACGTTGTAGCGGCTGGGTGCACCGGCCGTTCCCGTCGGCACCTTCACCGGATAAGGCGAACCGCTGCTGGAGAGATTGTCCAGCGCCGAACCCAGCGTGGTGTCCACGGAGCTTGCCGTGCCGCTGGTCATGAACAGGCCGTTGGCGCCGTTGGACTCGGTGCCCGTGAAGCCCAGGCGCACGCCCAGGTCGCGGGTGAAGTCCTGGTTCACCACCACGATGCGCGCTTCGATGCGCACCTGGCGGACGGGAATATCGAGCGTCGACACCAGCTGACGCACATTGGCAATGCTGTCCGAGGTGTCGTTGATCAGCAGCGTGTTGGTGCGCGGATCGACCGTGACACTGCCGCGGCTCGAGAGCAGCGACTTGCCACCGGCTCCGCCACTACCCTGTGCCTGCACCAGGCCGGCGATGTCCTCGGCCTTGGCATAGTTGATCTGCAGGTATTCGGTGCGTATCGGCGCCAGGTCCTGGATGTCTTTCTTGGCGGCCAGCTTGGCCTTCTCGCGGTTGGCCAGCTCTTCGGTGGGGCCGACGATGATCACGTTGTCCTGCACACGCTGATCCAGCCCCTGCAGCTGCAGGACCAGGTCCAGCGCCTGGTCCCAGGGCACGCGATTCAGTGACAGCGTCATGCTGCCCTTCACCGAATCGGTGACCATGATGTTCTTGCCGCTGGTGTCGGCGATGAGCTGCAGGATGGTGCGCGTCTCGACATCCTGGAAGTTCGCGCTCATCTTCTCGCCGGTGTAGACGGGTTTCTCGTCAACCTGCGCACGCTGGGCGCGGCGCGGCTGCACCTCGATCACGTACTGGTCGTCGGTCTGGTAGGCCAGCTGCTCGAAGTCGCCATTGGCGTTGAGCACGATCTGCGTGCCACGCGGGTTATGCAGGGCGTTGAAGCCGGACACCGGCGTGGCGAAATCCGCCACGTCGTAGCTGCGCTGCAGGTTCTTCGGCAGGTCGGCGCCGACGAAGTCCACGAGGATCTGATTGCCCTGCTGGGTCAGGTTGATGGGCGTGCGCGGATCGGTGAGCTTGACGATCAGCCGACCTGTGGCGCTGCCGTCATTGCTGCGACGGAAATCGATGTTCTGGATGGCGCGTCCGCCCGCGGGGGCGACGCGTGCGGGCGCGGCGCCGGCAGCGGAGGCTGCAGCCACGGCGGGCGCGGCAGCGCGGGCACTTTCACCCAGCGTGACGATGATCCGGTTGCCATCGACACGCGTCTGATACGGCAGCATGCGGTCGAGGTTCAGCACCAGGCGCGAACGCCCATTGGCCTCGGCGGCCAGGATGCTGTCGAGGCCGCCGCTGCGCACGTCGATGCGACGCTGCGGCAGGGCCAGGCTGGTGTCCGGCAGGTCGAAGGAGATACGCGCGGGGTTATCGATCGTGAACGACAGCGGTTCGGGCGCGGCGCCGCTGGTGGTGATCACCAGTTGCATGCCCTGGCCCGCCATGGGCTGGACGTCGATGCTCTGCAGCTTGTTGTCCGGCGATTCGGCGGCACTGACGGCCGGTACTGCGATCACACCGCAGCTCGCCGCGCACAGCGCCGCGACCAGCAGGCCTCGCAGAGTGGTGGGGATACCCAGATAACGGTTCATTCTCTTCGTCTCCCTGCCGGTCATTCGTTGAGCGCAAGCGCGGCGCCGCGCTCCATATATCCGCCGAGGCCGTCCTGCACGATCTCGGTTAGCGTGATTTTCGATTCGTCGATATGCGTGATGTGGCCTTCGTTCTGGCCGATGTAGTTGCCGACCTGCGCGCGATACACCTTGCCGTCACGCGCCTTGATCAGCCCGTAGTACCGGCCGCCCATCGAAAACGTCCCCACCATCTTCATGGTGTCGAGCGGGAACTGTTCGAGGAATTCGCGATTGCGTTTGACGTTCGGACGCACGGAAGGCGAGCTGGAGTCACCCGAGCCACCCGGCACGAACGGCGAGCGCAAGTTCTGCGCTTCGTAGCGGAAGCTGTCGTAGGGCCTGACCTCGGGCAGCGACTGCACGCCGCCGGGCTGCTCCTGCTTGGTGCTCTCGATGAAATCGCTGAGATCAGCGTCTTTCGACGAGCAGCCGGCAAGCAATGCCGCCGCCATGAGAAGGGATACCGTGGCTTTCATCATGAGGAACTCGATCCACGCGCGGTCGCCGCGTTCTTCTTGCGGGCGGCGTCAACCGCCGCCACTTCCTGGTCATCCAGGTAGCGATAGGTCTTCGCCGTCACGTCCATCTGCAGCTGGTCGAAGCTGTCCTTGCCGACGCTCTTGATCTCGACGTTGTGCAGCGTGACGATGCGGGGCAATGCGGCAATGCCGCTGACGAATTCGCCCAGCTGGTGATAGGTGCCGGCCAGGCGGATCTTGATCGGCCGCTCGGCGTAGAAATCGCGGCTCTGCTCGGGCTGCGGCTGGAACAGCTGCTGCTGCAGGCCCACGCCCACGCCCGTCTGCGAGATATCCACCAGCAGCGCTTCCATCTCGGTCTTGCCCGGCAGCTGGCGCAGCATGGCGCCGAAGGATTTCTGGATGTCCGCCAGCTGCTGCTTGTACAGATCGAGGTTCACGGCCTTGGCGTGCTTGGTACGGAACTCGTTGCGCAGGGTCTGCTCCTGGCCCTCGGCCTGCGCCAGCTCGTCCTTCTTCTGGTTCCACACCAGGAAGTACACGAGCAGGATGGACATCACCACGAAAAAGATGCCGATGGCGCCCAGCCGCACCGGCAGCGGCCAGCGTCCCGGATCGCGCGGATCCAGTTGCTTCAGTTCATCGAATGTCATGGCGTTCTCCGCGGCGGCGCACCGGGCTTTTTCTTGTCGGCGTCGTCGTCAGCCAGCGAGGTGACCTGGCGCGCGTACAGCGTGAAGTCGTTGCCCTGCGAGTTGTTCTTGGTGGTCTCGACCACTTCCAGCTCGGGCTCCTTGAGCCATTCGGAAGCATCGAGGGCCCGCATGAACGCGGACACGCGGGTCGAAGACTGCGCCACACCCTGGATCTTGAAGCGCTGATCGGTCTGGGTGATGGCCGTGAGATAGGTGCCGTCGGGAATGGTCTTCACGAAGGTGTCGAACACGTGCACGATCTCGGGCCGCGAACGCTGCAGCTTCTCGATGATCTGCATGCGCGCGATGAATTGCTGCTTCTGCGCCTCGAGGCTGTTGATTTCCTCGATCTGCCGGTCGACGACCTTGATCTCCTGCTGCAGCCGCCCATTGCGCGATATCTGCGCGTCGACCATCTGGGTCATCCACAACCAGCCGGCGCCGGCGACCGCCAGCGCGCCCACGGCCGCGGCGAGCATGCCGACGCCGAAGGCCTTCTTGCGTTCGACCCGTTGCTGTTCGCGCCAGGGGAGAAGGTTTATGCGAGGCATTAGTCGAAACTCCGCAGGGCGAGGCCGCAGGCCGTCAGCAGCGCGGTGGCATCACGTGTCACCGCCTGCGCGCGGGCGCGCGAGGAAATCTTCATCTGGCCGAGCGGATCGCCCTTCTCGGCTTCGACACCGATACGGCTCTGCACGACCTCGGCGGCGCCCGGGATGTTGGCGCAGCCACCACAGATCAGGATCTTTTCCGGTTGCTCGCGACCCGAACCCGAGGCGAGATAGAACTGCAGCGAGCGGCTGATCTGCTGCGTCATGTCGTCGATGAACGGATCGAGCACTTCGGTCTGGTAGTTGGCGGGCAGGCCGCCTTCCTTCTTGGCGCGTCCTGCCTCTTCGAGCGACAGGCCGTAGGTGCGCATGACTTCTTCGGTGAGCTGCTGGCCGCCGAAGGCGAAGTCGCGGGTGTACACGACCTTCAGGTTGCGCAGCACGCTGAAGGTGGTGGTGCTGGCGCCGAAGTCCACCACCGCGACGGCACGATCGACGCCGCCATCGGGCATCTGGTGCGTCATCAGCCGGCAGGCGTTCTCGAGCGCGAAGGCCTCGACATCGACGATGCGCGTGGCCAGCCCCGCCGCATTCACCGCCGCGCGGCGCTGCTCGACGTTCTCGGAACGCGAAGCCACCAGCAGCACGTCCATGGAATCGGAGTCTTTCTCCGAGGCGCCGAGCACTTCGAAGTCGTAGGCCACTTCATCCATGGGGAAGGGGATGTACTGGTCGGCCTGCATCTCGACCTGGGCTTCCAGGTCGGCATCGTTCAGGTTGCGCGGCATCTGGATCACTTTGGTGATCGCCGCGTCGCCACTGATGGCGACCGCGACTTCCTTGGTGCGCACGCCGGCGCGCCGCACGGCACGCGCGATCGCTTCGCCGACGGCATCGGCGTCGACGATGGCTTTTTCATTCATCGAATTCTGGGGCGTGGCCTCGGCCGCATACGCATCCACCGTGTACTGCCCGCCCGAGAGCGTCAGTTCAATCAGCTTGATGGACGAGGGCGTAATATCGAGGCCCAGCACCTGGCGGTGTTTACGCGGAATTAGAAACACAGATCTCCCTTACCTTTCAGCTATTTAGACGCCGAAACGCTTGTCCCGCCTCAATATCGGAGCAACTATAGCTCACGAAACGGTTAAATTGAACGTGAACCCGGGCAGGGTTTCCGTGAGCCCGGCCACAAACCGGTCAAGTTCCTGCCGATCATTGTTCAATCGGGCCTTAGGATGGACACTGACCGCCCCTGTTGAGGGGGCCACAACCTCAGGCATGTGTAATCCGTGAACCCCTCCCTCGTCCGCTGGCTCCGCTTCGCCCTGGTGGGCATCGGCGGGCTGGTCCTGCTGGGGGCTTTTGCCCTCGCCTGCGCCTTTGTCTATGTGGCCCCGGCCCTGCCCACGGCCGAAAACATGCACAGCGTGGAGCTGGCGGTGCCCCTGAGGGTCTATACCCGCTCCGGCGGGCTGATCTCCCAGATCGGCGAGCAGCGCCGCATCCCGGTCACCTACGACGACCTGCCACCGCTGGTGGTGCATGCCGTGCTGTCCGCCGAGGACGACCGGTTCTTCCAGCACAGCGGCCTGGACTGGATGGGCGTGGTGCGCGCGGTGGTCATGAACGTGGTCAAGGGGGGCGCCGGCCAGGGCGGCAGCACCATTACCCAGCAGGCCGCGCGCAACATGTTCCTGTCGCTGGACAAGACCTCGCGCCGCAAGCTGCAGGAACTGTTCGTGACCTATCGCATGGAGCACGACTTCACCAAGGAGCAGATCCTCGCGACGTATCTGAACGTCATCCTGTTCGGCCAGCGCAGCTACGGCATCGCCGCGGCCGCGGAGACCTACTACGGCAAGCGCCTGGATGAGCTGACCGTGGCGCAGGCGGCGACGCTGGCCGGCATCATCCAACTGCCCTCGCGCCAGAACCCCATCAGCCATCCCAAGGCGGCCGAGGCGCGGCGCGCCTATGTACTGCGTCGCATGACCGAACTGGGATACATCGACGAGGCCACGCGCGAAGCCGCGGCGCGCGAACCGGTGGCCTCGCGCGGTTTCGCGCCGCTGGTGGACGTGGAGGCCCCGTACGTGGCCGAATTCGTGCGGCAGGAGATCGTGAAGCGCTATGGCGCGAACGCCGTCAATGAAGGCTATCGGGTCTTCACCACGGTGGATGACCGGCTGCAGACGGCGGCCGATCGCGCGCTGCGCATCGGGTTGATGGAATACGACCGTCGCCACGGCTACCGCGGCGCGGTGGCGAAGCTGAAATTGCCCGCCGCCGCATCGGATGACGATCTGGACGAAATGCTGGGCGACTACGACAGCGTCAATATCCTGCAGCCCGCCGTGGTCACCAAGGTGGATGCCACCAGCGCCACCGTGCACATCCGCGCCGGCGGCAGCGCGGTCATCCGCTGGGAGGGCATGTCGTGGGCGCGGCCGGCGCTGAAGGTGGGCATGGGGCCGATGCCACGCAAGGCGGCCGATGTGCTGGCGCGCGGGGATGTGGTCTATGTCATCGCCGACAAGGGCGCGGCGCTGCTCGGACAGCTGCCGCAGGCGCAGGCGGCGCTGGTCGCCCTGGACCCACACGATGGCGCCATCGTGTCGCTGGTCGGCGGATTCAATTTTTACGGCAACCAGTTCAACCGCGCGCTGCAGGCGCGACGCCAGCCCGGTTCGGGCTTCAAGCCCTTCCTGTATTCGGCGGCGCTGGAAAGCGGCTTCACGCCGGCCAGCGTGTTCCTGGACATGCCGCCGGTGCTCGACCGCGACAGCAACGCCGAGGAGAAGTGGCGGCCCGAGAATTACGAAAAGAATTTCGGCGGCCCGATGCGGTTGCGCGAGGCGCTGGTGCAATCGCGCAACCTGGTTTCCATCCGCGTGCTGCAGGCCGTCGGCGTCGATGCCTTGCTGGCGCATGCGGCCAAGTTCGGCTTCCACACCGAGAGCTTCCCCCACACCCTGTCACTGGCGCTGGGCACGCAGGTGGTCTCGCCGCTGGAGATGGCCACGGGCTTCGCGGTGTTCGCCAATGGCGGCTACAAGGTGGATCCGTACCTGATCAGCCGCATCGAGAATTCCAGCGGCAAGGTGTTGTTCGAGGCGGCGCCGAAGATCGTGTGCCAGCCCTGCGAGACGGCACCCAGTTATCCGCTGCTCGAGACCCAGACGCCGCAGACGGCCGATGTCCTGGCCACGCCGCCCGAAAGCTCGGGGCCGCCACCGGCGGTGGGCGCCCCCCCCGGTGCCGCTCCCGCATCCGATGCCGCCGCGCTGCTGGCCGCGCCGGCGCCGGTGCAGCAATCCTTTGGCCTGGAGGACGTACCCGAGTCGCTGCGCAAACTGGCCAGCCTGCAGGGTGGCCTGGGTTACCTGCGCTCCGCGCGCGTGGCGCCTCGCGTGCTGTCGGCGCAGAACGCCTGGCTGATGGACAGCATGATGCACGACGTCGCCGTGCGGGGCACCGCGAGGCGCACGCGCGCGCTGGGTCGCGACGATCTGGCCGGCAAGACCGGCACGAATGGGGAGCGTGACAACTGGTTCAACGGCTTCAATGGCCGGCTGGTGGCTTCGGTGTGGGTAGGCTTCGACGATGAGCGCTCGCTGGGCGAGCGGGAAGAAGGCAGCAGTACGGCGGTGCCGATCTGGATGCATTACATGCGCGAGGCGTTGAGGGGTGTGCCGTCGAGCACGATGGCGCGGCCGGGCGGGTTGATTGATTTGAAGATCTCGCCGGTGACGGGAGCGTTGGCTAGTCCGACGGATCCGGATGCGATTTATGAGACGTTTATGGTGGAGCATCAGCCGCGGGGGGATGCGGGAGATGCGTCGGGGGCGGGGGGGGCCGGCAGTGGACCAGACAAGGGCGGGGAACCATTGTTCTAGATATAGTCTGATCTCACGGCCCGTCAGGCCGCGAGACTGTCATGCCCAAGCGTGTCCCGACTCGCTCCGATCATCTGCGCAGCGCTGTTGCACAAGAAGCCGCGCGCTTGATGGCAGAACACGGCATCCAGGATTATTTAGTAGCGAAGCGCAAGGCTGCGGAGCGCTATGGCGTTATCGATGGCGCCTGCTTGCCCAAGAACAGCGAGATCGAGGCCGCGCTTTTGTCGTATCAGCGGCTGTTCGGCAGAGAACAACATGCGAACAGCTTGAAGGAACAGCGACGAACGGCGCTGCAGGCCATGCGGCTGCTGGAGAAGTTCGAGCCGCGACTGGTCGGGGCAGTGCTCGCTGGCTCCGCCACGGAACACACCGACGTACAGCTGCATGTGTTCGCGGATAACCCGGAAGCCGTGACCATGCATCTGGTGGATCGGCGTTATGACCACGAGATACTCCAACGCAAGCTGCGGATGACGCCTGAACGACAGATCATCGTGCCGTCGGTGCGCTTCGCGCTGGGCGCAGAGACCATTGAGGCGTTCATCTTCTCGAAGGACGGGATCCGGCAGGCGCCCATCAGTCCGGTCGATGGCAAGCCGATGCGAAGAGCAGGCTTGCAAGAAGTCACAGAACTGGAGAACGCAGCAGCCCGGTAGCAAGCTAACGCGTACAATCCGCACACAACCCGCGGACGGCAAAGGGATGAACTTGTGCGCGTAACGATTTTTGGCTCCGGCTACGTAGGTCTTGTCACAGGCGCGTGCCTGGCAGACGCCGGCAATCACGTGATCTGTGTCGATGTGGATGCAGGCAAGATTGCGCGCCTGAACCAGGGCGAAGTGCCCATCCATGAGCCGGGGCTGGAAGCCATCATCCGCCGCAACATGAAAGCCAAGCGCATCGAGTTCACCACCGATGCGAAGAAGGGCGTTGCGCACGGGCTGTTTCAGCTGATCGCGGTGGGCACGCCTCCCGATGAAGACGGGTCCGCGGATCTGAAATACGTCGTCTCGGTGGCTCGCACCATCGGCGAATGCATGAATCAATATGCCGTGGTGATGACCAAGTCCACGGTGCCAGTCGGCACCGCCGACAAGGTCAAGGCAGAAATCACGGCCGCATTGGCGAGCCGGGGGGCTGTCGTCGAATTCGACGTCGTGTCGAATCCGGAATTCCTGAAGGAAGGCGCCGCGATCGCGGATTTCATGAAACCCGATCGCGTCGTGGTGGGCACTGACAATCCCCGCACCATGGAATTGCTGCGCGCCTTGTACGAACCATTCACCCGCAACCATGAGCGCTTCGTCGTGATGGACGTGCGGTCAGCGGAGCTCACCAAGTACGCCGCCAATGCGATGCTGGCCACCAAGATCAGCTTCATGAACGAATTGGCGAACATCGCGGAGCGCGTCGGCGCCGACATCGAAAAGGTGCGGGTCGGCATAGGT
>Ga0164241_10003564_pt1 | contig 15575 bp, 17 predicted proteins | sample OricomyardsoilBY_FD_108780 | JGI IMG/M metagenome (GOLD analysis project Ga0164241, IMG submission 108780) | Backyard soil microbial communities from Emeryville, California, USA - Original compost - Back yard soil (BY) | ecosystem: Environmental > Terrestrial > Soil > Unclassified | place: USA... | reverse complement strand
GCTAGCACAACCATGCCCTCCATCCAGCAAGCGCTCGGAAGAGTGCTGGAATCCGAAATGCAGTCCGCTCTGATTGCGCGGGGAAGAAGCGATTTCGCTTTCAGCGTGGTCGATCCCGCTGTGCCGCCAAGGTTTCGGGCTAGCCCAAAGCGTCGCTATGTTTTGCTTATCAGCGCATTCGCTGGAGTCATGCTGTCGGCGCTGTTCGTAATTGCAAGGGCGACCCTGCTTTCGGGCCACTCGCGAAAATTAGACGCTTGAGTTCTTGAGTCTGGAGTCGTACGACTGTGGACGAAATGTCCTTTCGTTCGCTTTGAACTTTTCGACTTGGTAGAAGTAATACATGAAGAAGGCATTCATCACCGGTATCACAGGTCAGGACGGATCATATTTGGCGGAGTTGCTGCTGGAGCGCGGATATGAGGTGCACGGAATTCTTCGAAGAAGTTCTGTATTCACCACCCCGCGCATCGATCACATCATCGACCACCCCCGTGTGCGCACGTACCACGGCGATCTCACGGACTCCAGCAGCTTGCATACGCTTCTGTCCCGCATCGAACCTGAGGAAATATATAATCTCGGTGCTCAGTCGCATGTGGGGGTATCGTTCGAGGTTCCCGAGTACACAGCGGAAGTTGTTGCGTTGGGGACTGTCCGTCTGCTGAATGCCATCAAGGATCTGGGTCAGCGGCCCCGTTTTTACCAAGCGTCGACGTCGGAAATGTTTGGCGGATTGCCTGGAACCGAGCCGCAAAGCGAATCCACCGCATTTCATCCCAAGTCGCCTTATGGTGCGGCGAAGCTTTTCGCGTACTGGCTGACGGTTAACTACAGAGAGGCTTACGGCATGTACGCCTGCAACGGCATTCTCTTCAATCACGAATCGCCTCGCCGTGGAGAAACCTTTGTAACCAAGAAGATCTCTCAAGCGGTCGCCCGGATTTCAAAGGGAAGGCAGTCCGAGGTCACCCTGGGCAATCTCGACGCGCGGCGCGACTGGGGGTATGCGAAGGATTACGTCGAATGCATGTGGATGATGCTGCAACAGACAGAGCCTGACGATTATGTGATTGCGACGGGAAAGGCATACACCGTCAGGAATTTTGCCGAGCTGGCGTTTCGCGAAATCGATGTGGACATCTTGTGGCGCGGCGAGGGAATAGACGAGGTTGGCGTCGACAAGCGTACTGGTGTGGTTCGCGTGCGTGTCGATCCGCGGTATTTTCGTCCCGCCGAGGTGGAGATGCTTCTGGGCGATTCGTCAAAGGCCAGGACGAAGCTTGGATGGAAGCCAAAGATTTCGCTTCCGGAACTCGTGCGAATCATGGTCTCGTACGATCTCGAGAATGATTCGTATGACGGGAGGAAGGGTTGATTCTGGTAACCGGCGCGACGGGATTTCTCGGCAAGCGCGTGTGCCGGAAACTCCTTGAGCGAGGTGTCGAATTCGAGCGTACGTCGCTGTCATTGGGCGTGGATCTGCGTGACCCCGTCCAAGCACTGCGTCTGTTCGAGACGGTCCGACCCGACAAGGTCATAAACTGTGCGGCTTTTGTCGGCGGCATCCAGTATGGCTACAAGTATCCCGCCGAGCTTTTTACCTATAACCTGCAGATGACACTGAGCGTGCTGGAGGCGTCCAGGAAAGTCGGAGTCGGGCGTCTGGTCAACCCGATCTCCAATTGCGCATATCCGGCAGAGGCGACGGTGTTTCGGGAGGAGGAGTTCTGGAACGGTCCCTTGCACGAGTCGGTGTTGGTGTATGGCTTCGTCCGCAAGGCATCGTGGGTGGGCTCGTGGGCATACAAACGCGAGTACGGATTTGATGCGCTCAACCTGATCCTGTCGAACATGTATGGCCCTGAAGATCATTTCGAAGAGGAGCGTTCACACGCGCTTGGTGCGCTGGTGCGGAAAATCATAAATGCCCGCGCCACCCGGTCACCTGAAGTCGTAGTGTGGGGTACGGGCCGTCCGGTGCGGGAGTGGTTGCATGTCGATGATGGCGCGGAAGCTCTGATTCGCGGATTGGACGCGCCCGCGATGGTCGAGCCCGTGAATGTCGGCGTGTGCCGCGGCATTTCGATAGCGGAACTGGCCCGGCTCATCGCACAGATCGTTGGGTACGAAGGGACTCTGCGATTCGATACGACGAAGCCAGATGGAGCGTTGCACAAGACTGTCGACGGCGAACGAGGTCGTCAGCTTCTTGGGTGGACGCCGACGCGAGACTTCGAGGATGGCGTGCGTGAAACGGTTCAGTGGTACCAGGAGAATCATGGCGATCAATGAAATTCGGTCCGGCGGCGATTTGCTGGCGCGCCACATACCATCGGCCGAAGCCTGGAGCGGAGGCCTGCAGTTCTTTTCCGGAGAGGAGGATTTCATTCAGGTCGGTACTTGGGGTTACGGCGCGGGAAAGGAATTGCTTCCGCATATTCACAATGCGGTACCTCGGACCGTGCAGTGGACGCAGGAAGTGCTTTACGTGCGCAAGGGGAGTCTGCGCGCTTTTGTGTACGACAGATCCGAAGCGCTAGTGGCGGAAATCGAGGTGGGTGCTGGGGACGTACTCATCCTGCTGAATGGCGGCCATGGGTATCGGATTCAGGAAGGCGGCACCGAGGTTCTGGAGATCAAGAACGGTCCCTATCTCGGGCCGGACGTAGACAGGCGAAGGTTTCCGGGTAAATGAAGATTCACCTCGGGTGCTGGCACCGGCAGATTCCGGGGTTCATGCATGTGGATCTCTGCGACATGCCACATATCGACCATCAGTCGAGGATCGACCAGCTCCCCTTTCTTCCGGACTCCAGCGCGCACCTGGTGTATTGCAGCCACGCGTTCGAATATTTCGACCGGCAGCAGGCGCCGGTCGTTCTGGCGGAGTGGTGGCGGGTGCTGGCGCCCGGCGGTGTTCTTCGACTCGCAGTGCCGGACTTTCGGGCGCTTATGGAAATCTATCGCGAGACAGCCGACATCTCGCGCGTATTGGGCCCCCTGTATGGGCGCATGAGCATCCAGACAAATACCGGGGAAGCCGTTCTGTATCATCGTACTGCGTATGATTTCGAATCGTTGCGATCTGTGCTGGTGAACAGCAGCTTCCGCGACGTCAGGTTGTGGGACTGGCGCGCGACGGAGCACGCACACGTCGATGATCACTCGCAGGCATATTTTCCGCACATGCAGAAAGAGACGGGCAGGCTCGTCTCTCTGAACGTTGAGGCCACGAAACCTTGAGCCCAATGACCTATATCCCGCAGATGCGACCTCTGTTCGGCGAGGAGGAGCGCAGCGAATTGAGCAGCTATCTTGCGGAAGATGGCTTCATGACGGAGTTCCGCAAAACCGCCCAGTTTGAACAGGGGCTCGCGCAGTTCACCGGAGCGCGACATTGCGTCGTGGTCAACAATGGCACGATATCACTTACGCTCGCGGCCATTGCTGTCGGCGTGGGTCCGGGCGACGAGGTTATCGTTCCAAATTACACGATGATCGCCACGCCAAATTCCGTGAAGTTGATTGGCGCCAATCCGGTCTTTGTCGACGTGGATGCGGATACTCTCGTCGCCAATCCTGATCTGATTAGGGCCGCAATCACACCGAAAACCAAGGCGATCATGCTCGTCGTGGCCAATGGCCGGGAATCGAGCTGCGGCATCTCCGCGTTCGAGGCCATTGCCCGTGAAACGGGCATTGCAATCATCGAAGATGCCGCGCAGGGCATGGGGTCGTACTACAGAGACGGTCGACATGTGGGGACTGCGGGAATCTTGGGCAGTCTGTCGTTTTCCGCGCCGAAATTGATTTCCACTGGCCAGGGTGGCGCCATTCTGACCAACAATGACGAGATGGCGAGCAAGCTGCGCGCACTGAAGGACTTTGGCCGTGCGCGCGGCGGCAACGATATCCATGATTCCATCGGATATAACTTCAAGTTCACTGAGTTGCAGGCCTGTCTCGGGCTGGCGCAGATGCGACAGCTGCCTGCGCGGGTGTTGCGGAAGCGTGAAATATGGTGTCATTACCGGGACGGATTGACGAATATTCCCCAGATCAAGCTGTTCGATCACGATGTCGGCCTTTGCACGCCCTGGTTCATCGACTGCATGGCCGAGCGGCGCGATGAGCTCGCGGCATTCCTGCACGAGCGTGGAATCGGTACGCGCGTGATGTATCCCCCCATCCATCGGCAGAAAGCCTATGCGTATCAAGGTGTATTCCCGGTTTCGGAATCTGTCGGGAGGGACGGCCTCTGGTTGCCCTCGATGATTCAGCTGAGTGATGTGCAGATTGATCGCGTGTGTGCTGCAGTTGCGGAATTTTACGGTTCCCCATGACGCAGGATGCTTGCCGACGGGCGATCGTCCAACCACTGGATTAGGGGGCACAGGCCGTGTCGAGGATTTCGCGCGCAGTCGCTCACGCGAAGGAATGGAATTCGCTCATAGTGATGGCCGGCATTCGGCGCATTCAGCTCGTCCTGCCGATTTGCGGTCTGATAGTGCTGGAACTCGCCGCACTCTATCTGACGTATCGACTCGTCGGCAGTTTGCTGTCGGCCGCAGGTGGAGGCACGGTCAGTTTGCCGGTTGTCGTGATCGCGGGGGCGCTGCTCATTGCAAAGAGCGGGGCGACCTTCGCCATTTCCTCACGTCTCTACACCATATTTGCAGAGCTGGAACAGCACCTGCGACAGCGGCTGGTGTCCTGCGCGGAATCGGCCCGAAGTCCCGCGCTGCGGTCGCGCAGCGTGGAGACGATCTCGCATGAGATCAATGTTTATCCTCACAACATCGCCTATGGCGTAGTGCAGCAGGCATCCCGGCTGGTAACGGATGGCATCCTGGCGATTTCTGTCCTGCTCGTCCTGCTGCTGGGAAGTCCTGTGATGACCCTCTGCGTGGCGGCGCTGCTCGGAGTGATCGGCCTGTTGATTGGTGGCCAAATGCTGAGAATGTCCAGACGTTACGGGCGGATCTGCGACGAAGGTACGGTGGCGCTGGTCAATCACATGGGGCGCTATTTCAGCGGGCGCAACGAGATCGAGTCGGGACCTTCGAAGGTCTGGTTCAGGCGTGAGGCGGACGCCATCAGCATGCGACTGGTGGGTGCGCGCGCGCGCTTCAATTTCATCACGCTCGTGCCCCGGCTGGCATTCGACTCCGCCGTCGGAGCCGCACTCGTGCTGGTGGTGCTGGTGGCTTCCACAGGAATAGGCTCGCTTCGCCAGGCAGATCTGGCCATGGGACTCGCGGGCGCCCTGAAGCTGGCGCCGTACCTTTCGTCCATCGTGGCCATCCTCATGCAGCTCGGATTTTCGCGCGCCATCATCGACGGGTTCCATCGTGCTCTGGACTGGCGTGCATCCGGAGACAAGGCAGAAAGGGGGCTGAGCGCCGAATTCAGGAGGGAAAGTGGGCGGGTTGCCGGATGGATTTCCATCGGCGCGAACCGCATCCCGGCCTCGGCCGGTGATGTGATCGTCGTGAAAGGACGCTCCGGATCCGGGAAGACCACACTGGCCGAATATTTGTGCGATGTTATGCGCGGGCGCGCCAATCCGCCCGCGCGGCAAGGACATCCAGAGCTGCACCCCGCTGATAAGGAACTCAGTCTCGCGTATTGCTCGCAATTTCCCACAGTGTTGCCTGCTCCCCTGCTGGAAAATCTGGCCGCCGGCGGCGAGGCTTCGTCTTTGCTGGCCCGGCTGATCGAGCGGTACGGTCTGATGCACCTGGGCGAGGTTGCTGTGCTGAACGAGACCTCCTTGTCCGGTGGTGAGCGTCAGCGAATCGGATTGATCCGCGTCCTGGCCAGGGATCTAGATGTGGCGATTCTGGATGAACCGACGGCGAGCGTTGGAGAACTGTATCGCGGACGCGTTCTGGAGGACGTCATCGGCCTGGCAGAGCGGGGCACTCTCGTGGTTGTCGTTACCCATGAGGCCATCTTTGATGAAGTGGCGTCCAGGCTCGTGGAGCTGGAATGAGGATATATACACTGCATTCTGTGGCGGAGAATGGCATATCACTCTCACCGCGCTTTTTCCGGCGGTTCATGCGGCACGCCAGACGTAAGTACGGCTTTGCAGAGCTGGGACGTATCGGGCAGGAAGCATCCTCAAATGGGGCGATCGTCACCTTCGATGACTGCTACGCAGACAATTTCAGCAATGTGCTACCCGTTCTGGAAGAAATGGGCGCGAAGGCAATCTTCTTTTTCTCACCTGGATTCCTTGGCACGGTAACCTGGGGTTCACCACGCCATCAGAAATGGGGCGAAGCGCGGACCGCTGATTTCAACGTGCCGTTCGCCTTCATGGGGCGTCGCGAGCTGCAAGTGCTGCGGGATCTGGGTCATGAGATCGGTTTTCACAGCCGGACCCACAGAAATCTCACCGAGTGTTCCGATGCCGAGCTGAAGGACGAGATTGTCGTGGCCAAATCGGACTGGGAGGATCGGCTCGGGTTCAGGTTTCGATATTTCGCCTATCCGCGAGGGAAGTACGACGCGCGCATGCCGCCGCTGATCGCGGAAGCGGGGTTCGAACTGGCATTTACCACGCAGCCCGGTGACGTCGAGCCTCAGAATATCGCCGCGTCACCCTATCTGGTGCCCCGCTATCCGGTCATGCGGAAAGGGCTCTTCGGGTGGTTGTAGTGATTTTGCCGCAGCTGAAGTCCGGCGGCACGGAGTGGCAAACCATCCAACTCCTGAAGGGGCTCGCCACATCCCGATCCTGCATTGCGTGGATCTACGATGGCAGCGCCATGAATACCTCGTTGCTGGCGGCACTTCGGGCTATCGGCAATGTGGAGGTCGTTCTGGGTGGTGCGGCGGCGCTACCCAATATACTCAAGCGGCGCCCGAAGTTGATCATCTCCTATGCCATCAATTTCTATCTCTGGGAGGTCGCGCTCAAGTTGTTGTCGGGAGCGCGACTGATCACAGAAAGACGCAACCAGTATCACTGGTTCGTAAAGGAACGTCGCAACTGCGCGCAGGAGTGTGTGCGGAACTTGCTTACGGCGCGCGTCATATGCAATTCGAGAACTGTTGCCCTGCGGGCCGCTGAGGTCGAGCGGTTCATTGGTGACAAGATCTGCGTCGTACCGAATGCCTTGGGTATCAGGCCGCCAGAAGGAATGTCGGATCGGGGACGGGTGATCTCGGTCGGCAACATCAAGGCCGGGAAGGGTGCGTCGCAGGTGCTCCTGGCATTCGAGGGGATTGCCGCGGAACCAGTAGCCTCGGGCGTCACCTTTGAGCTCTTCGGAAGGATGGACGATCCGGGCGTCCTCTCCAGCGTCAGCCCGGACGCAGTCGCGGCCTTCTACAAAGGGGAGAGGGATCGCCACGGCATTTTTGAAGGTGCGATCTGTATCCTGCATCTCTCGGAGGCGGAGGGATTTCCGAATGCGGTGCTCGAGGCGATGGCACATGGTGCCGTGCCAGTCCTTTCAGACATTGAAGTCCATCGTGAGCTGTTTTCCGCAGCTGCGATCTATGTGAGCGATGCAAGGGGAGCGCGCGACGTCATCGAGCATCTGCTGGCCGAAAGGGCGGCGAATCCCGGCAAGTTCGAGGCGCGGCGCCGCAAAGCACGCGAACTCGCGCTCGGATTCTCCGAATCCAGGCGTGTCACGGCGTATGAAGAAATCATTGCCGACTGTCTCCATTAACGCCCACTATCTGCACCGGCGTATGTCCGGTCTGGCGCGCTATGCGTGTCAGCTGGCGGATATTCTCCGCAGCAAGGGTTGGTTGGGAACGCAGGTCGAGCCGCCCTCATTCATGAGGCCATCAGGATCAGGTTGGCGGCGATTCGTGAGGTTTCTCGGGACCATGTGCTGGGAAATGCTTGCACCCTGCGCCCTGATCAGCCGGGGGCGGAATGACATGCACATATCGCCGGCATTCTCCGCGCCCATCGGTTGGCGATCTACCTCGCGTTGCGTTGTGGTGGTGCACGACCTCGCGTTCCTGGAATATCCGCGGCACTATTCGCGCTTCGAACGGCTGTACTACGCACTGAACCTGTTCGTTCTGCGTAGGGGCCGGCACGAGATAGTTGTCCCTTCGGTATATGTATGTGCCCAGCTCGAGCTCCGATGCGGCATCTCTCGGGAAAGAATCCGGGTGATTCCACCGTTCTGCGCCTTTGCCCTCCAGGAGGTTGCCGGGACGCCACCGTCCCGGAAATATTTCGTGCTGCTGTCGAACGCGCATCCGCGGAAGAATATCGCAGCTACGGTTGAGGGATATTTGCGTAGCGGTGCGGATCGCGCCGGAATTAAATTGCGTATCGTTGGCAATTTCGAGAGAGAGATTCCGGGCGACTGGGGCAATTCGGTCGAGATAATGCCAGGTCTCTCGGACGAGGATCTCGAGCAGCAGATTCGGGGGGCGGCTGCGCTGTTGCTGTTCAGCCTCTCCGAGGGATTCGGATACCCGGTACTGGAGGCGGCCACGCTCGGGACGGTATCGATCACATCCGAATGCGGAAGTCTGGCCGAGCTGACTGCGCCCGGGCGCGCTGCCTGGGTCGCGAGGACTCCCGCCGAAATAGCTCGAAAGATCGCCAGCTTTCTCAATGAGGATGAGTACAGAAGGTCGCTGGAGAGTGATGCTGCTCATGTCCGCAAGCTGTTCGGCAGGCAGCGATTTGCTGCCGACTGGGCGTGCCTGATCGAAGAGGTGATGGCTGATGAAGCGGGTAGTGCTTGAATACTTGAGGGGCAGGGGGTTCAGAGATGCCTTCTGGCTCTGTCTTGGTGCAGGCATCCAACTGCTGCGCGGCCTTACGCATGGATACTGGCCGGTATTCATCGGCCGAGGTGTGAGGATCACGGCGCGATCCACGGTGAAGATCGGCCGATTCACGAGGATAGAGGACTTCGTTGAGCTGGATGGCTACGGTAACGAAGGGCTGGTGATTGGAGCCAGATGCAAGATCGGCAAGTACTCGCTGCTGAAAGTTGCGCCCAGCCCACACGTTTTCGGCGCTGGAATAAGAATTGCGAGTCACACCGCTTTGGCGGAGTTCTGCTATGTGGGCGGAGCAGCTCTGGTCACGATTGGTGAGAATTGCGCGATTGGCCAGTATGTCTCGATTCATCCACAGGACCATCTTCCATGGCAGGAAGGCGGCGTCCAGGTCCGCAGCGTTGGCATTGAAATCGGCAGCGATAACTGGATTGGAGCCAAGTCGACGTTGCTTGACGGATGTAGCCTCGGTTCGGCATGCATGGTGGCCGCGGGTGCCGTGGTGCGCGGCCGCTTCGGGGATCGTGTGCTGATTGCCGGAGTTCCCGCGGTCGAGAAGAAGAGACTGCATGCGCCTGCTGATCGTCGATAACGTGAACAATCTGTCGGGCGCGCCGGCTGTTGTCAGTCAGATATCGCAGCTGCTCGCCGCGAACATCGTCTGTATTCGCGAAGAGCCCGATGGCGCTTATCGGAGTGTGTGTTGCGGGATCCGCTCCGAACGACCGCCGTTGTATCCGCTGGGCGTGTTGCTGCTCCTGTTGCGACCCGCCTTCTGGCGGGAATGGGTTGCAGCAGACACGATAATTCTGAATACGTCACTGACGTTTCCGTTCCTGCTCATGGCCAGAATCTGTGGCAAGAACACGGTCGCCATCCTGCACGAATGTTCCTACAAGAACCTGCTCTACAGCGTCGCAATTCGCATGACTGTCTGGGCCGCCGGGTTCATCGTCACGCCGTCCGCGCGGGCCTATCGAACGCTGCTCGGGACGCGCGGCAACTGGCGCGTCATGGCGAATCCCTTGCCAGTGAGGTATTTCGAAGCTCCACCAGTCAGAGCGAAAAGGCTGGAAAGGCAGGTGTCCGTCCTTTTTGCGGGGGATGCGCGTGCCTACAAGGGGCGCGACCTATTCAGGGCAGTAGCGGATATTCTTGCCACAGACCCGAGTCGCGCATGGATCTGCCATGAAGTCGGTGATTCCAGCTACCGGAAGCTGAATGGAGATTCCAGGCGGCTCACGCCCGAAGTTTACGACCGTTATGATTTCGTGCTCGTTCTGACGGACAATCGCATCTGGCAGGAGACTTTCGGTTTGGTCGGCTGCGAAGCGGCTTGTAGAGGTTGTATTCCGCTGTTTACGGATGCCTTTGCATACCGGGAAATATGGGATCCCTTTGCGGCGGATCTGTACTTGCCGGATCGCCAAGCCGCCGCCATAGCGCAACGGCTTCAGGGGCTGGTTGTCGATGGAGATCGCGTGGCGAGACTCAGGCAAATGGTATCCAGCCGCGCTGCCGCGCTCTGCAGCCCTTCTTCCATGCTTGAGTCATGGCGTGCGCTACTGGCTGAGGTCAAGTCTGGTTGATGAACGCCAGTACCAGGAAAAAGGGCTGGGTAATGCTGGTCTATCCCGTGGTTACGTCCTTGGGACGGGACAACACCGGCGGATACGAGCATCTCGCCAGCAACATTGAGGCTTACAGGTCGTTGGGGCTCCGGTGCGTGGTGCTATGCCGTCTTGCGTGGCCGCTGGTGCAGATCGCTGATCAATGCCTGCTGCTGAATATCGTTCCGGGAAGCTCCAATCCGGCGCCCTCTGGTCCGTAATGCGGCGGTGGGCGTGCGCCTGCCCTGCGAGGATCGGTCGCAATGGCGCGGCGTCTGCTTCTGCAACTGGTTTCCTACTGCATCGTCACGCTGATACGACCGATCATTTTCCATCAGCGGGCGAACAAGAGATTCATGATCGAGTCGCTTCCGAAAAAATGTGTGCACCTCATCGAGCTCAATGACGAATTCATTCCGCAGCAGCAATGCGACGGCTACCTCAGCGTCATCGAGCGTCCCGACCTGCGGCACCCGCAATTGTGCCTGCCATGGCCGGTCCGTCGCCGCGGCGTCTTTGACACGGCTCGCTTCGCGGAGAACGTGAAACGACTCGCCAGTGCGCCGGAGGTTGATATCCTTCTGCTCGGAAGTGGCGGCACGCGCTCGCTCCCTCCGATCCTTGACTTCATCGCAAACCATCCGTGGACAAGAGGGCGCAGTTTCCGGCTTCATGCTTACGGTGAATTCGAGGATGTGCCCGGCGATTCGCGCATCCGGTTGGAGAAATGGGTAGACACGGATTGCCTGGATAGTTCGCGGTTTCACGCCGCGATGATCTACTATGATCCCGCTGCCTATTCGGATCAGCGTCTGCAAGTGGGATATCCGACGAAGCTTGCGACCTACGTCGATTGGTCGCTGCCGGTATTTTCCAATCGCTCCAACATTTCCGGGGAGATGCTGGGCGGTTTCGACCTGGATGCCGGGACGCTGGAAGATCCACTGCATGTGGTGGAGTATGCCCGGCATCTGGAAGCTATCAGATCCAGGACTTTGCCGGAACGGTATGGCAGGCGGCTGGCTGCCTTTATCAGAAATTTGTCTGGCGAGCTGGGGGAGCGGGTGGGGACAGATGACCGGTAAAGTAGGGTTTCTCTATCAGTGGCACTCGGCGAACGCGCGCGGACTGGAACAAGAATTCCAGTACATGCGTGATCGCGGCTTTCAGATTGAAGGTGTTCCACTCACTAACATACTTCAATACAAGTATTCGGTGAGCGATCTGGATTTCATGTATTGCGCCCGCGATCCCGGGGTGATGTCAGGTCTGGACAGGCTGGCAGACATCTGTGGCCGCTATTCCACGGTGGTGATCTACGGCACGCTGCAGATTCCGCCGGATTTTATCCGTACGCGTTTAGCCGACAAGGTGACCATATACTGGGCTACGGACGACCCCGTCAACTCTACGGTGGCGACGCTTCCATATATAAATGTCGCGCAGCACATGTTTTCGCAGTCACCGCGCTATCTCGATGGCATGCCCATGGCGGATTGGCTGCGTGCCATGGGCGCCCGCTCCGCCAGGTTTGTGCCACTGGGATATCTTCAGGACTGGATGAGGGGCCGCTCGCCTGAGGAGACCCTTCAATCGAGGCGTGACATTCCAGTGAGTTTTGTCGGATCACCGTCCTGGAGAAAGCATATGCTGCTCAAGGCGAAGCGTCACTTTGGCAGAAAGCTGCAGATCTATTCCCGCGATTGGCCAGCATCCAGGCACTTCGCCTACGATGTTCTGAAGGGCGGGGTGATCCATATCGTCAGAAACGCCAAGGATGAAAGCGAAATCTATTTCCGATCGAGAATATCGATTAATTCGAATGCCTGCTCCGGGCCCTCTACGTCCCGCACCTTCCACATTCCGGTTTGCGGGGCGCTGCAGGCCTGTGACTTTCCAGTCGGGCTGGCGGATATTTTCGACGTGCCGCGTCAGGTGCTTCCTTATGAGTACATTAATGCTGACAGCCTGTGCTCGGTGATAGATAGTGCACTGTCGAATGACAGGCTCTTCGAACAGATGCGTGTGGAGGGCTTCTGGCACGTGCTGAAGAACTACCGCTTTGGCGACTTGTTCCGGCGGAAACTTGAAGAGGTTCTGTAGAGATCATGGATTCGCACAAGGTCGAGTGGACTGAGCAAAAGGTCAGGGATTTCTGGCACATCAATCATGCGAACTTCGCCAGACGTCGATATTCGCAGCAGGTCGGTCCCGCTCTGGCGCGCCTGATCGGGCGGAATGTCGCCGCTGGAAGCGTGGTGCTCGACTATGGTTGCGGCAAAGGAGATCTGCTACGTGGCCTTGATGCTTCACGTTACCGACTGTTCGGCACGGATTATGAAGTGCCAGAGGATTTCTCCCTTTACACAAGCGGCGATCTGAATAGGGCTGGAATTGGCCGTCGCTATTTCGTTGAGGCTGACGCGATGGTGACACTGCGAGGCCGTGTCGACGCTGCGCTGTTGATTGAAGTTGTGGAGCATCTCGACGATGGTACGCTCGACGATGTGCTGCTGCGGATAGGGGGGCTGCTGCGACCCGGCGGTGTCTTGTTGGTTACCACGCCCAATCGCGAAGATCTCGGTTACAACTCCGTGAATTGCCCGGATTGCGGATGCATTTTCCACCGCGTTCAGCATGTCCGGTCCTGGACCGCGGATGAACTGACAGAGCGAATGGCAAGATGCAGCTTCTCGCCGGTAAGAATCATGGAGACCGACCTGGGGCGGATGCAGCGCTCATTCGCGTCGAGAGTGATTCGCACGGTTCTAGACCGGTACGATCGGCGTGTCGAACCACATCTTGTAGGATTTTTCCGAAAGTGATCCTGGGCGATCGGTCGCCACGAACCATGTTCCAGAGCCGCTACCGGAGAGTACTTGGAGCGGTGTTGGGATTGGAGTCTTGGCATGGCGGAAGCCCGAATCGTCATCCCTACAGAGAAGTGGTGATAGAGGGGGTCAATGCGTTGAGGCCGCGTTCGGCTCTCGAGATCGGTTGTGGACTGGGTGACATGATTGCCCGAGTGCATGTGCCGCGGCGCGTTGGCGCAGACCTCTCCGCACGCGTGCTCGTGGGTACTCTGATGGCCCATCCGCTCGAGGTGCTGTTTCGAGGGCTGTCGCTACGTCGACTTAGTCTGTCGGCGCCGATCGACGAGATGTTTGACGTCGTGGTCTGCGTGAATTTCATCCACAATATTTCACCGCCAGAATTGCGCGAACTACTCGGGCGAATTTGTGGCGATAACCTCAATTCCGGTGGCACCCTGGTATTCGACACCGTGTCGAACCCGAACTATCGCTTCAATCACGATCCGGCTTATCTGCTTCAGGATGTGGGCGCAGATTTAAGGACTGTCACTGGTTTCGAGTTCGGTCGTGCTATCCATTTTGCCCGCTGCGCGAGTTGGCTGAGCGCATGAAGTGAAATCGTCACAGCCAAACAAGATCTGTTGTGCACTGGAAGTTGAGCGCGTGCGTCCGGAGCGTCCGTATCGTTGCGACTGGGTGGCGGTACTGATCCTGGTGTGCTGCCTTGGTAGCGGCTTTGCTATTTCTGCGCAGACAGGCAAAGGAATACTGCTGGTTGCGGCGCCGATAGTAGTGGTGATTCCCTTAATTCGCATGGTTACCTCCGCCACCTATGAAGCCGGATTCCTGCTGGCATTGCTGGGTTTCCTGTCACTGTCGCTCCTAAACAACTCGCGGCTTACGTCCATCGCGCTCGTTCTGGCAGGCATGCTGCTGTTCGAAAGTATCGTGCGTCGATTTCGGATCAACAAGTGGGATCGGGTCGATACGCGGATACTGCTGATCGTTGTTACGTTTATCTGTGCTCTCTCAGCACTGGACGTCGCCACCGGCCTGCATTTCGATACCTGGGTAAGATATACGGAAGGCGTGAGTCGCTTTTCCGTTGTGGAGGTGCTACCGCGTTTGCGCCTTTTTTTTAGTGAACCTTCCTATCTTGGAACATTCGCCGCCGCGGCGTTCTACTGGGGCCGGCGTTCGCGGCCGGTTGCGGTGTTGATGGGCGCCTTGCTCCTCGCAACGCATAGCTTGTTTGGTCTTGTCTATCTTTTAGTGCTGCTATTGCGCGCCTATCCGCGAATGCTGCTGGTTGGGCTGGCTGCATGCCTTGCCGCCTCCATAATCACCATGAGAATTCTTGGAGCGGATCTGTTCTTTCTGAGCTCTGGTCTCGTGAGGCTAGTTGGGGCGTCGCTGTTTGGATCGATTTCCACCGCGCAGCTTCTCTTCGGAGCCGGAATCGGGTCTGGCGATGAGCAGCTATCGAACCTTTTCGTGACGTACGGAGTATTCGATGTCGCCAATGGCTTCATCTGGACCTTTCTCTACGACTCCGGAATTATCGGCACTATTCTCTACTTTCTTATCTACTGCCGCAGCATGTTCGAAGTCGTCCACCTTTCCGTCCTGCTGCTGAATTTCGGGCCGGGAAGCTTTCTCGTTCCGGTGCTCCAAGTTCTCGTTAGGATGAACGAGGATCAGGAGCGCACGCGCGCATTCTCGTTCCGGATACGCCTCCCGAATTGAAGAGAGCTGGAGACGGTGAGATCGTGAAGAGCATTCGCGTGGCGATTGTCGGAACTGTCGGCGTACCGGCGCATTACGGCGGATTTGAAACGCTGGCAGAAAATCTCATCAGGGAAGCAGTAACTAGCGATGCGGCTGGTAGGATCCGGTTTATTACCTACTGCAGTGGTCGTCGGCGCGGCAGGCCGAAATTGTTCATGACGTCCTCCTTGCGCTATGTTCCCCTCCCGGCGAACGGCGTGCTGTCCACGCTCTACGACGTGATATCCATTGTCGACGCCGTAATTCGTGGTGTGGACGCGGTGCTCATCCTAGGCGTCTCAGGGGCAGTTTGCATTCCGTTGCTGAAACGCTTGAGTCGAGCGCGAATCATCGTGAATGTCGATGGCATCGAATGGCGGAGGGACAAGTGGGGTCATCTGGCTCGATGGTTTCTGCGCCGGTCTGAGAAGACGGCCATCAGGTACTCTGACGCGGTTGTGGCAGACAATCAGGGAATTCGCGACCATCTTCTTCGGAGCTACGGCCGGGATTGTCCGATGATTCCTTATGGAGGAGATCATGCCATTCGTGCGCTCCGCAGGCAGTATTCCGGCGCGGATATTCCGCCCGTGTATGCACTGGCGATCTG
>Ga0164241_10003563_pt1 | contig 15575 bp, 20 predicted proteins | sample OricomyardsoilBY_FD_108780 | JGI IMG/M metagenome (GOLD analysis project Ga0164241, IMG submission 108780) | Backyard soil microbial communities from Emeryville, California, USA - Original compost - Back yard soil (BY) | ecosystem: Environmental > Terrestrial > Soil > Unclassified | place: USA... | reverse complement strand
TGTCACGCTGGCGACCCGACGCGCAAAAGCGCCTCAGGTGTCTCGAGCCGAGGCGTCATTTCGTGTCTTGGTAGCCCCTCCCGGACTCGAACCGGGACGATCTTTCGATCCGAAGATTTTAAGAATGGCCCCGGCGATCACGACGATCCGCGACCGCATGAAAGAAGCGCCGGCCTTCACGCCAGCGAGCACGAAGAGACACGACGGCCCACCCTTGGCCCACCCTCGCGGGCCGATTCTGGCCCATGCGATGCGACAGATAATGTCAGGCCTGGGCCAGGCACCGATCCATTGGAAAAAGTCCTAGGCCAGGCGATCGATCGCGCCAGCGCGGCGGGCGAGTGGGAGGTTTTGCGCGAGCTTTTAGCCGCGCTCCGAGCCCTCCAACGCTAGGCAGGTGGATGTCGTCGGCGCTACGTTTCCTGCACGATGGGTGACGTCCACTACCCGAACGACGAAGCGATTCTCTCGCACCTCTGCGAGGTCATTGCGAAGAAGCATCATCCGGAGACGCCTCCGACGAGAGGGCAAGTCGCGCGCATGTTGTCGGTCGCCTTCGCGGCGAGCCTCGAGAGTGAGGAAGGGCGTCCCGTGACGTTTTCCATCTTCTTCACTCGCGGAAACTATCCGATCAATTACAAGTTCCGCGAACGCGTTGCGCTTTCACCAAGCGCGCTCGTGCGAATGTCAGCTGCGCTCGACAGGTCGCGTTCCCATATCGCAGTGGCTCCGAGGGGGGACGACCTCGAAATCGCGGGGCTATGGCACACGGGGTCGATGGAACTCGGGCTTTTTGTGATCGGCGTCGTCAGCCCTGGAGTGCTCCTAGTGAAATACGGCGCGAGCCTGATTCTGACGTATCGCAGGGGCCAGTTCGTCCCGTACGACGGAACACCCAATCCTGAGAATGAAGCAGAAGCCCTCGTTAGGCAGCCGAGCCCTGGGTACACAGATGGCACGCGCAACGAGCACGCGGTCATCTGCCGGTTGCGAGTGATCGAGGAAATGATGCGAATCGGGCACGGCGGAACCCTGCTGATCGTTCCGACTACTTCGCATTGGCGCAGCCAGATTGCATCCGAGGGGTTCGCACCGGCCGCGCCTCAAACTCGACTGCGAGAGGCCGAGGAAAAGGCGCATTTAATGTGGGTTCGCCGTCGACGCGCACACGACGCCCTCTCTGCGGACGACGCGAGCGTTGGGCGCCTCGGGCAACAGGCGCGAATGGAGCATGCGGCCCGGCTTCTCGGGGGCCACGAGATGCACCAGGAGTTGACAGCGGAGCTCGATGCGCTGGCGCGCTTTACCGCAACCGACGGTATGGTCTTGATTCACCCGGACCTTACGTTACTCGGGTTCGGTGTGTTCTTCGAACTCGGGGAGCCGTCGTGCGCTATCCAATCGCACGATCCCTACGAACGGTCCCCAAAAGAAATCGCTCAGCTTTCGCGACTCGGTGGAGCGAGGCACCAGTCCGCCGCGGTTGCAGCGGCCCGCCTTCCCGGAGCCCTCGCGGTCGTTGTTTCGACCGATGGGTCGCTAACGGCGATGCGTCGCGCGGCGGAAACGGATTCACTTGTCGTCCACAGGCACCTCGAGATGCGGATGCCGCGGTGGACAGTCTTTCGGTAGGTAGGAGCACCGGGCTAGAGGTACAGAAGGCGGTACACGTGCCGGGGTGCGCGCGCGGCCTGTGCGAAGAAACTCCTCGCGATCGAACTGATGACAACCGGATTGCGAGTCCGGTTGTCGTTGCTTGGACGTTGGGAAGTCGATGATTAGGCTCGGGACGGCTTCTTAGGATCCAGACCTCGTGTTGCTGCGTTGGCCGAGCCCAACCCCTGTGAGTAGAAACGTACACAGGCGAAGTCCGGCAACGCTTCCGGTGAGGAGAGCCCCAGCCGTGGCGCAGTCGACGATTGTGGGGCAGGAGAATGATAGGGAGATGAGAAATTTTCCGACGCCGAGCGAGACCGAGTCGCGCCGCCGTTGGGGCACAGCTGCGCCTTCGCGATGCTGCATTCACCATTCAGCAATAGGAACCAAATGGGTCTAAGTAGTCAAAACCTAGAGAGATTGCGCGTCGCCGTGGCGGCTCGCGGGCTAGCGGCGATCGCCCGCGAGCTGGGCGTGAATCGCTCGAGTCTAGCAAGCGTACTCATCAGTCGAGCCCGCCCGTGTACCTCGGCGGCAGTCGCGCAGGCGTTCATCCTGCGTGCCGGTCAAGTGGTGGGGTCCTGATGGCGCCCGCGCCCTTTGAATCTCTGCTCGAGCCGGTGCTGGAAGCGCTCGCCGACAAGATTGTCGCACGCCTCGCGGCCGGCACGCGCGCCGACATGCAAGACCAGGTCGGCTCGCCTCTTGGCCGCCGTCGTCACATAGGCGCGTGCCGCCAGCGTGTGGCGCGTGGCGACGCTGGCGCGGCCGTCGTAGGCCGGAGGCACCTCCTCTCGCGCGAGGCGCTTGCGGCTGAGCTCGAAGCGGTCAGCCAGCGGAAGCCGCGGAAGGCCACCAAGCCCGCTCGCGTAGACGAGCTGGCCAACCTTCGTTCGCGCTACGGTCTCGAGCGCAAGGGGGCAGCGTGAAAGAGGTCGAGGAAGTTGCGAAGCAACTAGCAAGCCCAATCGATGGTGGGCCGGGCGCTATGAGTGCGACCGTCCTGCGGATGATGCATTCCGTGCCTCGCAACGACGCGGTCAAGGTTCTCTGGTACGCGTACACAAAGGGCTTTGTCCGCGGCGCGGCTCTGGCGGCCGTATTGCCGGACGCGTGGTCGGGACCCGAATTCCCGATGCGTCGGCTTAAGCGCCAGACCTGGCTTCAGCTGTTTAGCGAGGCAGGCTTCTGCAGCGACAAGGGGCGCGCGGCGCCGACCGAGCCCATCGAAGTATGGCGGGCGCAGGTTGGGCGCACATTGGGCTTGGCTTGGACGACGGACCGGAAGAAGGCGCGATGGTTCCACAGGCGGAATCTGCGGGTCGGCCTCCAAAGCACGTTGCTGCGCGGCATCGTGACGCCTCGCGGCGTGCTGGCCTTCATCGACGGGCGCAATGAGAGCGAAGTGATCGTACATCCCCGGCGCGTCAAGAAGGTGGTGATGCCTTGAACGCCCTGACGCCGCCCCTCCGTCGCGTCTTCGTGCTCGAGGTCTGCCAGGACTGCCGCCAGCCGCTCGATCACCGCCATGAGCTCGCCGCGTGCCGTGAACGCGCCGCCGAGCTGGCAGGCCGACAACGGCGCTACTTCCGTCGCCGCGAAGAGCAGCTCGCGGAGGCGGAGCTGTGAGCGCGCGACGCGCTCCGCGTGACGTGGCCGCGCTATCGACACGTGAGGCGGTCGACATCCTGAACACCCGGGGGCAGCTGCGCTTTCGATGCTTGGCTGACGTCAGAAAAGCACCGGAAATCATCGCCGCGGCCGGCCCCGGTCTGCCGATCTACACGATGTTTGTGCACGGCGACGCATGTTCGCCCATCGCATGCCGATGCAACTTCACGATTCTTCTCGAGCGTGCTGACGCCAGGCGGGGCGCCGACATTTTACGTCGCGCAGCTGCTTGGGAACGCGAGTCGCTCAACTGATGGCCCACGATATTGACGGCGCGCCGCGACTGCAATCGCGAGGCGTCTTTAGCGAAACGATCCCGATGAACGTAGCTTCCTCTGCACAATCCGGCAACCTCGCTGCGGCTCTCGACCTGGCGGCACAAGGCCTGCCCGTCTTTCCGGTTTACTGGATGGCGGCGCCGGGCGTGTGCGCGTGCAAGGAAGGCCCAGCGTGCGACCCTAAGGCGCGCGGTAAGCATCCGATCACGCCGCGCGGGCACAACGACGCGACGACGGACGTCGTCAAGATCGCCGATTGGTGGCGGATCGCCCCGCATGCGAACGTCGGCATCGCGGTACCTGACGGGCTCGCGGTCGTCGACGTCGACCCGAGAAACGGCGGCGAGGCGACCTTCGACGCGCTCGACGTTCAGCATCCTTTCGGGCCAACGCGCTTCGCGCGTACCGGCGGAGGCGGGGCCCACTTCTGGTACAGGTTGCCCTCGGGCTACGCTCTACCATCGACGCTTGGGGATGGCGTCGACATCAAACAGAAAGGTGGCTACGTGCTGGCTCCGCCGTCAAACCACGCCAGCGGCGGAGTATACGCTTGGGGTACACCTTCGACCGCCCCCATCGCCGACGCGGCGCCGTGGCTGCGCGCTATGGCCTATGAGCGCGGGGAGCGGACGCTCATCGTGGTCGACGAAGATGAAAGGGTCGCGGATGGCGGCACCCTCGATGGAATCGTCGCGGCGGTCGCGCCCTACTTCGCCGAAGGCAAGAAGCATCACATCGCGAAGAGCCTAGGCGGCTGGCTCAAACAGCGCGGCTACGGGCTCGCGGATGTGGTGTACGTCGTCGAGCGGTTGCCGACGAAGAACCCGAAAGCTCGGGTCAAGGCTGCAATGGCAGCGTACTCAATCGAGAAGCCCTTCGGGTGGAACGAGCTGAAGGGCCTGATCGGCGATGGGCCGGCGGCGTCGCTCGACGCCGCCACGCCGAACCCACGCCGGGCTCGGGAGCTCGAGGAGCGCGCCAGCGCGGCCGATATGGCGCAGGCGCTGGTCGCCGGCGCCCAGACCTTGCCCGTCCTCGCTTTGCGGGCCGGCGCGAACACTCCCGCCAACGGCCACGGGGAGGCAACGCTACTGGCGACAGCGGCGGGCGCGTCCTTGCCAGATGCAGACCAGGAATCGAAATCAGGCGGAAAGCAGCTGACCATGGCCGACGTTGTCGACCTCCTCGCTGGCGGTGTGTGGGCGGACGTGCTCGGGTATGACTCGCTTGCCGGCCGGGTCATGTGTCTGCGCGAGCCGCCCATGCGCGCCATCGACGCTCCCGGTACGCCATGCACCGGCGAGTGGACTGACGCGCACACGGCCCGCGCTCGGACTTGGATTAGCTCGGTAAGAAGCGGGCGCGAGCCTTCGAGGGATTCGACCGACGCGGCGGTCGAGATCGTCGCTCGGCGCCGCGCGTACCATCCGGTTCAGAACTACCTGGCCTCTCTTCGTTGGGATGGGGTTCCCAGGCTCGATGGATTGCTCGCGCGTTTCTTCGGCTCGGACTTTACGGACTACACGCGGCAAGTGGGCGCCAAGACCCTGATCGCCGCCGTGGCCCGCGCCACGCGCCCCGGTGCCAAGGTCGACACGATGACCATCCTCGAAGGGGCGCAAGGCATTGGCAAGAGCCGAGCCGTGCGCGCGTTGGTGCCTCTGGAAAGCTGGTTTGCCGACACGCCGCTCGACTTGGAGAGCAAGGACGCGGCGCAGTGCCTGCAAGGGAAGTGGATCTACGAGATCGGCGAGCTGCACAGCTTCAATCGGTCGGAAACGACGCGGATCAAGGCTTTCGTTAGCTCGCAGGCGGACAATCTCCGACCATCGTATGGCCGGCGAAACCAGGACTTCCCGCGTCAGTGCATCTTCATCGGCACGACGAACGGCACGGAGTATTTGAGCGACACGACGGGCAACCGCCGCTACTGGCCGGTCCGCTGCCGTGCCATCGACGTTGTCGGCTTGCAGCGTGATCGTGACCAGCTCTGGGCGGAAGCCGCCACGCGCTACACGCAGGGCGAGCGTTGGTGGCTCGAAGGAGCCGAGGTCGCGTTAGCCGAGGCGCAGCAGGCGGACCGCGAGGCGGTCGACCCATGGGAGGCGGAGCTCGCTGCTTGGCTCGAGCCGCAGCAGGCGCCCGGCCTCCCGCGTGCCGCGCACCGCGCTCCGTTCACCATGACCGAGGTTTTGGCGGGAGCGCTGCGCCTCGGCATCAACGAGCGGACGCAAGCCACCGCAACACGTGTCGGCAAATTGCTCGCGCGCCTCGGCTGGAAGTCGAAGGCCGCGAAAGACCCGACCACGCACAAGGTCGTGCGGGTCTACATGAGGGCGGCAGCGTGACGCGGTTGCACCTGGTTGCACCCGGTTGCACCTTGATTATCGAGCAGGGTGCAACCGCATTCGGGAGGCGTTTTAGGCTGCGGGCTTATCCGGGTTACACCCGTTGCACCCTGATCTCTAGTAGGACACCAGATAAGGCGGCGGTATGGAGGAGACTGGAGCGCTGGCGTACGTGCCGGCGGGCGCGCGAGGGCTCCAGGGAAAACGGGTGCAACGGGTGTAACCGGGTGCAACCTGCAACCGCGTCCATCGGTCCGCGGCCGGCGTGGCTGAGCTCGGAGCACGTGCGGTCATGACCGTCCTGCGCAACCGCCCGAGCGTCGACTACGCGTCGCCCGCCGAAGCTGCGGAGGTGCTGGGGATCTCGCGTGACGCGGCCCGCAAGCGCTTCCAGCGGGCGGGCAACCTGTTGAAGGTCCGCGGCCGCTATTGGGTGCTCTGGCGCGACTTGCGGGCGATGCTGCCCGGCGGCGAGCTTGGGTGTCAGGTCATCACGACGCGCCAGGTGGCGGCGGCGTACGGCATGACCGTCCAAGGGGCACGGCTCCGTCTCCAACGCAAAGGTGCCGCGCGCAAGATTGGCGGGCGCTGGGTGACCTACGCTTCACTGGTTGCGGCGGCTTGCCCCGAAGAGTTTCAAGCGCTGGCTCGATAGGCAACGGACGCAACGCCAGCGGTCGCAAAATTTTTCATCTGCTTCGTTTCGTTCGTGATTCCCGACACTTCAGCCGCGGGGGCGATACCATCAAACGGACGAAACGGTAAAAAGGTCGCCCCCTATAGAGTGTAGGGCACGTCACGCGACGTGCTCGAACGTAACCACACGCTGCCGCCTTCACTCGCGACAGCCCGGAGAAATCCCGATGTCGCAAGCAAAAGAGATCCGCGTTCGAGCGAAGCTCTCGCAAACCGCTGCCGCCGCGCTGGCAGAAGTGTCGCCCCACAGCTGGAAGCTATTCGAGGCTAACGCGGAGGCACTCACGCCGGCGGTCCGCGGTCGCTGCGAAGCCGCGCTAGCCCGCATGACTGCGGGCCGCCAGCAAGCTGCCTGAGACCGTCTACGGGCTCGCCAGGGGGTCCCACTGGCGCTTGGAAGCTAGCGCGCTGCGCGGTCACGCAGCGCGTGAGCAACGGCCGTTCGAATCGGCCGGAGCCCACTCACGCCTCAAAAAAGAAGGACGTTCCAATGAGATTACCCGCTTGGTTCAGCTCAACGAAGAAGAGCGCTTCAACGCCGCCAACGACTGAGGAGCTCGAGGCCAAGGTCGTCGCGGCCGAGCAAGCGCATACCGCTGCCGTAGCGCGTGTCGAGGCCGCGAGAGCGGATCTCGCCACGGACCGCAGCGAAGGCGCCGCTCAAGCGCTGCGAGAGGCAAAGGCCGAGGTCGAAGACGTCGTCGAGATGCTGGCCATCCTCCGAGCTGACCACGGTGCGGCCCTCGAGCGCGCGGCGGCAGTCAGGCGTGAGCAAGAGCTCGCGCAGGCAGAGGCCGAGGGGCTCGCCCTGACGGTCCGCGACGAAGAGCAAAGTCTGCTTCGTGAAGAAAACGAAGCGTGGCGGCGTTTGATCGACGTCCGTTTAAAGCGCGACGCTGCCTTTGCGGCCAGGGAACGGCGCATGGACGCCTACCGGTCGCTTTGCAACCGTTTGGAGCTGGACCCCGCTCCCATACACAACTCGCTCGATGTCCCCTTCTCGGCCCGTGAGGCGCTGCGCGTGATGGCGCGCGAGGCCGAACTTGCCGGCAACCTTCGCGGGCACGCCGTGATTCACCAGCTGGCCCGCCTCTGAGGCCTTTCGAAAAGGATCTGTACGATGGATTTGACTGAACTTCGAGCCGAGCATCCGGGCCTCTATGAGCAGGCCGTCGCGGCCGGCATCGACCAAGAGCGCGAACGTGTTTCCCTACACCTCAAGCTAGCCTCGGCCGCGGGCGCTTCGCCCCTACGGGCAATCGAACAAGGCTGGTCGGCAGTCGAGGCTTTGCCGAACTACCGGACGCAAGCATCGAAGAGCGATGAACGAGCCTCTGCGTTTTTGAGCACCGTCGCGGCGCTCGGACTCGAAGGCGAACAACCGGGCGGCTCAATGACTGGAGCCGCAAAGAGACTTGCCGCTTCGATGGGCCAAGGCCGTCGCGTTGGTTCGATCGATCCGGCCGCGCGCGTGGCAGAAATTGTCACCGGCAGGAAGGCAGACGGCAGCCCGGCCGATCCTATCGAGACGCCAGCCGGGGCCAAGGTGAGCGATGTCGCTCCGGAAGAAGCGGCCCGAAGAGTGGCGGAAATCGCAGTCGGAAAGCCGGTGGCACCGTGAGCGGGCAAGTCATGAACCTGCGAAGCGGAATCCCGATTTTTGCAGGCAACCAGGATACGGTCCGCGCGTATGAAAGGAAGGTACGCGAGGCCAAGGCCAAGCAGCGCACGCGGTACGCAGTCGCACCAACCGCTAGCGTTACGACGCCGCTGGGTAAGTTTCTCGGCGAAGGAGCAGCGGTGACCTTGGCGGACCTTCAGGGGGATCGCCATCGAGACGCGCGCATCTTGTTGCGCGACTACCTGATCAGCGGGCACATCATCGAAGCGGATGGCTTCGGTGGCGGCGACACGCCGCCCGCGGCCGCGTGACAATCCTCTCTCATGATTTTCCAAGGTACTGTGCCGACTGGTGCCCGGTACTCGCGCTGTTCATTCGGCACCGCGTGCCGCTTAGAAACTGACCACTTTTGAGTGTTCCGGGTGTTCCGCTGTTCCGGCCGTCGCCGCGTCGCAGCAGTGACGCCGACGTACCCAAACCCGACCGCGCTCCGACCGCGACCCCTCCTTATGCCCCGATCGAAGCCTGCTGCACCGCCGGGGCCCTGCCCGATCACGCGCGCCGAGTTCGCTCGACGCGCGGGGCGCGGCCGGTCGCGCATCACCGAAGACTGCCGACGTGGCGGCCTGTTGGCTCCGGCCTGTTTGCTGGGGGGCGAGATCGACGTTCGGCATCCGGCCGTGGCGGCTTGGGCAGCTACACGCAAGGTCGACCCGAGCAAGCTTGAGCCAAAGGACGCCAGCGCGCCAACGAAGGACCGACCAGCGCGGAGCGCGCATGCTGCTGCTGATAATGCTCCGCTCACTTCCGATAGTCCAAGCCCGGCGAGCTTCGCGGATTGGACGTTCCGCAAGAAGAAGGCTGAGACTGAGCGGATCGAGCTGCAAAACGAGCGTGATCGCGGCCGCCTCATTTCGACGCAGTTGGTTCGAACGCACGTCACCAGCTATCTGGACAGGCTCAATCGGCAGCTCCTCGGACCCGTTGCGCAAACCCTAAGCCAGCTAATCGGCAGTCAAGCTCGAGCTGGCGCAACGCCCGAAGAACTGCGCGCCACCGCCTACCAGGTGTTCACTCGCGAGCTGCGCGCCGCCGCGAAGGAAACAACGGCAGGGCTGAAGTTCGCCAAGCGAGCGGCCAGAATCAACAGAGAACTACCGGAATCCGAAGACGATGACTGAATCACCTAAGGTTTGCTTTCCAGGCCTAATCGTAACTGAGGTCGATTGGGAGCGTAATAAGAGCGTTCAGCTCCGCCTCGCTGGCATCTTGGAACCCGAGCTAGAGCATCGAGAAACATTCCCGATTTGGCGCAGTGCCGTTCGCCTGCTCCGCGCAGAGATCTACGACGCAAAGCAGTTCGAACGGACGCCGATGGAGGACGTGGCCCACCGCGAGGCAGCACTCGATCGTTTCGAGGTCTCTGTCGGTCGCTACGCGCAGGCCCTCGCTGAACAAGCCCGGAACCGCGATGACGAACAGCGCGCTTGGATTTCGCAGCAGTGGGATTCCCACTTCGCCGCCCTCGGCATCTAGCCAAGAAAACTCCGTCGATCATCGCGGATCGGAAACGCCCCGCAACGCGTGCCATAGCCGCGGCACGCCGCGCGGAGCAGGGAGTTCTTCAGCCCTTCGCCCTGCTCCGCGCGCGACAAGCGCACTCCTCTTTAAGGGATTCGCATGACTGAGAACCGGCTTGTGCACCGCTTCGAGTACGACCCGCGGGACGCGACCGCGGCCTGCTACGGCTACGGCATTCCCTTGCCGGCGGGCGACGTCGACACGGAAGGCCGGCCCCGGCTGTATGGCTACTATCGGCAGTGGGATTGGTGCATCAGCAAGGTGTTCAATCGGCCGCTCGAGCCGGGCGAGAACCCCTTTCCAACGCATGCCTCCATGCGTTCAGAACCCGGGTTCAAGAACGGGCTCTTCTTCGTTGCACCGCTGGAGTACCTCGCGGAAGTCGTCATACCAGGGGACTTCACGACTCGTGAGATTGGCATCAAGCAGCACTGGAGCGTGAGAACGAAGATTCCTGTCGCCTTGCCCCTCACTGGCGCGCCCGTGCTCACCCGGAACGCTGCCGCGATGCTCGCCGCTGCCCGTGAGCGTGAACTGTTCGAAGTGCCTGTGACGGTGCGGTATGTCTGACGCGACGCTTCAGCGAGTGCTGGAAACGGACCCGCGCGGCCCTGAGGCCTTCACGCTCGTTATCGACAACAAAATTTTCCAACATTGGACCGAGGTAGAGCTCGAGCAGTCGTTGGACGGTTTTGCGTCGGTAGGTTTCAAGGCGCCCTTTCACCCTGAACGGCGCGAGCTGAGAGACGCCTTCCGCCCGTTTTCGTTCGCGCCGGTAAAGCTGTATCTCGGTTCAGAGCTGCAGTTCACCGGAACGCTGCTCAACGTCGAACCCGACTTCGACGCTGAGTCGTACAGCGTCACCGTGCAATGCGTCTCGCTGCCGAGTGTTCTAGCGGATTGCTGCGTTCCCGCGAATCTGACGGGTAAGCAATTCGGCGGTTACGACCTCTTAGCCATTTCGCGAGATCTGTGTGAGCCGTTCGGCTTCACGTCCCGGTATGCCGACCTGCGATCGCAAGTCGCCGCCGCAAGTGAGTTTGCATTTCTTCAAACAGCGAACCGGCCAGACCTTGTGAGGAAAGCAAAGGCAGCTCTGGCCGCGAAGTTCAAGCGCGTCAAAGTGGAACGCGACGCCAAGATTCACGACTTCCTGTGCACGCTCACGAAACAGCGCGGCGTGGTCATGACGGATGACGCGGACGGCAACCTCGTTTTCACAATCTCGACGCCGACGGGCAATCCGGTCGTGCAGCTGGAGCAAGGCCAAGCCCCCCTGCTCAGCGTAAAGCCCGTGTTTAGCCCGCAAGAGTACTTCTCAGAAGTCACTGCCGTTGTGCCTGCGAAGCGCGGAAAGAAGGGCGCGCGGCACACGCTCAAGAATCCGTTCCTCAAGAAGGTGCTTCGACCAACCTCGATCACATGCGCGGATATTGATCCGGGCGGCGAGCCCGGCGCGGCGCAGGCGTACCTCGGGCGAATGTTCGGGAACCTGGTGAGCTACGATGTAGAGCTGCCGACGTTCTTTGATCCGAGTCGGCGCCTATTCCGGCCGAACACGACACTCACTTTGCGTGCTCCCGGCGCGATGGTCTACGGCGTACACGAGCTGCTGATCCGCTCGGTCACGAAGAAGCAAAGCGCTGAGGCGACGAGCTGCACGCTAAAAGTCGTGCTCCCCGGAGCATTCTCCGGGGACGCCCCAACCGCGCTCCCTTGGAACGAACCGTTGGAGTAACCGACGTTCAGCGCGTGGGCGCGTGGCACCGCTTGGTTCGGCGTCGCCCACTCGTCGCCGGTCGGGACGGCGATCACTTCAGGATGCGTGCGCGGAGAGCAACCGGCGAGCCGCTCGGCGTTCCGCCAAGCGACCCGAGTCAAGAGAACGGGACAGAAAGAATACGCTGCCATGGAAGTAATCAGGGACTATCGCGATCGGCTTGGATATTTACGACGTGCGGCGGACCTCGCCGCATTCGACGCGATGCAGTCGGCGCGACCGATGCGCCCGCCGGGGCCACGCCTGCTCGAGGAGCCGCGGACTAGCGCTGCCGCGCGCGACGCAGCAAAGGCTCGCGAGCGCGAGAAGCGTTTGGAGCTCGACACGGAAAGGAGCGGCGAATGAGTCAGCCGCTACTCGACCAATCCTTCGATTCCTGCCGCCAAGGTGTCCTTGCGCTCGAGCGCGCTGCGCTCGAGCTGCGCACCGCCGGGGGCAGTCTCGCTGACTTGGTCGCCGTGTTCGACCCGGAAGACGCGCACGTCGAGCTTCTGACTCGCGACGACTTTCGCGAGATGTACACGCGATCCGCGGAGCGCACCCTCGTCGACTACGTGGATCCGCCCGACGCGATCCGCGTCGTGATGCTTGATCACAAGGGAAGCGGACGCAGCCTGCTGCTGTCCGACCTCAAGCCTGTTTTGGCAATGCTGGGATGGGAGGCGCTTGTTCATGGCCGGTAAGTTTTCTGTCGAGGGCGTGTTCTCTATGTCGGATCGCGGCTCGCGCGTGATCGCGAAAATCGAGAACCGCTTCGACTCGATGAGTCGAAAAATTCAGGCAAACTCCGCCGCAGCCGCCGCGCGAATGGGACGCATGTTCGACGCCGCCGGAAAGGGCTTTCAGGCGTTCAAGGACAAGGCGAGCGAGCCGCTAAAGGCGATCGGCGGCGACCTGAAGACAATGGGCACGGCTGCCGTGGCCGCCGGCGCGGCCGTCGGCGCGGGGCTTGTCAGCGTCATGAAAACCGGCATGGACTTCGAGAAGACGCTGCTCGACGCCGGCAACAAGTTCGAACCTGGTATCAAGAAGAGCAGCGCGCTATTCGAAAAGCTTAGCAAGGCGGCGCAGGACGTCGGCGGCGCGACCGAATTCAGCTCTTCGCAAGCGGCTGCTGCCCTGAACGACCTGGCCGGTGCGGGTTTCGACGCGGACGCGGCGATTGCGGGGCTGCCGAAGGTCGTCGACTTCGCGACTGCCGCCTCGCTCGACCTCACGACGGCTTCCGAAGTGGCCGCGAAGGCGCTTGGCGCGTATGGACTCAAGTCCAACGACCCCGCGGAACTGGCGAAGAACCTCGAGAAAGTGACGAACGTCCTGATGAAGACGGACGCACTGAGCTCGACAAGCGTTCCCGAGCTGTTCGAAGCCCTGAAGGAGGGCGGCCCGGTAGCGCGAACCGCGGGCGCTTCGATTGAGGAGTTCATGGCGATCGCCGGTGAGCTTGGCCAAGCGGGCATCGAGGGCTCGTCAGCGGGAACGACGCTGAAGAACATGTTTCTGGCCATCTCAGCGCCGACTGATGAGGCGGCGGCCGCGTTCACGCGCTTTGGCATCAAGACCAAGGACGCGAAGGGGAATATGCGCGGCGCGATCGACGTGCTCGCGGACCTCAACAAGGCGACGAGCAAGCTCGGCACGGCGGACAAGGCCGCCGCTCTCGAGTCGATTTTCGGCAAGATTCCGCTCGCAGGCGTCGCCGGCGTCTTGGACAAGACCGATACGATGCGCGAGAACAAGACCGCGAACGAGAATAGCGGTGGTCAGGTTGCGTTGGTCGCCGCGAGCAAGCGGCAGTCGACGCAAGGTAGCTGGGACAACCTGACGAGCGGGCTCGAGGCCGTGTCGCTCGGCATCTTCGAGATCGTCGGGGGGCCCATGAAGTCGCTCATCGACTCGACAACCGATTGGATCGGCAAGTTCAAGGGCGAGGCGATCCCCTTCGTGAAGGAATTTGTCGGTGGTCTCCGCGACGGCTTCAACGCTGCATGGCCGGCGATCAAGTCGGCCGTGGACATCCTGTTTAGCGGCTTCGGCGGCAAGTCAGAATGGCTCGGTCGCGTGAAGGAATTCGCGCTCGTGCTCGGCAAGGTCGCGGCTGCCGCGGCCGGCGTCGCGACGGTATTGGGCGGCATGCTGGCCGCTAGCATTCAAGTCGTGACGGGCGCCGTCAATATCCTAACCGGCGCGTGGAACGGCGTGATCAACGGCATCGGCGCGGCCATCTTCGCGATCGACGACTTTCTTGCAAACGTGGCCGCCAAGTGGGAGGCCTTCAACTTCGCAGAGTGGGGCATGAGCATCGTCCACGGCATCGTGAACGGGATCAAGTCCGGCGTCGGCTGGGTGATGGACGCAATCAAGGGCATGGCCGACTCCATGATCAACAGGCTCAAGAGCGCGCTGATGATCAACTCGCCGTCGAAGCGCATGGCCAAGCTCGGCGAGTTTGCTGCCGCCGGCGTGGGCGTCGGCTGGGCTGACGAGATGCCGACCGTCGACAAAGGGATCGAGAAGTCGCTGAATCGGTCTGCGCTCATGCATCCGATCAACGCGCTGTCACTGGGCAACGACTTCGGCCCTGCGTCCCGAATGCCGTCATTCCGTGCCGAGGCCGAGCCCGCGCCGCACGTGCAGCTGTCGCCCACGCCTAGCGGCATGAACGCGGACGAGATGCGTGCCGCGGTACGCGACTACCTAGAGATCACGGTACGCGCAGCGGATGGGACGTCCGCGGAGGTGACGAAGGATTCCAAGGCGGCGAAGGTGAAGCTCGCGCCCGGCAGCGCGCGGTCCGGTACGCTTTGATCGAGATTTCCGTTCAAACGAAGAAGGCCGTCGCCGACCTTCGAAGGTTCCGCGAGAGGGCGCTGCCCTACGCTGTTCGGAACGCCTTGAACCGCTCTGCCTTCTACGCCCGCGGGCAGTGGCAGCAGGAGATACAGAGCTCGTTCGTTTTGCGAAACCCATTCACGACCCGCTCGGTGCTCTACACGAAAGCCTCCGGCAATGACGTCCGGGGCATGATCGCGGTCGTGGGCTCCACGGCGCCGTACATGGGCGACCAGGAAAAGGGGGCGACGATTCGGGGTCATGGCAGGCACAAGCCGATCCCCGGCCCCGTCGCAGCGGGCCAAGCGCCTGGCGGCAAGCGCACGAAGCTGGTCCGCGCTGGTAACAAGCTGAGCGCCATTCACGTGCAACGCGCCGCCGGCGCAAATCGGCGCCAGCGCAACGCGGTCGCGCTGGCCGTGGCGCGCCGCACCGGCGGGCGTGTGGCGCTGCTCGAGCGGCCGAATGGCGGTAAGGGCCTGTTTCGTCTGTTCGGCGGCAAGCGCAAGCCCCAAGCACGCCTGCTGTGGGACCTGTCCCGAGGCTCGGTCAAAGTCAGGCCCGAGCCCACGCTGCAACGGACGCTCAAACGCATTCAGCCGCGCCTCGCCGAGATCCACCGCGACGCCGTCGTCGAGCAGCTACGGCGTCACAAGATTCTCGGCTACTAGCTTCGCGAGCCGCGCTCCGCGACTCGTCCATAAATGGGAAGCCCCGCGCGCAGGCAACAACCTGCCGCGGGGTCTTCGCGTATGTGCCGAGATGGTGATCCGGCGCAGCGCAAGATTAGGGGCACGTCGGCAATGCGAGGAGATTGTTGCTCCATGCCCCGTCCGCGGCCGTCTGTACGTAGTCTGGCGTACCCTTGACCACGTAAACGTTCGCGCGCTTGCCGGCGACAAGCGTGTAGAAGGTATTCGTTCCATCGTTGATCGAGTCGACGACCTGTTGTTTCGCCCACTTCCAGCCGGTCCCGCCGGTCCCCCCGAGATGGGTGATGGTTTGGTGGGTAGTGCCGGTCTTGGTGACGCAGGTTACTTGGACGTCTGGCATTTGAATCTCCTTGGTTGCAGTCGTCGAAGGAGACATCATGGTCGACTGGGCAAGCAATG
>Ga0164241_10003562_pt1 | contig 15580 bp, 8 predicted proteins | sample OricomyardsoilBY_FD_108780 | JGI IMG/M metagenome (GOLD analysis project Ga0164241, IMG submission 108780) | Backyard soil microbial communities from Emeryville, California, USA - Original compost - Back yard soil (BY) | ecosystem: Environmental > Terrestrial > Soil > Unclassified | place: USA... | reverse complement strand
TATATCGACGAAATCGACAAGATTAGCCGCAAGAGCGACAACCCCTCGATCACTCGTGACGTGTCCGGTGAAGGCGTGCAGCAAGCGCTGCTCAAGATCATCGAAGGCACGATCGCCAACGTGCCGCCCAAAGGGGGCCGCAAGCACCCACAGCAGGATTTCTTGCAGGTCGACACCAGCAACATCCTGTTCATCTGCGGCGGTGCGTTCGTCGGGCTCGATCAGATCGTGCAGCGTCGCTTGGGTCAATCGCGCCTAGGCTTCGGTGCGGACGTGAAGAGCAAGAAGGAGCTCAAGCTGGGCGAGCTGCTCGCCAACGTGCAGCCGGAAGACTTGCTGAAGTTCGGGTTGATCCCGGAGTTCATCGGTCGCCTACCGGTGATTGCAACGCTCCACGAGCTGACCGAAGACGCGCTGATCGACATCCTCACCAAGCCCAAGAACAGCCTGGTGAAGCAGTTTCAGAAGATGTTCGAGATGGACGGCGTGAAGCTGAAGTTCACCAAGGGTGCGCTGCAGGCGATCGCTCGTAAGGCGCTGGTTCGCGAGAGCGGTGCGCGCGGTCTGCGCGCCATCTTGGAAGAGGCGATGCTCGACATCATGTACGAGGTGCCCACCAAGCAAGGCATCAAGGAAGTGGTGGTCAACGAAGATGCCATCAGTAACGGCGATCCACCGCTCATCGTCTATCACAAGGAAGCCGGCGTCGGCTGACCCTCATCCCTGCACAACATAGTCGGGCAGCGCGCGCTGCCCGATCTCGTTTAGCCGTAGCCGCAGCTGGCGCAGCCGGCGGCCCTGGAAAAATTCATGTTTTTCAAGAACGACCCGAACGATCGTAGTGCTGCGCCCCGACGCAGCGTGCCCGCGCTACCCCTGCGCGACATCATCGTGTTCCCACACATGGTGTCTCAGCTCTTCGTGGGGCGCGAGAAGAGCATCGCTGCGCTCGACGAGGCGATGGCGCACGACAAAGAGATCTTCTTGGCTGCGCAAAAGAGCGCCAAGACCAACGAGCCCACGCCTGACGACATCTATTCGGTCGGCACGGTGGGCACGATCGTGCAGCTGCTCCGCCTCGCTGACGGAACCGTCAAGGTGCTGGTGGAGGGCCGTCAGCGCGCGCGCGTCAAGCGCTACAACGAGTCGAATGACTTCTTCAGCGTCGAGATCGAAGAGATCCCCGAGGCGGGCACGGCTGACGTCGAAGTCGAAGCGCTGATCCGCAGCGTGCAGAGCACCTTCGAGGTGTACGTGAAGCTGAACAAGAAGGTTCAGCCGGAAGTGTTGATGAGCGTGCAGAGCATCGACGATGCCTCCAAGCTCTCCGACACGATTGCCGCCAATTTGCCGACGATCAAGCTCGCCGATCGGCAAGGCCTGCTGGAGATGGAGGAGGCGAAGAAGCGCCTCGAACGCCTGTACGAGCTGATGCAGGCCGAAATCGAAATCCTGCAGGTCGAAAAGAAGATCCGCTCCCGCGTCAAGAAGCAGATGGAGAAGACGCAGAAGGAGTACTACCTCAACGAGCAAATGCAGGCCATCCAGAAGGAACTGGGTGGCGGCGAGCGCGATGAGTTCAAGAGCGAGATCCAAGAGATCGAGGAAAAGCTCAAGACCAAGAAGCTCAGTGAAGAAGCGCAGGGCAAGGTCAAGAAAGAGCTCAAGAAGCTGAAGATGATGCATCCGACCAGCGCGGAAGCGACGGTCGTGCGCAACTACGTCGATTGGATTTTGACGCTGCCTTGGTCGGACAAGACCGAGGAGCGCTTCGACATCACCGAAGCCGAGAAGATCCTGGATGAGGATCACTACGGTTTGAAGAAGCCGAAAGAACGCATCGTCGAGTATCTCGCCGTGCAAGCCCTCACCAAGAGCTTGAAGGGGCCGATCCTGTGTTTCGTGGGTCCGCCCGGTGTCGGCAAGACCAGCATTGCGCGCAGCATCGCCCGCGCGACGGGGCGCAAGTTCGTGCGCCTTTCATTGGGCGGCGTGCGTGACGAAGCGGAGATTCGCGGTCATCGGCGCACGTATATCGGGGCGCTGCCCGGCAAGATCATCCAGAACCTGAAAAAGGTCGGTTCGAACAACCCCGTGTTCTTGCTCGACGAAATCGACAAGATGAGCACGGATTTCCGCGGTGATCCGGCCGCTGCGCTGCTCGAGGTCTTGGACCCCGAACAGAACAAGAGCTTCAACGATCACTACCTCGACCTCGATTACGATCTGTCTGACGTGATGTTCATCACCACGGCGAACACCTTGAGCGGCATTCCGATCCCGCTCCAGGATCGCATGGAGATCATTCAACTCACGAGCTACACCGAGTTCGAAAAGCTGAACATCGCGCAAAAGTACCTGATCCCGCGACAAAAGAAGGAATGCGGGCTGGACGACGTGCCGGTCGAATTCACGGAGAATGCCGTGCGCACCGTGATCCACCACTACACTCGTGAAGCCGGTGTGCGCTCACTCGAGCGAGAGCTGGCGGCCGTGTGCCGCAAGGTGGCGCTCAAGGTCGTCAAAGAGGGCAAGGATCAGAAGCTCGAGATCCGTGGCGCCGACGTGCCGACGTACCTCGGCGTGCCCAAGTTCCGACTCGGCAAGAAGGAAGAGCTCGACGCGATCGGTCTCACGCACGGCTTGAGCGTGTCCGACCACGGTGGTGACATCCTCGACTGCGAGGTGAGCGTGGTCGCCGGCAAGGGCAAGCTCGTGATCACGGGTCTACTCGAAAAAGGCATGGAGGAAAGCGCGCAAGCAGCGATGAGCTACATCCGCTCACGCAGCACGATCCTCAAGCTCGACCCCGATTTCTATCAAAAGGTCGACGTGCACGTGCACTTCCCGGACTTCGTCCGCAAAGACGGCCCGAGCGCTGGCGTGACCATGGCGACCAGCATTGCCAGCGCCCTCACGCGCGTGCCGGTTCGCAATGAAGTGGCGATGACGGGGGAAATCACCTTGCGCGGTCGGGTCATGCCGATCGGCGGCCTGAAAGAGAAGATCTTGGCCGCGCATCGCAACGGCATCACGACCGTTCTCGTGCCCAAGGAGAACCGCAAGGATTTGCGCGAGATCCCGCGCCGCGTGCTCAAGACGCTGCGGGTCGTGTTGGTCGAACACATGGACGACGTGCTCCGTGAGGCGATGGTGTTCTCGGAGCCGGACACGCTGTTCGGTCCGCGCCGCTCGCTGATCGAGTACCGCAATGGCGAGTTGATCGAGGAAGACGCGCCGGCCTCGGCGGCCTCGCGCGTAGTGCCGCCGGGTGAAGCGCCGGGCGAGCAGCCCGGCCTCAGCTGACGCGCGTTTTGCACCGCCGCGCGCACTGAGCGTGCGGCGCAGCGCACTGAGCGTGCGGCGCAGCGCACTGAGCGTGCGGCGCAGGTGTGAAGCGCGGCAAACGTGCACGCTTAATAGTGGCACCCCACCTACGTCGCGGGGGGGGGTTGACGCCAGCAGGGTGCCGGGCGCAGCAGTATCACACCTAAGGGTTATTTGGGAAGCGCGACGAGCGTGGGAAAATAACGAAACGCCCGGCTGGCTCGGCGCTCAAAATGCACCCCGAGGGGAGAGAGTTGGCTGCTTTCCAAACCGACGAGCTCGACTGGCGTCCGTTGACGGTGGATACGAGCGCGTGTCGAATCCCGACGGCGTCGGGGCGAAAATCGTCAATTTTGCCCCCAATAATTGGGTGTTTTGGCGGCTTTCGTCGCTAGCCGCCCGTTCAGCCGCGGTTGATGTGGGCGAGCTCCACTGCGTCGCCATTGACGATCCGCCGCGAGATTTACGGGGATTGAGTTACTGTTTCGACTTGGGTTCGATGACTATCGGTCTCGCTCAGCTGTCTGCGATGCTCGCGGTGTTCACCGCGCTGCACGATGGCAGCGCGTCGGGGGAGCAGTCGCTGGTCACGAAAACGCAACAATGCCGAGCTGCTGCAGATTGCAGCACTTCAGGCACCGCTCGCGTCCGCGCGGGTGGCGGGGTTCGTTACGCGGAGGTCATGTCTTGAGTTCAGTCGCCCCAAACGCGCAAGCACCGGTGGTTCGACTCGGCCGTTACCGATTGTTGCTGGAGCTCGGCCAAGGCGGGATGGCGCGAGTGTTCGTGGCCGTCTCATCCGGTCTGGCTGGCTTCAACAAGCTCGTAGTGCTGAAGGTGATGCGCGACGAGCTGCGTGAAACCCAGAGCTCGCTAGACATGTTTTTGGCGGAGGCGCGCTTGGCCGCGCGCATGAACCATCCGAACATCGTTCAGACCTTGGAGGTGGGCGAGGATTCGGGGAGGTACTTCATTTGCATGGAGTACCTCGAAGGGCAGACGCTCGGCCGCTTGCTGAAGAAAACGGTGGATTCGCCGTTGCCGCTCGCCGCGCGCTTGGAGCTGATTGGTCAGGTGCTCGAAGCGCTGATCTACATGCACGACTTCACCGATCCGGATGGCACGCCGCTGTCGCTCGTGCATCGGGATATCAGCCCGAACAACATCTTCGTCACGTTCGACGGCACCGCCAAAGTCTTGGACTTTGGCGTGGCAAAGGCGACCGGCGTGAGCCACGCGACTGAAGCGGGCATGTTCAAGGGCAAGCTCGGCTATGCAGCTCCCGAGCAGATCCTCGGCAATAGCGACCAACGCTCGGACGTGTTCGCGGTCGGCGTCTTGCTGTGGGAGCTTTTGGCGTATCGACGTTTGTCGCAAGACCGCACGCAGCAAGAAATCGTCCAGGCGCGCATGGCCGGTATCGATCCGGAACTCATGAAGCAGGCGCTCGGGGTGCCCGTGGAACTGTTACAGATTTGCACCCGCGCCGCCGCGAAGGACGTTGGAGATCGCTACGCCTCGGCGCTCGAAATGCGGGACGCGCTCCGATCGTACATTCGCGCCAACAATCTCGAATTCTCGCCCGAACAGATGCGCGCCGTGCTCGACGGCCTATATGCAGACGAACGCTCAGAGACTCGGCGTTTGGTCGATCAGCGCATGAAGCAAGCAAACCTCGGTGACGATCACCCGTCTTTCGGAGCACAGTTGATCCCCGCCGTGCCTGCGTCGCTCGTGGGCGCGACCCTCACCGGGAACGCGGCGACCTATGTGCTGCCGCCCACACCCGCCAATAAGGGCAAGTGGATCGCCGCGCTGGTTGGTGTGGCGGCACTAGCGGGAGTCGCGGGTCGCTGGTTGAGTAGCTCGGAGCGCGCTCCGGCCGCCGCTCCGCCCAGCGCCGTCGCGGCGCCACAGCCGAGCCCTGAGCTGCGCGCGGCGCCAACGGCAGGCAAGTCCGTGACCCTCAAAATCGCCGCTTCGCCTCCGGACACTGAGATCTTGCTCGACGGCGCGAAGCTCGACACCAACCCATTCATCGGCCAATTCCCCAAAGATGCGACGCTGCATCGGCTCGAGCTCCGTTGTTTTGGGCGGGTGACGGAAGCGCGGATGATTCGGCTCGATCAGGATCTCGATTTGCTGATCGCATTGCCAATCGACAAATCAGTTCCGCTCAAGGGTGGCGCAGCAGCGCCGCCGGCAGCCACGGTGAAGGGCGGTAAACGCTCGCTGGATCCGTTGCCCGGCGCCGCGCTCGGCGCGCCCGCAGCGGCGTCACCGATCGGCACCACGCCGCCGCTGGCTCACCGCGAGGCACCCGCCCCAGCGCGGCCAATCGACGACTCGGACCCTTACGCCAAGTGAAACTCGGCTTCGCGGTGGATTCGCGAGCTCTAAGACAACCCTGCTTTGCCCTTCAACGCGCCGCCGAAAAGGGTCGGAAAGTGCAAATCAACACCGCCGGGCGAGGCCTTGAGCATTGCCACTAGCTCTAGCAACGCAGCGGCGATCACCTCGATGTCATCCAAATCATCCACCGCGTGGGGGCCGCCGGACATGCCGGCGAGCGCCGCGACCAAACGAGGTCCGAGGCCTCGCTCTTCGATGCGCGGAAACTTGGCGAGCCATGCCTCTGCGAAACCAGTGACTACGACGTCGTTTGGGTTGCGATTTGCCGGCATCGCCTTGGGTCTGGTCTTTGAAACAGCGCTTCTTTGGTAGGCGGGACCGGGCTTGAACCGATGACATTCGCCGTGTAAAGGCGACACTCTACCAACTGAGTTACCCGCCCAGGTGGCAAGCGGTTCGTAGCTGCGTTTGGCGAGGCGGGCAAGGGGGAAGGTTCAGGTCGAGGCTTCGGCCTTGAGGCGTTTGCTGCTGGACGCGACGAGCGTCGCCCCGCTCACTACCAGCGCGGTGCCTACGAACTCAGTGCCGGAAATGGCTTCTTGAAGGACCAAGTAAGCCAGCACGATGGTCGAAACGGGGCCGATGGTGCTGACGATCGCGGCCGGGCCGGATCCGATCAACGCGATGCCGCGCGCGAGCAAGAATGCAGGCAGGACGGTCGCGAGCAACGCCATGACCAGGCCAATGGCATAAGCGACCGGCGGCAGCCCCACGAGCTTTGCGCCGCTGAGCGAGGCATGGAGCAGCACGGCAGCGGTCGCCGAAAGTAAGGCGAGCGCGGTGAAGCGTTGTGAGCCGAGCCTTGGCACCATTCGGCCTGCGCCAATCAGGTACAGCGCGTAAGTGAGCGCGCTGACGAATACCCAAGCCGCACCGCGGGGGACGTCCGAGCCGAGGTTACCGAATTCGCCGCGAAACGCGAGGAAGATCCCAGCGTACGTGACGAGTAAGGCCAACGCTTGCCGACGTTCGAGGCGGATCTTGAATAGCCCAGCCTCGATCACCACGACCAAGGTCGGGTAGACGAACAAGATCAAGCGCTCGAGGCCCGCCGAGATGTAGCGCAAGCCGATGAAGTCGCTCAGGCTCGCGAGGTAGTAGCCCAGCACCCCCAGCGCGATCAGCGTCACCATCTCGCGGCGAGTGAGCGCTCTCGGTGGTGGGGTGCCGCGCAATCGAGAGCCAAACGCTGCATACGCGAAAAACGGCGCCGAGAAGCCAAATCGCAACGCGAGCAGACTCACCGAATCGACGCCCTGGCGATAGGCGAGTTTGACCAAGATCGCCTTGGTCGAGAAGGCAATGCTCGACGCGAACACCACGAGTGCGCCAACGACTCGGGTGCGTGCCGCCTGCAAGCGTTCAGATTCGCTCGCACCAGCCCTCTCGGGCGGAGCGGGTTCAGAGACCATTTGCTGTCGTCTCGGTGCGAAATGAAAAGGCCCAGCGAATTGCCGGGCCTTGATGGCTGCGAAAGCGAGCGGGTTCGCGCGTCAGCGAGCCGGACAGAAGCCCATCGTGACGTACGAGCCTTTTTGCACGACGTCGCTGACGGGGAACGACTTCACGTAAGCCCAGAGGTCTTGCATGCTGCTCTCGCTGATGTCCTTTTCGGCAAACACCGTCATGAGCGTGCACAGCTGGGTCCCGTTCGGGGCCTTGCCGGTGCGAATGGCATCGTGGAACTGCTGGTACGTCCAAGAGCCGATGCCGGCGGTCATCGAGGGCGTGATGTTCGGACCTTGGCTGCCCTTGCCATCGTCGCCGTGGCAGGTCTGGCAAGCGCCCGCGCCGGTATAGACGGCTTTGCCCTTCGTGGCGTCGCCCGTGCCCGCGTTCGAAGCTCCGGCCGTGGTCGCAGCGCCTGCGCCGGAACCACTGGAACCTGCGACGGAGGCGGCGCCAGCAGTACCGCTCGGAGTCGGATCGTCACTGCTGCCACACGCCGGGAGGAGAGCCGCGATCGCGGCGCTGATCACGCAAACCGTTGCGAAACTGTGCAAAGTTCTCAAGACAAAATCCTTTTCTGAAAAGCTGGAACAGCGTGGTCTAGGGGAGTGGGTTTAGAGACAACGTTGCTCGGCTGCTGGGGTCGGTGGTCGTCACGTGTTGTCTCTGCCGCTGCCACGATCAATAGCACTGGAAATGCTGTTGTCAGTAGCGCTTCAGCGTAAGGTGACGTGCCACGAGCAAGCCGTACGCGCGAATGAACGCACCGTTTCTTTTTGGGGCAAGCGTGCGCGGAAAATTGCGACACACGCCCACAACACGGGCGCACTGACACGTTTGTCATGGCAGTCCGCGTGCCCTTGTGTCCCAAGGGCCAGGTCAACGCGGGCCATTTTCTGGCTCGCGTTGCTTCGAGATTTAGCGGGGCGGACGGGACTCGAACCCGCGGCCTCCGGCGTGACAGGCCGGCGTTATAACCAACTTAACTACCGCCCCGTGACGGCGCGCGGTACATAGCACAAGGAAGCTCGTGCTCAACAAGAGAAAATGACACAGAAGTTTAATAATTTTGCTGGCCGTATGGCCAGCCTGTTCGCGCATCCTTCGTGAATCGCCTGCCGCGCGGTGACTCAACCGTCTCCAAGTGTAAGGATCAATGCTGATGCGTATCGGTTCTGCGATCGAGCTGTTGCTGTGTGGTGTGTGGCTCTGCGCCTGCGGGTCGGATGCTATTGGACCGCCCCACATGGGAGCAGCAGGTGCCGGTGGCGGGATCAACGGTGAAGCGGGCAGCTCTGCTGCGGGAAACGCTGGAAGCGGCGCCGGTGGTTCGAACAGCGCGGGGAGCGCCGGCGCCCTCATGAATGCGGGAGCGGGTGGCGCCCTCGGAAGTGCAGGCGGGCCAACCGGAGGTACGGCGAACGGTGCGGCTGGCAGCGCCGGCCAGTCGAGCGGCGGCGCCGGGCAGTCGAACGGCGGTGCTGGCCCAGTTGGGCCGCATTTCATCGGTCGCTTCGATCAATCAAAGCCCGACGCTCCGGTCTTCGCTTGGCCGGGCACCGCGATCGCGCTGCGGTTCACAGGCACCGCGATCGGCGTCACGCTGACGGATACCGGCGGCAATGTGTTTGAAGTCGTGTTGGACGGCAACCACACCGTGCTCACCCTGCAGTCGGGAATGAAGAAGTACATGCTCGGCACAGGGCTGGCGGCGGGCGCTCACGACCTACTCCTTCACCGTCGCACCGAAGCGTCTTTCAGTGAGACGACGTTCAACGGCTTCGATGTCCCGAGCAGCGCGTATCTGCCGGCCACCGTGCCAACGCGTCGGCTGGAAGTGATCGGTGATTCGATCTCGGCGGGCTACGGCAACGAAGGCACGCTCCCGTGTCAATTCACGGCTGCCACTGAAAATCACTACCTCACTTACGAGGCGATCGCGGCGCGCTCGCTGAACGCCGAGCTTTACACCGAGGCTTGGTCGGGGATCGGCATGCTCCACAACTACGACGGCTCCACCGTGGACCAGATGCCGGTTCGCTATTTGCGCACGTTGCCCGAACGCGCGAATAGCACGTGGGACTTCAGCAAGTACGTGCCGCACGCCGTCGTCATCAATCTCGGCACGAATGATTTCTCCAAGGGCGATCCGGGACCAGACTTCCAAACCGCGTATCTGAAGTTCGTGACCGATCTCCGCGGGCGCTATCCCGCGGCGCGCTTGTTCCTCGCGATCGGGACGATGTTGAGTGACGACAGCTACACCAAAGCGCTGGCCTACCTAAAGGCGGTCATCGATGCGCGCTCGAGCGCAGGCGACAAGAACCTGACCCTGCTCGAATTCGGAACCCAAGACGGGAACGCGGACGGTCTCGGCTGCGACTATCACCCGAGCCTGAAGACGCACCAGAAGATGGCCGACAAGTTGGTTGCCGCGCTCAAGGCCGACATGGGCTGGTAGCCGATTGCCGGTCCCGGTCGACCGTCGGGACCGCCGCGATCCTGCCCTACGGCCTTCGATGTGGGTGGAAAGCGCAGACCACAAAAACTGCTTCGATTCGAGACAGTTTCTCAAAATCTGACGATCGCGGCGGTTCTCGGCTATGTTTTAGCCCATGGACGCTGCTCGTGCTGGTTCGTCTGCTGCGTTATTCGCGGTGTTCGAACAACTGAAGAAAGCCTGGATCAAGGGCGGGTGGAGTTGGGACAGCCGCTTTTCGTGTGTGGCCTCGTCGTTCAACGTCGAGTTGGAGGCCGAGGCGCGAGCCGTGGTGCTGCGCTTCCTGCCCAATGAGTGGGGGTCGAAGACCATCGTCAACGCGCCAGCAGCGTTGAAAGAGGTGGCCGAAGCGACGGGCGGCGTGCGCACCGACCAGCGCGTCTTCACGGGTGACAGCTCGGGGCGCTTGCTCGGTTACGGCCTTTGGTGGCCGTGGGGTGACGAAATCACGATCTCGTTGCGCATCGGGCTGGGCGGCTACGTGCTCGACCCCGACATGGTCCGCCTCCGCGAAACCTTCGGCACCGCCGACTGATCGCCGCACAACACCCGCTCGAAAGAGTGGGCGATCGACGCGCTTCGTGACACCCGGCGGGGTGAGATCCAGCAGCGCACCTCACAGCGCGCGCCGTTCCCGTCGCGGTGCGTCTCCGCGGTGCGCGCTCCAGCCCGCGGTCGACCCGCGAGCGCGCCTCGTAACCTCGCGCTCGTCCGCCCGCCGAAGGCTGTGACGTCCGCGACGTATCGCGTGACCATCAACCCCAATCCCCCGTCAAGAGTTGTCAAGAGTGGACCTCACCCCGGGTGAGGTCAGAAGTGACCTCACCCGGGGTGAGGTCAGAAGTGACCCAGGGCGCGGCGTTGGGGGAGGGCGCGTGCTAGAAGGGGGCATGTCTTTGGTTGAGCTGCGTGTGCCGTCGCGCGCGTCGAAGCGTGGGCCGAACGCGGCGTTTTTACCGACGACGCGGGCCGATCTGGTCGAGCGTGGGCTTGAGCAGCTCGATATTTTGATCATTACGGGCGACGCGTACGTGGATCATCCGGCGTTTGGGCCGGTGTTGATTGCGCGGTTCTTGGAAGGGCGCGGCTACAAGGTCGGGCTGATTGCGCAGCCGGATTGGCAGAAGCCGGATGACATCGCGCGCATGGGGCGGCCGAAGCTGTTCGTGGGCGTGACCGCGGGCAATCTCGATTCGATGCTGAACAAGCTGACCGCGCAGAAGAAGATGCGCGGCGAGGATCAGTATTCGCCGAACGGTCGCACCGAAGCGCGGCCGAATCGCGCGAGCATCGTGTATGCGAATTTGTGCCGCCAGGCGTTTCCCGGTTTGCCGATCGTGCTCGGCGGCATCGAGGCATCGCTGCGGCGCATCGCACATTTCGACTATTGGTCGGAGTCGGTGCGGCGTTCGATTTTGCTCGATGCCAAAGCGGACCTGCTCGTGTTCGGTATGGGCGAGCGCGCGGCTTGGGAGATCGCGCGGCGCTTGGCCGCGGGTGAACCCGTCTCGGCCCTCACGGACGTGCGCGGCACGGCGCACGTGAAGAAGAATCCGGAAGAGTGGCAGCCGATCGCGGACGACGCGACGCGCTTCGTGCGCGACGGAAAGGCCGTGATTTTGCCCTCGTACGAGGAGGTGAGCACGGACAAGCGCGCGTTCGCGAACATGTCGCGCATGTTCCAGTTCGAAACCAACGCCCACAATGGTCGGCCGATCCTGCAAGTGCACGGCAAGCAAGCGGTGTATTTCAATCCGCCCGCGCTGCCCTTGGACGAAAAAGAGATGGACGGCTTGTACGATCTGCCGTTCACGCGCCGGCCGCACCCGGACTACGCGGGCCAGCGCATTCCCGCGTATGACACGGTGAAAGAGTCGATCGTCACCATGCGCGGCTGTTTCGGCGGCTGCACTTTCTGCAGCATCACCGAACACGAGGGCCGCATCATTCAGAGCCGCTCCGCAGAGAGCGTGCTGCGTGAGGTGCGGCAATTGTCACGTATGGCCGGCTTCAGCGGCACGATCTCGGACGTGGGCGGTCCGACCGCCAACATGTACAAGATGACGTGCAAGGACGAGCGCACCGAGAGCGCCTGTCGGAGGCTCTCCTGCGTCCATCCCGGCATTTGCGAGAACTTGAAGACCGATCACGATCCATTGATCGATTTACTTCGCAAAGTGCGGGCCGAAAAGGGCGTGAAGCGCGTGTTCATCGCCTCGGGTGTTCGCTACGATTTGGCCGAGCGAAGTCCTGAGTTCATCGCCGAATTGGCCAAGCATCATACGGGCGGCCAAGTCTCGGTCGCGCCCGAGCACTCCAATCCGGAGGTGCTCAAGAAGATGAAGAAGCCGGGCATCGAGGTGTACGAGCGCTTCGCGCAAGCGTTTTGCCAAGCCAGTGATGCCGCGGGCAAAGAGCAGTACTTGGTGCCGTACTTCATCACCGGTCATCCCGGCTCGACGCTCTCGGACACCGTCGATTTGGCGCTGTACTTGAAGCAAAAGAATCTGCGTCCGCGGCAGATCCAAGACTTCATTCCGACGCCGATGGCGATCGCGACGGCCATGTATTACACGGGCGTCGATCCGCTCTCCAACGAGCCGGTGTATACGGCCACGGATCTGCGCGAAAAGCGCATGATGAAAGCGCTGATCTTTTGGTGGGATGCGCAGCACCATGCGCTCGCCCGCGAAGCGCTGCGCAAAGCCGGCCGCGCGGATCTGATCGGCCGCGGACCACAACACCTGGTGCCGCCGGACTACGGCGTATCGACGCCCTTGGCGCCCGGACGCGGCGCGCGCGACTCCGGGCGCACGAGTCAGTCGCGAGCGGGTGGCGCTGGGCGCAGTGGTAAGCCGCGCGTCCGGCCGCGCTGAGCGCTTGCGACACAGCGAGCGCTCGGGCTACGGTGGGCGCGACGAAGGAGCCGATTTGCTCGCCGATCGCGCAGCCACAGAGTTCCGAGGCAACGAGCGCTTCGTGCTCGAGGGCCGTCTCGGAGAGGGCGGCATGGGAGTCGTGCATCGCGCGCGCGATCGCGAGTCGTCACTGTCCGTCGCACTGAAAACGATCAGTCACATCGAGCCGTCGGCGCTCTTGCGCTTCAAAGACGAATTCCGCGCGCTGGCCGACATCTCGCATCCGAACGTGGTGCAGCTCTACGAAATGGTGTCGGAGGGGGACCATTGGTTTTTCACCATGGAACTCTTGGACGGCACGGATTTCATGCGTTGGGTGCGCCCCGGCGCGCGCTGCGACCTGGCTCGCCTGCGGGGCGCACTGTCGCAGCTGGCGCAAGGGGTGGTGGCGATTCACCTCGCGGGCAAGTTGCATCGCGACATCAAGCCCTCGAACGTCCAAGTCACCAGTGAGGGCCGCGTCGTGCTGCTCGACTTCGGTGTGGTTGGGGATCTGAGCCGCGGCGAGGGGCGCCGTATGGACGAGCCGATTTTGGGCACGCCCGCCTACATGGCTCCGGAGCAAGCCCGCGGTCAGCCCGCCGGTATGTCGTCTGACTGGTACGCGGTAGGCGTGATGATGTACGAGGCGCTCACCGATCAGCTGCCATTCGACGGCAGTCCGCATGAGATCTTATTCGGTAAGCAGGACCTCCGCGTCGTGCGTCCCAGCGCGCTGGTCGAAGACGTGCCGCCGGATCTCGATGAACTATGCGTGGATTTGCTGCTCGCCGACCCAAAACGCCGTCCGCGCGGCGAAGAAGTCGTCGCGCGGCTGAGCCTGACCGAAACGGCTAAACTCCCTTCGTCTCATCCCTCGTCGCGGTTCGGGAGTGGCGGCTCCCGGCCGTTCGTGGGGCGCGAGCAGCAGCTCGATTCGCTCGAACGTGCCTTGGCTACAACTGCCGAGGGCGGGTCCGTCGCGGTGCTACTGTCGGGCTATTCTGGGATGGGCAAGACCGTGTTGGCGCAGCGTTTCTTGGCGCGCGCTGGCGAGCAGCCGGGCAAGCTCGTCCTCTCGGCGCGCTGCTTCGAACGCGAAGCCTTGCCGTTCAAGGGCATGGATGGCGTCGTCGATGAGCTCAGTCGCTACTTGACCCAAGAAGCGCAGGTTGTGATCAACGACGCGTGGCCGTCGGATTTGCACTATTTGGCGCGCGTTTTTCCGGTGCTGCGCGGGCTGCACCACAACTTGGCCGCGCCCGAGCACGAGGTCATCGAGCCCATCGAACTGCGGAAACGCGCGTTCGCCGCGCTCAAGGCGTTGCTCTTTGAATTGGCCAAGAGCCGCCAGTTGATCATTCACATCGACGATCTGCAATGGAGCGACATCGACAGCTTGGGCTTGCTCGAGGAGCTGCTTCGCCCGCCTAAGTCCCCGGCGATGTTGTTGCTGTGCGGCTTTCGCGAAGAGGCGCGCTCGTCGAGCCCGGTCTTGAACGAGCTTGGAGCGCTCCTGGATCGACTAGGCAGGAGCGTTCGGGTGCAAGAACTCGCGCTCGAACAACTATCCTCAGACGAGGCCGTCGAGCTGGCGCTGCTGTCGCTTGCGGGACGAGCAGCAGATGCGCCGCGGCTCGCGCGAGCGATTGCGCTCGAGTCCCAAGGGGTGCCGATCTTCGTCTCGGAATTGGCAGCATGGCAGCTCGAACGGCGGGATCACCATGAGTTGCACGGCGAACCGTCGCTCCGAGTTTCCCTCGAGCAGGTGATTCAGAATCGCGTGGCGGAGCTGCCGTCCGAGGCGCGCGCGCTCCTGCGCGTGCTGGCGGTTGCGAACGGCCCCCTACCGTACGCGGTGGTCGAGCAAAGCGCTGCCGTCCCGCGCAATGACGCACTCCGTGCCAGGCTGCGCGCGGCGCGCCTCGTCCGCACGTTTCGCACGGACGGCCAAGAGTGCGTCGAGACGTATCACGCAAGGGTCGGGGATAGCATTGCGGTCACTCTGAGCGCGGAGAGCCGTCGACGCGTCCACGCTGCATTGGCGAGCGCGCTCGAAGAGAGTGGAACGGCGGATCCCGAAGCGTTGCTCGAACAATACTTGGGCGCGGGCGACTTGGAGCGCGCGCGCAGGCACGTGCTCGTCGCAGCGCGCGCGGCGGAGAATGGGCTCGCATTCATGCGCGCGGTGCGGCTCTACCGGATGGCGCTCGAAGTCGGCGTCGAGCGCCCGCGCCACGAGCTGCTCAGCTGCGTTGGCGATGCGCTGGTCAACGCCGGCCGCAGCGCGGAAGCCGCTGATGCGTATCGCGAGGCCGCGGCCTGCGCTCCGAGCGACCTCGCGATCGAGCTCTCGCGCCGCGCGGCCGAGCATTATTTGAAGGGCGGACGCGACCTCGACGGCCTTACGGCGTTGCGCGGCGTGCTGCGCGCCGTCGGCATGACCTATCCCGAGTCCGCGCGGTCCGCGTTCGGCTCGCTGCTCTACCATCGCACGCGGCTCCGGCTGCGAGGGCTTTCGTTCACGCCCACCCCCGCTGAGCGCTGCGCTGCGCACGATCTCACGCGCGTCGACGTCGCCTTTTCGGCAACCGCGGGGCTGGCGATGGTGGACGTGGTGCGTGGCGCAGACTTCGGCGCGCAGCAGCTGCAATTGGCGCTCGATGTGGGTGAGCCGATCCGGATTTGTCGTGCACTGGCCTTCGAGGCCGGCAATGCCGCCGCCGTGGGAGCTGGTTCGCGTGAACGCATCGAGCGTTTGGTGCGCACCGCCGAGGCGCTCGCTTCACGCAGCCAGAACCCACACGGGAGCGCTCTCGCCAAACTCGCGAGTGGTCTAGCGCACGTTTTCTCGGGCGAATGGCGACCTGCACAGCGCACGCTGGACGAAGCTTTGGTGATCTTGCGCGAGCGCTGCGTCGCGGTCACCTGGGAGCTGACCAATGCCCAAGCCTGGTCGCAACAGTCGCTTCTTTTGTGCGGTGAATTGCCGACC
>Ga0164241_10003561_pt1 | contig 15581 bp, 11 predicted proteins | sample OricomyardsoilBY_FD_108780 | JGI IMG/M metagenome (GOLD analysis project Ga0164241, IMG submission 108780) | Backyard soil microbial communities from Emeryville, California, USA - Original compost - Back yard soil (BY) | ecosystem: Environmental > Terrestrial > Soil > Unclassified | place: USA... | reverse complement strand
TACCTTTCCTGATTTTTCCTTTCTGTACAATTGCCTTTTAGCAGGATAAATAACTGAATTTTCAGGGACTAATTTGGAATTCAAAATCAATTCAAATTCTTCGTTGAATTTTGGATTTTCGGCAATAAATTTTTCTGTTTCAGTTTTCTGCTGTTCTGAAAGTTCGTCATCATGATAAAGAACAAAAACTTCTTCATAATTATTTTCAGTAATAAAAGGAGGTTCTTTTTTCAGTAAAAAAGATTTATCCAAAAGCTTTATTTTTTCATCAGGTGAATTTATGGTAAGCTTCATCATACTGAATTCTTCCTTCAGGTCAGGATTTTCCTGAACAAATATTTCTACTATCTTTCTTTCTGTTTTTGATAATTCATTATCAGCATACAGTAAAAAAAAATCTTCGTAATTATTTCTGTTGATGTTCATGTTTAAAGTACGTTTTCGGGTTTTACAAGGTAATTCTTCAATTGTATCCTTGCACGGTGCAGGTAAACTTTTACCTGGCTTATGCTCAACGAAGTGATCACAGCTATTTCTTCATAACTATATCCTTCATAATCTTTTAATAAAACAAGGCTTCGCTGCATTTCATTCAATCTGTATAATGCCTCGTTCAATAGTTTCTTTACTTCGTGTTGCGGTTCTCTCGTTGTTTGTAATAATGAAGAAAAATCATCTTCCAGTTTTACTCTCTTATTTTTTCTTATCAGGTCTATCATCTGGTGATATGCCACAGTAAACAAATAAGATTTGCTCTTTTCATTTTCCACTTTATCCCGGTTTACCCACATCTTTTCAAACGAAGCCTGTACCACATCTTTGGCATCTTCTTCATGCCTTAAATTCTTTACAATAAATCGGTAAACATTATCGGCATAAAGGTTTACACAATCATTAAATTCTTTCTCAGTCATAGAATCATGGTAATTTTTATTTCCATCCGCCTTGTTTCCATATTAATACGTGCTACTCAATTAAAAGTTACATTTTATTCAAAAGATTTTTTAAAGTAAATTTCTATTGAATTCATTGTAGGTTTGTGGCAACAAAAATAAACAAGTATGAACGACAATTTTGCAAAGCGGTTACACAATGAAATTGAAGACATAAAATCCGTCGGCCTGTTTAAAAATGAAAGAATCATTGCCAGTGAACAAGGCGCTGAAATACAGGTTGGAGGGAAAAAAGTTTTGAATTTTTGCGCTAATAATTACCTGGGGCTGGCATCGCATCCTAAAGTAGTTGCTGCATCAAAAAAAGCCACCGACGAGCGTGGATATGGATTGAGCAGTGTGCGTTTTATCTGCGGCACACAGGATATTCATAAAGACCTGGAAAAAAAGATCTCTGATTTTTTGGGAACAGAAGATACCATTTTATATGCCGCTTGCTTTGATGCGAATGGTGGTGTTTTCGAACCTTTATTTGGAGAAGAAGACGCGATCATTTCTGATACATTAAATCATGCGAGCATTATAGATGGCGTTCGTTTGTGCAAAGCGCAGCGTTTCCGTTATGAGCATAATAATATGGATGATTTGGAAAACAAATTAAAGGAAACAAAAGGCTTAAGAAGCAGGATCATTGTTACAGACGGCTCATTCAGCATGGATGGCACGATTGCGCAGGTTGATAAAATTTGCGCGCTGGCAGAAAAATATGATGCGGTAGTAATGGTGGATGATTCACATTCCACAGGATTTATTGGCAAGACAGGACGCGGTACGCATGAATATTGTGGTGTGATGGGAAAGGTAGATATCATCACAGGCACATTGGGAAAAGCGCTTGGCGGCGCTAATGGCGGTTTTACTTCAGGCAAAAAAGAAATCATTGAAATGCTGCGGCAGCGAAGTCGGCCTTATTTGTTTAGCAATACGTTGGCGCCAAATATCGTTGGCGCTTCCATTGCTGTTTTTGACATGTTGAGCGAAACCACTGACCTGCGGGATAAATTAGAAAATAATACAAAATATTTCAGAAAAAAAATGACGGAAGCTGGATTTGATATCAAACCAGGCGAACATCCTATTGTACCGATTATGCTTTACGATGCCGTATTATCTCAACAATTCGCATCGCGATTATTGGAAGAAGGAATTTACGTAATCGGGTTTTTCTTCCCCGTAGTAGCAAAAGGACAGGCAAGAATCCGCGTGCAATTGAGTGCAGCACATGAGCAAAAACATTTAGACACAGCTATTGAAGCCTTTACAAAAGTGGGAAAGGAATTGGGGGTGTTGAAGTGAAAAATGATTAAATTTGATCAAGAAAATAGAAAATATGCGTACTCTTAATATCTCCATTTCAGAACTAGAATACAATAAATTTGGTTTAAAAGAAGACGAGTTATCTTTTTCAGAACTTCTTGATATTGTTTCAAGAGAAATGGCAAGACAAAATTTGAGGGATTCTGTAACACTGGGTAAAAAATATGGATTCTCAAAGATTAGCATGAAAGACATAGATAAAGAGATTAAAGCTGTAAGAAAAAATGCTAAGGTTAGTAATTGATACAAATGTTTTCATCTCTTCGTTGCTTCAGCGCGGTTACCCTTTTTTAGTTATTGATAATATTTTTAAGGAAAGAAAGACCTTTGAACTTTGTGTTTCCAGCGAATTGCTAAATGAATATAATGATGTTTTGAATAGAATTAAGTTTTTTAAATACGCTGACTATGAAATAAAATCAAAAATATTGCTTTCGGATATTAAGAAATTTGGTATTAAATATTCTCCTTCGATCAAAATTGATATTATCAAAGATGAAGCTGACAATAGGCTTCTCGAGCTTGCTGAAACATGCAAAGCTCAATATTTAATTACAGGAAATACCAAACATTTTTCTATAAAAAAATATAAAGGCACTAAAATAGTTTCACCAAAAGAGTTTTGTGAGTTACAAGTAATATAAAATAACATGACCGAAAACGAAGCAACCTTTATAGCCAAGAGCACCATAAAAAGCGCTGATATTGAACATCGCCAAAAAATCAATTTCAATATCGGGAAATACAATTCCGTTATACCATTGGGCAAACAACAGTTTGTCGATAACAACCTTGTAAAGGAAAGGGCAAAAAATATAAAATGGCGCGCATTGGAAACCCTTGATCAGCATCTGGAAGAATTTGAAATGCAGTTCACCAAACGAGGAGGAAAAGTAATCTGGGCAGAAAATTCACAGGAAGCCTTAGACGAAATTCTCGCGATTTGCAAAGAAAAAAATTGCAAAACCATTGTGAAAAGCAAAAGCATGGTGACAGAAGAAATTCGCCTGAATCATTTTTTGGAAGAGAATGAAATTGAAAGTATAGAAACAGACCTCGGAGAATATATTCAACAATTAGATGGTGAGCCACCTTATCATATTGTAACTCCTGCTATGCACAAGAACAAAGAAGATGTAGCCAAACTGTTTGCTGAAAAATTAGGCACCTCATCTAAACTTTCCCCCGAAGAACTAACGCTGGTAGCAAGAGAAAAATTAAGAGAAAAATATGTGCAAGCTGAAATTGGAATCACGGGCGCTAATTTTATTATTTCCGATATCGGTGGTATTGCGATTACAGAAAATGAAGGCAATGCAAGATTAAGTTGTGCATGGCCCAAAACACACATTGTAATTGTTGGTATTGAGAAAATGATTTCTTCCATGGCCGATCTTGCGTTGATGTGGCCACTACTTTCTACATACGGAACCGGACAAAAAGTAACGGTTTATAATAATATAATCTGCGGTCCCCGACAGCCTGGCGAAACAGATGGCCCCGGGGAGATGTTTGTTATTTTATTGGACAACAATCGCAGTAATATTTTGGCAAGTCCGCGCAAACGGGAAAGTCTTTATTGCATCCGATGCGGCGCATGTCTAAATGCTTGTCCTGTTTATAAAAATATTGGGGGCCATAGTTATGAAACTGCTTACACTGGCCCAATTGGAAGTGTTATTACTCCCGGCCTCAAGGGCTTGGAAGAATATAAACATTTGAGTTACGCTTCATCATTATGTGGTGCATGTACAGAAGTGTGCCCGGTAAAAATAAATCTCCACGAATTATTATTGGTAAACCGGAATGAAAGTGTAGAACAGGGAATGACGACTTTTTCAGAAAAGATGGCCTGGAAAATATGGAAAACGGCATCCCTGAAAAGAGGTATGATGAATATGGGAAATGGGGGCCTGAAAACAAAAATCGTAAACAAGCTATTTAAAGATTGGGATAAACATCACGCCCCTCTTGAGTTTAGCAAAAAAACGTTTAACGAAATGTGGAAGGATCAGCAGAACATGAAATAGTTTTCCTGTAATCAATTTTTATTGAAAGATTTTTATTTAGCTTTTTAGCAGAATATTTGTTAGTTGGTTAATGAAAAAATTGCTCTTGACAAAAATGAAATAATGAAAATATTGGTATTGCCTTTAATAGTTACTTTCCTGCCAATAATAGTGTTGTTTTTGGGCCTTAAATATTGGAGTAGAAAAAATATCCCCGTTTTTAATAAACTTATCTTGAGCGTTTTGTTCATGGCTATTGGTTTGATTGCTACCTATTATGCTGTGTTAATTTCAATCGAAGGAATGACTGAAAAACAGGTCCAGTGTATGACAGGTGCAATAATCTTTATACCCATTGGATTTTTAAACGTGATAGGCGTACCAATTTTATTATTTTCAAAAAATAAGGATTTTGCAACTGAAAGAACTAAAACAAATTCACAATCAAGAAAGTCCTCTGAGAAAAACAATGAATAATTTCCGTATCGCTATCGGCAAAAAACATCTGAAGTAATTTTTTTCAAAAAATCTTTACAGCAAAGCAACATTTTTGAAAGATTCTTATTTAACCAGCTAATATCTTAATGCCTAAAATGCCGGACGCCTGTAATGACCATCAACAGGTTATTTGCTTTGCAATATTCGATAGAATCTTTATCCCTGATAGAACCGCCCGGTTGAATAAAAGAAGTAATTCCGGCTTCGTGCGCAATCTTTACGCAATCATCAAAGGGGAAAAATGCATCACTTGCAACAACTGAATTTTTTAAATCAAAATCAAATTGCTTTGCTTTGGCAATGGCTTGTCTCATAGCATCCACGCGTGATGTTTGTCCGCATCCTTTTCCGAGCAGTTGTTTATTTTTTACGATGGCAATGGCATTACTTTTCAAATGTTTGCAAACAATATTTCCGAAAATCATGTCTTCTTTTTTCTCCGCTGCAGCATTGTTCCAATCAATTGAATTTTCCCCATCTTCAGGCAAATTGATGTGGTCATTGTCCTGAACCAACAGTCCGTTTAATACAATTTTTGCCTGCTGCTTATTTTTTGGAAATTCTTTTAGTTTTAAAATAATCCGGTTCTTTTTTGCCTGCAACACAGGAAGTGCATCTTCGTCGAAGGCGGGAGAAATCAATACTTCGAAGAATAAATCTTTAAGCGCTTCCGCAGTTTTCTTGTCTATAGAAGAATTAGCTATTAACACGCCGCCGAAAGCGCTTTCCGGATCGCCCGCAAGCGCAGCGGTAAAGGCTTCTGCAACACTATTTCTTTGGGCGATGCCACAAACATTGGTATGCTTGAAAATAGCAAAAGTCACTTTATCGGAAGTGCTGTCTTCAAATTCTTTCATCAGTTGCAATGCGCCATCCACATCTACCAGGTTATTGTAAGAAAGTTCTTTACCATGTAATTGTTCAAAAATTTCATCAATATCTCCAATAAAAAATGCTCGCTGGTGCGGATTTTCACCATAGCGCAAGACTTTCTTATCTGTGCGGAACGGATTGGCAAAAGCTGTTTTATTAAAATAATTTGAAATGGCCATATCGTAGCCTGCGCATATATCAAAGGCTTTCGCCGCAAAATCTTTTCTTTCTTCTAACGAAGTTTCGGCATTATTTTCAGCTAATATTTTTTCAAGGGCGGGGTATTCATTTTTATGAGCAATTACTAAGACATTTTTAAAATTCTTTGCTGCCGCGCGAATCATAGAAGGGCCGCCAATGTCTATCTTTTCTATTATCGCCGCTTCTTCATTCGTTGACTTCACAGTTTCTTCAAAAGGGTATAAATCCACTACCACCAAATCAATCTCAGGAATGTTATATTGTTTCATCTCTTGCAAATCGCTTTCCACATCTCTTCTCGCTAAAAATCCGCCAAATACAACTGGATGAAGGGTTTTTACTCTTCCCCCAAGAATAGAAGGATAGCCGGTGAGCGATTCTACAGGAATACATTTACCGCCATTTTCCTCAATAAATTTTTGCGTGCCTCCAGTACTGTAAATAGTGATATTTTGTTTGGTTAGCGAAGCAATGATAGGTTGCAGCCCATCTTTGTTAAAAACAGAGATGAGCACAGATTTAATTTTTTGTTGCATGTTTTTTTGAAAAAAGGTTCGTTTACTGAATGATTACAAATGCACCCTGTTCGGATACAGAATGAAAATGCAAATGTAATTCTTCACACTCTTTTTTCCACTGCTCAATTTTCCACAAAGAGTTAGACGCGTCAAATATATACTGGTTACAATCGAAAGCCTGGGCTATGTCCCTGATTTTAATCTTTGGGTTTTTAGAAATAACCACATAATCCAAATTGATTTTCTCAGCAGATATAGTGTAGGAATTTGCAGTATCTAACACTAGAATTTTCTTATTATAAAATTGATAGAAATTATTGGAAGCAAAAACCGCATTAATGAGCGCCCGGCTATTGGTGGCATTCAAAGAAATTCGTGCCGGATATAAATTATACTTTTGAAGCAACGGATCATTTACGAAACCACTATCAGCTAACAAATAACTTTGATGCCCGTCGATAAAATCAATAGCGCTGTGCATCGGAACGTTATAAATGATTATTGCCTTTTGCCGGAATGAAATCCATTTGTCAAAAAAAATGAAGGCGGAGAAAACGAGTGTGAAACCTAATCCAAATTTCAGCGCCAATTTATTCCTGTTAAATAACCAGGTTAAGAAAGCAATGAAAGTGAGGTATAACAAAATTGTTTCCCAAACTGAAATGGACACATTATTCCACAATAGAAAAGGAAGCTGATTTATAGTCCGCACAGAATAATTCATGACAAACAGAAGAGCAGCAACCAACTTGCCGATATAAACAGGCAAAGCCCCAAGAGGAGATACCGCAATTAAAACAATACATCCGCATAAAGCTACCGTGGCCAACGGGATTACGATGATATTGGCGATTAGAAAAAGCAGCGGCAATTGATGAAAATAATAGAAACATATCGGGATAGTAAATATTTGCGCGGCAATAGAAACGGAAGCCAGTTTCCAGGTATAATCCAGTATTCTATTTTTGACATAGAACCAATTATAAATAGTTTTCTGCAAAGCTACAATACCCAAAACTGCAAGATAGGAAAGCTGGAATCCTACGTTCCAAAGCAGGTATGGGTCAAAACAAAGTAGCAAAAAAGCGGAGGCGGAAAGCGAATTATAGACTGAGGCTCTTTTTTGAAAAATAGTGCCGACAGAAATAAAGCTAAACATAACCGCGGCCCGCATTACCGAGGGAGAAGCGCCGGTTAAGAAAACAAAAAACCACATACAGAAAAGTATCACAGCAACTCTCGGAATTTTTGCTTTTTTCAGCATAGGAATTTTTAAAGTTAGCCATAATAGCAAGCCATAAATCAGCCCAAGATGCAAGCCGGAGATAGCAATGATATGCACTACGCCCGCATTGCTATAAGCCTGCACAAGGTCTTTATCCAGGTCGATCCTATAGCCTATCAAAAGGGCCTTTGCCAAACCTGATTCATTTTCACCAGGTATATATCGATCAATTGTATGGACAACAAAATTCCTTGTATCAAAAAGTGTCTTTTTAAACGGGTTGACAAAACCCTTTGGCAATAAAGCCCAATCACTTTTTTTGAGATACCCTTGCTGATAAATTTGTTGAAATGCCATGTACCTCGCATAATCGAAGGCTGCGGGATTTCCGGAGTTTTTTATGTCTCTAAGTGGTTTTGCGACGATTATCCTATCGCCATAAGTCAATCGGCTTGAAAAAGAATCTTTGGCAAAATAGAGAATTATGGTTCCCGCTGCATTTCTTTGCAAGCCACTGTCAACGCAGGATTCTACGGTAGCCAATGCCTTGTACGACTTTGCTTTTTCTACAGGTGGTTCTATTATCGTGGCTGCCAAAAGGGTATTGTTTCCATACTTCGTTCCATACCAGTTTTGATGATTTCGGATATCCTTCTGCCACCCGGTCCATAATCCAAAAATCACCAGCAAAAGGGATATCAAAATACCCTGTATCCATCTAAAGACGAACCTTTTTGATTCTGCTAAAAAAGAGAAAGCAGGAATTGATAGCAGGAAAATAATTCCTGCGAAAATGATCGTGGAGATTTTTATGTTAAAGTAATATTCAAGAATAATCCCAACGATCAATGGAAGCAATAAACGAACAAAAGGTGCTTTTTTCCAGATAAAGATATGGTACGATTTTGCCATGATTTGCAGCGACTGATTTGATTACTGTTTAACTAAGCGACCCAGCCAACATTTCAATTCCCAACTTACTGGTTGTAATTTATTTTGAAGGTACATTTTTTGGAAGATTCCTGATCGTATTGTTTAGATTTGTAGGTGTCTTATAAATTCATCAACACAGCGATGATTTTTTGATCAGAACATTTTTTATAAACAAACCGAATAAACTCTTGAATCAGCCACACGAAATGCAATTTGAAAAGGCCTATTTCTTTTTAATTGGAAAACTAGAATCCGGCCTGCCCGCATACCTTCATTATCACAACGCGGATCACACGAAAGACGTTCTTGCTGGAACCGAAAGGCTGGGTAAAGCAGAAAATATTTCAGGCCGGGATTTGATCATAGTAAAAACGGCAGCGTTGTTTCACGATTGTGGTTTTTTGGAAACGTATTCAGACCATGAAGAAATATCGTGCGATATGGCGAGAAAATGGCTGCCGCAGTTTGGATACACTACAAATGATATTGAAGAAATCTGTGCACTCATTTTGTCAACAAAAATACCACAAGGTCCCAGAAGCAAACTGGCTGAGATCCTTTGTGATGCTGACCTCTATTACCTGGGAACTGATAAATATTTTTTAAATGCCGAAAAGCTTTACAAAGAATTACATGAGGCTGGTTTTGTAAAAGACCGTGAAGAATGGAGAAAAGAAGAAATAAAATTTGTGGAATCACACCACTATTTTACAGACACAGCTCAAAAGAAATTGACTAGCAAGCTGGCCCAAACATTGGAGCAATTAAAGCTTAGATCTTCAATACAACAAAAACCAGAACAAAAAGGATTTGAGTTGTCTGATTGGTTTAGTGATGCTTTGTTCATAGTGGCAGGAGCAATTGTAGCAGCCTTTGCGCTTCAGGGATTCCTGGTACCAAATGGATTTTTTGACGGAGGCGTTACCGGCATCTCACTGCTGATACATGAAATATATCATTTCAATCTTGCGTACGTGATTATACTGGCCAATCTTCCTTTCATTGTTATTTGTGTGTACGCGATCAATTTTAATTATGCCCTAAAGACATTTTTTTGTATTCTGTTGCTTGGCGTTTGCCTGATGTTGATGCCACATTTTGACATTACCCAGGATAAACTACTGGTTTCTATTTTCGGAGGTTTTTTCCTTGGCGCGGGTATAGGACTCACGATGAGAGCCGGATGTGCCATTGACGGAATTGAAATCCTTGCGCTCTATACATGGAAAAAGACCAGCTTCACTATCACCGAGATTATTATGGCTATCAACATTCTGATATTCAGTATTGCTGCTTTTCGCTTTGGGATCCAGGTGTCCCTATATTCAATGCTTACCTATTTTACCGCCACCAAAACGGTGGATTATGTGGTAGAAGGATTAGAGGCGTACGTGGGTGTAACGATCATTTCCGGTAAAAGTGAGATCATCAAAGACAGGCTGGTAAACGAGATGGGACGGGGCATTACCATTTATAAAGGCGAACGGGGATTTCTGCCCGGCAAGTTCGACCTGCACAGTGATGTTGATATTATTTTTACAGTAATCACCCGCCTCGAAATACGAAAACTCAAAAATCTTGTGAGCGAAATTGACCCACGTTCCTTCGTTTTTGCAAGTACGATCAAGGAGGCGTCCGGAGGAATTATTAAGCGGAGGCATGTACACTAAAATAGAAATTTAGTTTATTTCTTCGTTTACTATCATTTTGTATCAGGGTTGTGCTATCTCGGATTTGCTTTCAAGATTTTAATAACTTAGTTCTTTCACATCGCCAGGGCCTGCTGGCGCTTAAATGTCTTCGTTGTGATTTGCTTTCAAGATTTTAATAACTTAGTTCTTTCACATCTGCCCTGATTTTATCTGCTGAACGAGCACAGTTGTGATTTGCTTTCAAGATTTTAATAACTTAGTTCTTTCACATCGCCACAAAAATTTGATGCTGCAAAATATAGTTGTGATTTGCTTTCAAGATTTTAATAACTTAGTTCTTTCACATCGAACTTTAGTTGCACAAAATTTTCCATCTAGTTGTGATTTGCTTTCAAGATTTTAATAACTTAGTTCTTTCACATCATCGTATAAAGAGTTACGGACGGATCCGTGGTTGTGATTTGCTTTCAAGATTTTAATAACTTAGTTCTTTCACATCAAATCTATTGCATTGACTGCCGGATTTGAAGTTGTGATTTGCTTTCAAGATTTTAATAACTTAGTTCTTTCACATCTGGAGGTACACGTTTACCCGATAGAAGACCGTTGTGATTTGCTTTCAAGATTTTAATAACTTAGTTCTTTCACATCCGGCTCAATCACAACACACGCCCAGCGGCGTTGTGATTTGCTTTCAAGATTTTAATAACTTAGTTCTTTCACATCTCTACACAGTTTTCTACTTCTGAGTTTGAGTTGTGATTTGCTTTCAAGATTTTAATAACTTAGTTCTTTCACATCCCTAAATCATCGCTGTAAATACCCATCGCAGTTGTGATTTGCTTTCAAGATTTTAATAACTTAGTTCTTTCACATCAATTTGGTTACGTTCTAAAATTTGTTTAGTGTTGTGATTTGCTTTCAAGATTTTAATAACTTAGTTCTTTCACATCTTTTTATTTTTCTTCAATAAATATTTCAGTGTTGTGATTTGCTTTCAAGATTTTAATAACTTAGTTCTTTCACATCTTGAAAGTATTTCTATGTCATCCAGGATTTGTTGTGATTTGCTTTCAAGATTTTAATAACTTAGTTCTTTCACATCAAATTTTTCAATCATGAATACTAATTTCTTGTTGTGATTTGCTTTCAAGATTTTAATAACTTAGTTCTTTCACATCCAAACCTATTAATGAAGTTGTTTAAATCTTGTTGTGATTTGCTTTCAAGATTTTAATAACTTAGTTCTTTCACATCCCCCATTTATTTTATTGCTGTCAACACCTAGTTGTGATTTGCTTTCAAGATTTTAATAACTTAGTTCTTTCACATCCGTTCATCACAATATGCTTGCTTCACATGGTTGTGATTTGCTTTCAAGATTTTAATAACTTAGTTCTTTCACATCAATGAGAAGTATTGAACGGCAAGTCGACAGTTGTGATTTGCTTTCAAGATTTTAATAACTTAGTTCTTTCACATCCTGATTATATGCCTTCCCATTATATTTTCGGTTGTGATTTGCTTTCAAGATTTTAATAACTTAGTTCTTTCACATCCGTTGGTGTTGTAGTTGCATCGTTGGGAGGGTTGTGATTTGCTTTCAAGATTTTAATAACTTAGTTCTTTCACATCAAATCATTTACGATGGATAAGAAGTTCATGGTTGTGATTTGCTTTCAAGATTTTAATAACTTAGTTCTTTCACATCCTTGAAAATACGTCACGGGAACTCTCACAGTTGTGATTTGCTTTCAAGATTTTAATAACTTAGTTCTTTCACATCGACGGCAGCAACTGGCGGCGGCGGAGCGCAGTTGTGATTTGCTTTCAAGATTTTAATAACTTAGTTCTTTCACATCAGATAAATGTCGAATCCTGTAGTGTAATTAGTTGTGATTTGCTTTCAAGATTTTAATAACTTAGTTCTTTCACATCCGAGGAAATAAAAACCACCACGCACCGTGTGTTGTGATTTGCTTTCAAGATTTTAATAACTTAGTTCTTTCACATCTCCGCTATGCGGACACATGTACCGACTACAGTTGTGATTTGCTTTCAAGATTTTAATAACTTAGTTCTTTCACATCAAATATCATCCTTGTTCCATTCGTTGGAATGTTGTGATTTGCTTTCAAGATTTTAATAACTTAGTTCTTTCACATCGAAGGCCACAATAGATGTTTAGCTTCATCAGTTGTGATTTGCTTTCAAGATTTTAATAACTTAGTTCTTTCACATCTTTATTTTTCTGAAGGCCGGCTGCATAAGCGTTGTGATTTGCTTTCAAGATTTTAATAACTTAGTTCTTTCACATCATTAGTATATTTGCACCCGAAAGCAATTCAGTTGTGATTTGCTTTCAAGATTTTAATAACTTAGTTCTTTCACATCAGGTTTAGGTCGATGCGCGATGTATTCATTGTTGTGATTTGCTTTCAAGATTTTAATAACTTAGTTCTTTCACATCTTACCTGAAAAAGCAAACGAAGCCAACAATGTTGTGATTTGCTTTCAAGATTTTAATAACTTAGTTCTTTCACATCAGATAGAAGATGAAATGTATTTGCTGCGTAGTTGTGATTTGCTTTCAAGATTTTAATAACTTAGTTCTTTCACATCTAATCACCACTATTTGCCTGTGTGTTTTCAGTTGTGATTTGCTTTCAAGATTTTAATAACTTAGTTCTTTCACATCCATATTGTTTAACTGTGTCCTCACTACCAAGTTGTGATTTGCTTTCAAGATTTTAATAACTTAGTTCTTTCACATCATATTTTAAATTCAATGGCTTTAAGGAGTGGTTGTGATTTGCTTTCAAGATTTTAATAACTTAGTTCTTTCACATCAAGTATCCATGCACCTCTTCATCAAAGTCCGTTGTGATTTGCTTTCAAGATTTTAATAACTTAGTTCTTTCACATCTTTGTCTTTACTCCTTTGACCTAAAGCAGCGTTGTGATTTGCTTTCAAGATTTTAATAACTTAGTTCTTTCACATCCATCTTTTGCAGTCAATTCTTCTTCGGGCAGTTGTGATTTGCTTTCAAGATTTTAATAACTTAGTTCTTTCACATCCTTTGCCGATGCCGGAATTACGGTTGGTTAGTTGTGATTTGCTTTCAAGATTTTAATAACTTAGTTCTTTCACATCAAAAAAAGCCATTAATGATAACACTCCCGAGTTGTGATTTGCTTTCAAGATTTTAATAACTTAGTTCTTTCACATCTACTTTCCGAAGCAGATACAGCGTTGCCCAGTTGTGATTTGCTTTCAAGATTTTAATAACTTAGTTCTTTCACATCACCGTTGTAGGAAACCTACCGCAACGTCTGGTTGTGATTTGCTTTCAAGATTTTAATAACTTAGTTCTTTCACATCAAAATTCGCAAACCCTACCAAACTATTTAAGTTGTGATTTGCTTTCAAGATTTTAATAACTTAGTTCTTTCACATCCAGAAGTAAATCCTCCCCCGACTGTAGAATGTTGTGATTTGCTTTCAAGATTTTAATAACTTAGTTCTTTCACATCTACTGAGTACAGGCACATTGACAACGCCGGGTTGTGATTTGCTTTCAAGATTTTAATAACTTAGTTCTTTCACATCTGGTGTCGCTGAAAGGCTTATTGGTAGTGTGTTAGAACAGTTTTAGCAGGAATAAAAAAATGAACAAAAATTTGTTTTTTTATTCCTGTTTTTTGTTAAAATAATTCCAACTGTTGAGAAGTTTCGGGAGCAGGCGCTATATCCTTGCCCCTGAAAATTTCCATCATACCAAATTGTTTATCTGTAATAGTGAGGATGCCTACATGGCCTTTGGGAGGCAAAATGGCTTTCACTCTTTTTATGTGGACTTCGGTATTTTCTTTACTGCTGCAGTGCCTTATGTACATGCTGAACTGGAACATCGTAAAACCATCAGCCATTATTCTTTTCCGGAATTTGGCATAATTCTTTTTATCGGCTTTTGTTTCCGTTGGCAGGTCAAAATGTACTAAGATCCACATAATACGGTATGCGTTCAGCCGTTCAAACATTTTTTAATGGCTACTATATACAGTGAACGAATGTTTTCTTCGAATTATTTTTTAGACCCCGGCTTTCTAACAATCCTAATCAACTCAATCATTCCAATACCGGATACAAAATTTTCCGGGTACTTCCTTCAAAGCATTTAGCCAGCGATGCCGTGGTTCGCTGCACCGCATTCATCAATGGGCTTTTTTGGCCATCTATTATTACATCCATTGCCGGTATGGATAGTAATTCCTTTTTCATTCCTGCCGTCATTTCCAAAAACCGGCCGTTCATTCTTACGATATTGCAGACTACTTTATCCGCAAAAGGCCGGTACGGTTCCATAATGTCATCTGCCAGGCAATAGGCATTGTATTGGTTGCGGTGAAAAATGCCCAACGTAGGTAAGAGGCCGCTGGCTACAAGGCTTCGCGCTACTATGGCGCGCAACAGGCTATATCCATAGTTCAATAAATTATTTGGCGGTAATCCTTCAGGGTCTCTTTTAAATTGCAAAAAATCGGGGAAAATATGTTTCCAGTAATATAAGGCTGCTTTGGCTTCGTTATTGGTACTGTCAGCGCTCTTTACGGTGGTAGCCAGCTTTAGCAAATATTTTGTTTCTATCCTTTCCGCATTCAGAAGCGCCGTTTGGTTTTCAATCTTTGCTATCACGGTTTGTTGCCATAATTGTTTTTTAAGCGGTGCTGAAGCGGCAATGTGGTCTTTGAATTTCTGGCTTTGCAATGTATGGCCATCGAGACAAAGCTGAAGCCCTACCGGATGGTGTTTTTGATTACAGGTAATGACCGCTGTATTATTTTCCAGCAGCTTTGCCATTACCGCCTGGGTAATGGTTATCTGCTGATGGTCAAGAATAACAACGCCGATATCTTCGATAGGTACCGTTTTCGTTTCGCCGGTATCCGGCATTTCAATAACCAACTGTTCATTTTTGGTTTTGAGATAAGCAGGATTGCCGAAATATAATGTTCGCTTTATCATTGTTTAATTAAACGGCAACACCTGCCAGGTTGTTAAAACCTGGCAGGTGTGTAATAAGCCTCAATCTAAAAAATAACTTTCAAGTTTATCGTAGTCATCATAAGATTTTATTTTTTCTTCGTGCAACTGAAAATATTTTTCCTGGTCGGTAAAAAGTGAATCTACAAAATTTAAACGCTCAAGATGTAAGGAATGGTATGATGACCACTCCCAGTCTTTTGGATGCTTTCTGAAACCATGTTTTACCGGATTAAGATGAATATATAGGATGCAGGCAGCAAGGTACTCCCTGTCTGATATGGCTTTCTTTTTAAAAGGTTTTAAAAATAAAGATCCGTTTCGTTCGTATTTATTATTGAAGGCTTTTGTATAGCTG
>Ga0164241_10003560_pt1 | contig 15581 bp, 10 predicted proteins | sample OricomyardsoilBY_FD_108780 | JGI IMG/M metagenome (GOLD analysis project Ga0164241, IMG submission 108780) | Backyard soil microbial communities from Emeryville, California, USA - Original compost - Back yard soil (BY) | ecosystem: Environmental > Terrestrial > Soil > Unclassified | place: USA... | reverse complement strand
CTGCGCGGTTCGGCACGACTCCGCTCTTCGAGCCGAGTCTCTCGCCTCCGCGTTGATCTTGTCTACCTAGCGTTCGCGCTCAAAATCTGGGGTTTTTGCGTCGTGGCACCCGGAAGCCATGCCCCGAAACACTCTCGTTATCAATTGTGACATTCGTGAAACCCGCGTCGCCCTGATCGAAGAAGGGATCATCGCCGAACTGCAAATCGAGCGCGCTGCCGCGCGAGGCACGGTGGGCAACATCGTGCTCGGGCGAGTGACCCGCGTGTTGCCCGGCATGCAGGCCGCGTTCATCGACGTGGGTATGGAACGCGCCGCGTTCTTACACGTCGAAGATCTGATTCGACCCGACGATTTCGAGGCCTATTTGTCGGGTTCTCGCCGCCACGAGGACGCCGAACACTTCTCCAAAGGCGAGGGCGGAAAGCGGCATCAAGCCGGCGCTGCGGTCGCGCACACGCACGATCACGACACGGACGACGACGATGACGACGACGATGACGTAAACGACACCGAGACCGAAGCTGACGACGACGGCGATGACGATGCGCCGGTCCAGGCCGAGGAAGCGCTCGGCGCGGAAGAAGAAGAGGAAGAGGAAGAAGAGGAAGAAGAAAGCGAGAGCGACGACTCGGAAGAGGACGAGACGATCGTCGAAACCGTCGTGATCGATTCCGAGGTCGATTCCTCGTGGGACAACGAGGGCGACACCTCTTCCATCGTGGTCGAGATGAACGCGGGCATCGACGCGGATGGCGCCGATGACGACCCTGATTCAGAAGCCGATTCCGATGCCGACAATGACTCGGACGCAGAGTCGGATGCAGATGTCGACAATGACGCCGTGATCGGTGAGGGTGAAAACCCGCTGCCCGCGGCTGCTGACGCCGCGGGTGAAGAGGGCACGCGTCGTCGCCGTCGTCGCCGTCGTCGCCGCGGTGGACGCGACGCTGCGGTCGAAGGTGCAGCTGCCGCCGCCGTGAGCGCAGCCGTCGCCGTCGCGACGCCGCGCCCGGCAACGCCTGCACGTGGGAGCACTCCCACCGCCCGTGAAGCTCGTCCCGAAGCGCGCACCGGGCGCGATCGCAACGAGCGCGGCGGCAAGGACCGCAACGCTCGGGGCAAGGATCGCAGCGCACGCGAGCGCCGACCGGGCAGCGGCGCGAGCAGCAATGGCAAACCCACGAGCCGTGTGTCGCGCTCCGTCCCCATCACCGAGGTCGTCAAAGAAGGCGATGAGGTGATCGTCCAGATCTCGAAGGAGCCAATCGGTACCAAAGGCGCGCGCGTCACCAGCCACGTGTCGTTGCCCGGCCGTTATGTCGTATATTTGCCGACCGTCGATCACGTCGGAGTGTCGAAGCGCATCGGTTCGGCGCGTGAACGCGCGCGCTTGCGCGACGTAGTCGAGCCGATGAAGCCGGCAACTGGCGGCATCATCGTGCGTACCGTCGCGGAGGGCCTGACCAAGAAGTCGCTCAAGGCGGACATCGGCTACTTGGTGAAGCTTTGGGAAGACGTCTCGAAGAAAAAAGAGGGCGCCAAGGCTCCGACGATTCTGTGCACCGAGCTCGACTTGGTGCTGAAGACCGCGCGCGATCTGTTCACCGACGACATCGAGAGCATCGTGATCGACGACAAGGAGCAGTACCTGCGCCTAGTCCGCTTCGTCGAGATGTTCATGCCCACGCGCGTGAAGGACATTCAGTACTACAGCGGTGACGAGCCGATCTTCGACGCGTACGGGATCGAGGACGAAATTGCCCGCGCTTTGAGCCGAAAAGTGCCGCTCCCGAGCGGCGGCTACTTGATCATCGATCAAGCGGAGGCGCTCACTGCGATCGACGTGAACACCGGCCGCTACGTCGGCAAGGGCAGCCGCGATCTGGAAGAAACCGCGTTCAAGACGAACTTGGAGGCGATCGAGGAGATCGCCTATCAGCTACGCTTCCGCAACATCGGCGGCCTGGTGATCTTGGATTTGATCGACATGGATGCCTCGCACAACCGCGAGAAGGTTTGGCGCACGCTCGAAGCGCTGCTCGCCAAAGACAAAGCCAAGACGACCATCAACCGCATCAGTGAGCTCGGGCTGCTCGAGATGACGCGCAAGCGCACGCGCGAAAGCCTGAACCGCACGATGCACGAGACCTGTTTCTACTGTGACGGCACTGGTCAAATTCAGTCGCGCACCACGATTGCCTACGAGATTTTGCGGCAAATTCGCCGCGAAAAAGCCACGCTCTCCGGCTATTCGGTGCTGGTGAATGCGCACCCAGCGGTGGTCGACCTGATGCAGGGCGAAGAAAAAGCCGCGGTGCTCGAAGCCGAAAAACGCTACATGCGCCGGATCGAGTTCAACCCGCGCCGCGAATATCACATCGAACAGTTCGACTTACAGGGCAAGTAGCGCGCGGCCTCGCGTCGCATCACCGTCAATGTCCGGCCTCGGACATTGACGGTGCGTGAACGCCCGCCCTCAGTGAAAGTTGAGATAGAAGTCGTTGTCGACGAAGCCCGCCTGCGGCGTGATGACGAGATCGGCGATCACCGGCGCTTGCACTTCGACGTCGAGGGTGACGAAGCGGGTGCCTCGCGGACCTGGCGTTTCAGTCGGCATTCCGACCGCCAAGGGCACCGAGTTGTCGGCCCCGAAGAGCTCGAGCGTGACCGCGGTCGACCCCCAATAGTCGATTTCCACGTGATAACTGCGGTTCGGCTCGAGCAGCAGTAGCTGCTGGTGCAGTGGCGTCGCGAAACGCATGCCGTGAAAGCAGCCGACGCTCGGTGAGAGCGCTTGCGCCTCGTCGAATGCGAACCTGCAGCCGGCTGCGTCGAGCAATGCATCGACCGGCGCGCGGAGAAGTGCCGGTTTTACTTCGCCGTAACAGGAGGCGTCTCCTTCGTTGGCTTGATAGTGGATCACTTTGCCGTCGTCGCCGGTGATCGCGACGTCACAGTCGAGCGGATCGGACGAGCACCGCGCTTCGCTCGGCTCGGTTCTTTGCAAGCCTTCGACAAGCGCGAGTTGCGACACACTCAGCTGATCGCGATCGGCGCTGAACAGCATCGGCCCTTGGAAGAAGCCGAAGCAATCGAGCTCGATGTGCTGACTGTGTTCGGTCCACGGCGGGTCGAGCACGCCGCTTCCGGCCTCGCCGCTCCCCGCCTCGCCGGCGCTGCCCGCGTCACCAGCGCTCGCTCCGCTGCCTGCGCTGCCTGCTTCAGCCGTGCCAGATCCGGCAGTGTTTTCGGCCCGGCCCGCGCAGCCTGCGACAGCATCGCTCCCGGCCGCTTCGGGCGGTCGGGGGCCGCAGGCGGGCGAAGCCAGCAACGCCAACACGCCGACTGCCCACCGCCCGCCGAAGCAAATTCGGTGACCTGGGATCCACCCGATTGACATTCGTGTCGGAAAGGGAGCAACAAATGTGCCACTCCGTGGCCTCGAGAATTGACGCCAAAATAGCTAGCAGCTGTGCCGGACTGGGCCACGGCCCCTGACGCCGAAGGCTGGGACGGGCACGACGAGCCGCGTGACCATCAACAACCCAACTCCTACAAAGTGCCTGAAATCTGGGCTCGGTGCTCGCTTTTGGGGACTTCTAGCCTACAGTGTCGTCGGGCGAACGATCAGCAGCCCCGGCCGAAGCTTCAACTCCGATGACGAACGCGCGCAAATCCGAGCGAGTCACGATCAACAAAGAGTTCGAGTCTTTTGATCAATTCGTCGAAGAGTACGTGACGAACATTTCTCGCTCGGGCGCGTTCGTCAAAACGAGCACGCCGCTGCCGGTGGGCACCGAGGTCGACCTGCGCTTCACGGTCGTGATCGGCGGCATCGAGACGATTGAAGGCATCGGTCAGGTCGTGCGCGTGGAGACAGATCCGGCGGGCATGGGTGTGGTGTTCAAGGAGCTGAGCGGCTACTCCGCGCAGCTGATCGAGAAATTGCTGACCGCCAAGAGCGGCTGATTCGGCGGTGCGCCCGAGGATTTTGGGCGATCGCGATCCAGCATCGCACCCCGGAACGGGCGCGCAGTGCCAGCCGCAGCTTGCGCGAGTCCGGGTTTCGGCATAAAAGCTCCGCCCTCATGTACATCCCCACCAAGACCCCCCGCAAACTCGACCGCAAGCGCTCCAAGCTCCTCCGCTCGAAGTTCAAGGCCAAGAACCGCGGCCGTCGCAACGGCCTCAAGAAGTAATTTCGCGACCGCTGCGGAGGAGGTCACGAGTGACCCCTGCGGCCGGTTTAGTGCTCGCGCTCTTCTAGAACGCGTCGTCAGTCGACGATCCGTTTCCGACTACGCGTTGTGCGGTGTCGTAGTTGAAGCCTGCGCGAGCCATGGCCATGAGATCCTTGCGACGATACTCGTCGCGGAGCTCCGGCTTGCGATGAGGGCCGAGGCGACGCCTGCGAGCGAACGCGCGCGCAGCTTCGAGTTCGCTCGCGGCAGAGTCGTTGCGCGGCAGTAGCTCCGAAAGCACGTCCGCAGTGATGCCGCGAGCGCGTAGTTTCTGCTCGATCATGCGCCGCGACGCGCCCCGATCACGCTGACGCGCCGCAAAGTTCCGCGCAAAGCGCTGGTCGTCGATTAACCCGGACGATTGATAGCGCGCGAGCAATTCTTCGATGATGGCGGGCGCTGCCGCAGCTTCGGCCATGCCGGCGCGGGCGGCTTTGGCCACGCGTTCGCTCAGGACTTTGCGCAACCTGGCGGTCGAGCAGTCGAAGCGCTCCAAGTAGCGAAGCGCCGCCGCTTCCAGGCTCGCTCGCGCCACGCTCGGCGGACGCCTGGCGCGCTCGAGCTTCGGCTTTTCTTTCCCGAAGCCGGGCACGAACGTCTCAGCCGCCGCGCTTGAGCTCGTTCAAAACCAGCTTACTGACGGCCTTGAGCGTGTCGAACACGCCCACGCCGCTGCGCGCATTGGCTTCGAAATCCGGCACGTTCATCGGGTTGATCAACGGGCGCAATTCTTCGACCGCCACCGCGTTCGGGAGATCGCGCTTGTTGTACTGAATGACGTACGGGATCTTTTCCAGCGAGTAACCCTGCTCGGCCAAGTTGGTACGCAGGTTCTCGACGCTCTCTTCGTTCGCTTCCAGGCGCTCCATCTGCGAGTCGGCGACGAAGATCACGCCATCGACACCCTTGAGGATGAGCTTGCGGCTGGCGTCATAGAACACTTGACCCGGCACCGTGTACAGGTGGAAGCGAGTCTTGAAGCCGCGGATCTCACCGAGCGAGAGCGGCAAAAAGTCGAAGAACAGCGTCCGCTCGGTCTCGGTCGCGAGGCTGATCATTTTGCCTTTCGCGTCCGGATTGGTGCGCTCGTAGATGTACTGCAGATTCGTCGTCTTCCCGCACAGCCCAGGCCCGTAGTAGACGATCTTGCAGTTGATCTCCCGGGCCATGTAATTGATGAAACTCATCGCCCGGCGCCTCAGTCGTTGAAAAGGTTGTCGATGTCCTCGTCCGTGATCTCGGCAAACGGCGAATCGCTGCCAGGCTCGTGAACCTTGCTCAACAAGGCTTCGAAGATGCGGTTCAACTCGTCGCTGGCCTTTCTGACGCGCAAGCGAACCAAGCCGAGGCTCGATTTCGAGTCGAAAATCACCACCAGAATCACGCGGTTGCCAACCAGCTGGATGTGGATGTTGGCCTTCTCGCCTTCGTGGAACTGAGTGGCAAACTCGTTCTCGCGAAGCAACTTGGCGATGCCGCCAGTCGCGGCAATGTTGCCGGCGGTGAGGGACGCAAGCGACGTGGTGTCGATGTTGTCGACCTCACCACTCGCCGCGATCAGCTGACCGTTCTTGTCGACGATGAAGACGACTTTGGCGTTCGCTTCCCGAACCAGTCGGTCCACGACCGTCTGGATCTGGTTGAACTCCTCCTCGTACATCACCATCTGTGGATTGACCATCGCGAGCCTCCGCTAGCCGTCCGTAATTTTGGTCGGCGACTAGCTGTCCAAGTCACAAAACGGGCAAGAAACCTGAGTCATTAGTTCTATCTGAGCACCCCGTGCCCCACAAGTCCGTTGTCTCTAGTTATGTTCGGCAACGCGCGGCGAACGCACGGCGCAGGAGATGGTCAATGTGGGCAAACGGTGAACACCCGACTATTTGCGTCGGGCGTCGGACGACGTTTGAACGACCAGGCTGCGAGATTCTGAACCTCGGCCGGCCGGCAGCAGCGTGAAGTGAAAAAAGCACGGCCAGGGTGGCAGCTCAGCTCCGATTTCCGGCCCAACCGGATCGCCAAGCGCTAAAGCTAGGACCGTGGAAAACAGGCCGGCCCAAAGATCGATTGTCCAGGTTTTCGCAGTTCTCTGCACCGCCGCGTGCATGCTGGGAGTCGCGCACGCAGGGCAAACCACGTTTCATCGAGATTTGAACGACCTGAGCAAGCAGCTCGATCTCGCTCGAGGTCCGGAAGTGTATGCAACGCTGCGCAAGATTTGGAACACGTGGGACCGCGCGGATCCGAGCCACGTCGAAGAAGCGCTGCGAGCCGCCACGCGTGACACGCGCCTCTCTGCCCCGGCGCGTGCGTACGCGGGAACTCTATCAGCGCTCGGTCGCGCACGCCGCGGTGATTTGAAGGCCGCGCGCGATTCGATTCGCGCGTTGGGCTACGTCGATCAGTGGCAAATCGTCGGTCCCTTCGATAACGAGGGCAAGGCGGGCCTCGACACGCCGAGCGGGCCGGAACCGGAGTTGCTGCAGGCGATCGTGCCGGGCAAAGCGTACACGGGCAAAGAGCGGCCGGTGCGCTATCGGCCGGTTCCTGCGGTGTTTCCGTACGGCTATTTGGACGCCGGCTCGCTCGTGCGCCCGGAATCCAAAGTGTGCGTCTTCGCGACCGCTTTCGTGAGTGCGCCCAAGGCGAAGCGGAAGCTGAGCGTCTGGGCCGGCGCGGGCGGCGCGTTCAAATTGTTCTGGAACGGCGATTTGGTGCTGCAAGACAGTGCGTATCGCGGCCACGACTACGACCGCTCGGCGACCATGGTCGAGCTCGAACCCGGGCCCAACGAGCTCACGCTCAAGATGTGCGGCGATGATGCCTCACCGGTCGGATCCGTACGCTTGGCGGGGCCCGACGGCGCGCCCGATCCGACCTTGGTCTTCTCGAATGATTTGGTGCAGAGCCAGGAGTTCGCCAAAGCCTTCTCCAAGAAGAAGCCGAGCGACAAGCTGCTCGCTCACGCAGGGCCAGAAGGTCCGATTCAGCTGTTCCAAAAGCTCACTTCCGGCAAAAAGGCTGCGCCCGCCGCACTCGAGGGGTTTGCCCGTTACCTAGCGGATACTGGCGGTGACGATCCGGCACGCCACGACGCGCGTGACTTCGCCAAACAGGCCGCAGACAGCGAGCCCACCGTGCGGCGCGCGCTGCTCGCCGGGCGCCTCGCCGAAGATCGCAACCAATCCGGCGAATGGATCAAGAAGGCGGAGGCGCTCGCGGCACACGAGCCGCAGCCGAACCGCGACGTGCTTTTGGCGCGCGCGTTGGATCGGCGCACGAGCCCCAATTGGCGTGATGCGTTCCCGTACTTCGACCAAGTGCTCGCGCTCGATCCGGATGACTCGCTCGCGCTGCGCGGCCGCGTCGAGCTGTACAACTTGGCGGGGCTGCCGCGCACGGCGCTAGCGACCCTCGAGGCCGCCGTCGCGCGCAACCCGAATTCGGTGAATCTACTCAACATGTACGCTTCCCAGCTGCGCATGCTGGGGCGCGCTACAGAGGCAGCCGAAGCCGAAAATCGCTATTCCGCGCTGCGCTTCGATGACGCGGGCTTCATCGGTCAAAAGATCGAGCTCGCGACCACGCGACGTGACCGCGCGGCCGCCGAGCGCTGGGTCGATCGCTTGCTCGACACGCATCCAGACGGGCTGTGGGCGCTCGGTCTCGCCGCGCGCACGTACCGCGCGCTGGGTCAGCCGGAGCGCGCGATCGCCGCCTATCGCCGCGCGCTGCTCCTCGCACCGGAAGACACGACGTCACTGCGCGCGCTCGCCGATCTCGACGGCGATCTCGGACGCAAAGACGAGCAGCTCGCGCTCTTGCGCGACATCTTGCGCATTCGCCCGCAAGACAAGGACGTGCGTGAGTACGTCGAGCACCTCGAGCCGCATCGCCCACGGCCGGACGAGGCATACGCTTGGGAGTCACCCAAATTCCTGAAGCTCCGTCACGCACCCGCGAACGGCCAAAATCGTCGCGTTCTGCGCGATCTCACCGTGTCCACGGTGTTCGAAAATGGGCTCTCCAGCTCGTATCGGCAGATCGTGTTCCAACCGTTGACGGACGCGGCCGCGGCCGCAGCTCGCCAATACGGCTTTGGCTACGAAGCGGACAGCCAATCCGTACAGCTGCGTGGCGCGCGCGTCTACCGAGGTGACGGTCGCATCGACGAAGCGATCGAATCGGGTGAAGGGCCTGCGGACGATCCGTCGATCGCGACCTACACTTCTGCGCGCGTCTTCTACGTTCAGTTCCCGCGGCTCGAACCGGGCGACGTGGTCGAGCTTCGCTATCGCGTCGATGACGTGACCCCGAAGAACGACTTCGGCAACTACTTCGGCGAGATCACCTATCTGCAGGGCACTGACCCTGTGCAAAACGCCGAATACGTGCTGCTCACGCCCAAATCACGCACGTTCTATATCGATCAAAACGTGCCGCAGCTCGTGCAGAGCAATGAAGTGGTCGGCAATCAGCGCATTTATCACTTCTTCGCCGGCCAGGTCGCGGCTGTCGCGCCGGAACCGGCGATGCCGCCGCTGCAAGAGGTGCTCGGCTTCGTCCACGTATCCACGTACAAGGATTGGAAGGACCTCGGGCATTGGTACTGGGGCTTGGTCAAGGACCAATTCGACTTGGATGACGAGACGCGCAAACTCGCCAAGAAAATCACCGAAGGCAAGACCACCGACGTCGACAAGGTCAAAGCCGTCTACGAATGGGTGACCAAGAACACGCGCTACGTCGCGCTGGAGTTCGGCATCTACGGCTACAAGCCGCGTCGCTGCGTACAAACCGTCGCTCGCGGCTGGGGTGACTGCAAAGACAAGGCAACGGTGCTCACCACGCTCCTGAACGAGCTCGGCATCAAGACCACGATGGTCGTGCTGCGCACGCAAATGAAGGGTGATTTCCGCTCGAGCATTGCCAGCTTCGCGCCCTTCGATCACGCCATCGCTTACGTGCCCTCGATGAACCTGTATCTCGACGGCACGGCCGAGCTGACCGGCATCAACGAGCTGCCGCGCATGGACATCGGAGCCTTGGGCCTGCTGGTCAACGAGGGCAACACCGAGATCACCCACGTCCCGAACGTCGCGCCGGAAAAGAACTTCGTGCGCCGCGAGGTCAAGGCCCAATTGGCGAAGACCGGCGAAGCAAAGCTCGAATTCGACTACGCGACGGGCGGCTTCAACGCGCCGCAATGGCGCAGCCAATATCAGTCCGAGGCCACGCGCGATGATCGCATCAACACCGATCTGGGCCGCGAGTTCCCCGGCTTCGAAATCGTTCCGGGCAATCAAGGCATCGTCACCAGTGACCTGACCAAGGTCGAGGAACCGGTGCACATCAAAGTGCGCGGGACTGCACCGTCGTTCGCGCGCCATGAAGGCAATCAGCTGAGCATGGCCGTGACCAACGCGTTCCGCCTCACCCCGAGCTACGCCTCACTCTCGCAGCGCAGGCACGACGTGCGCTTGCTCGCCTTTTCCACCCTCGAAGATCAGTACACGATCAAACTGCCCCCGGGCTCCAAGATCATTTCGGCTCCGAGCAACGCGACCCAAGACAACCGCTTCGGATCGTTTTCCGTCAGCGTGCAGCAGGATCACGATCAGATCACGGTGTCCAGCCGCCTGACCGTGAAAGTCGACCGCGTGACCCCCAAAGACTACCTGGCATGGAAGAGCTTCTGCGAAGCGGCCGACCGCGCCCTCAGCCCCCGATTGGTGATCGAGTGATGCGTCTCTTGTCTCGCCCTTCCGTTGCCGCTTGGGCCCTTTGCCTCGGACTGTTCGGCGCGTGCGCGCCGCACAGCGCGAACACCCGCGCCGAAAGCGTCGAAAACCTGCGAAAGAGCGCGGAGGGCAGCCCCGACGCCGCGTTGGTCGGCCGCTGGCTGCTCGCTGAGCTGATTTCGCCCGGCGGTAAGAGCACGCGCGCGGCACAGGCCAAAGCGCGGCTCGAAAAACTCGGCGAACGGGATATGGTCGGCCACTTCGCGCTCGGGCTCGACGCGATGAGCCACGGCCAGTTCAGCGTGGTCTCCGACCACTACCTGCAAGCGCTCAAGGCGGCCCGCGTTTCGAATGACGAACGCGCGCCGTTCGTCGCTTGGTATGCGGCGCACCAAGCGGTCGCCTACCGGCACACGGCGAAGGATCTGTGGCAACGCTGGAAGCCGTTCGTCGAGAGCGCGCTGAAGGATCCGCGCAACATCGGTTGGCGCGCCCGCGAAGAGCTGGTCGATTGGTGGCGCCTCGAAGCTTACCAAGAGGCGCAGAAGGACCTCGACGACTCGGCCGCAGACATTCACGGCTGCGTTGGCAAGCTCCGAATCGCGGGCCCCTTCGGGCGCAACGTGGCGAGTGACGCGCTCCGTGCATTTCCGGCTGAATTGCCGGGGCCGTGGACACAACGCTGGGATCCCGATCCAGCCGTCGGTGAGGCGCCGCGCATACTCACTTCCAAGCGTACGGGCTGCAGCTTCGGCATCGACGAACCCGTTGGCCCTGGACTGTTTTACGCGGAGACGTATCTCGAGCTGCCGGAAGCGCAGGAGGTGTTGATCGCACCTCAAAGCACGTTCGCCGTTTGGGTCGACGACAAACTCGTGCTGCGCAAGGACCCGCGCGAATGGGGCGTGTGGACGCGCCTCGGTGTGCGCGTAAAGCTCGCTGCAGGTCGCCATCGTGTCGTGGTCAAAGTCGGCGAGCCGCAGTTCGTCATGCGCTTTCTGCGGCCTGACGGGCGCCCGCTCGGTGCCACCGTTTCCGACGACCCGACGACCCCGTACTCGGTCGTGCCACCCGAGGTCGTCCCCGGCGCCAACGTGTTCGACGCGTTCATCAAGAACGGCACCCTGATCGACCCAGGTGATGATCTATTGCGCTTCACCGGCGCATTTTTGGCCAACATGGAGGGCCAAGGTGACGTCGCATCGGTCATGCTCGAGCCGCTGCTCAAGGACCCGAGCCGCGCCACGGGCGTCGTGCTCGACGCCGCAGCGGCGTTCGGTGCGTCGGATCCCATTTTCGCCCAAAGCCAACGTCGTGATCTCACGCGCGCGCTGCGCGAAAAGGCGATCAAGAAGGATCAAAAGCTGTGGAACGCGCAGCTCGCGCTCGCGCTTTGGGAAGCCGACAAGAGCGGCATGAACGAAGGCGTGCGCCTCGTCGCGACGCTCGTCGACACTTTCCCAGAGGTGCCGGACGTACTGACCGCGCTCGCCGGCATGTACAACGAGCTCGGCTGGACCTCGGAAAACTCCGCGGCCGTGCGCGAGCTCGCCAAGCGCTTCCCGGACGACCCGGATGCGCTCACCGCCGCCGTTTCCGCCTTCGACGCGGTGGGTGACACCAAGACTGCCGACGCGCTGGTCGAGCGCATCAAGAAGCTCGATCGCGACAGCGAAATCGTGCTGAGCCGCGCGCTCGGGCAGCAGGATTATCCGACCGTGCTCGCCGAGCTGAAGCGCATCGCCGCGCGCCGCCCCGAGCGCAAAGACATCGCCGAGCGCATTTACGACGTGATGGTGCGCGCAGGCAACGAGCAGGAGACGTGGAACAAGCTCGAAGCCACGATCAAGAAGGATCCGCGCAATGCACGCGCGCGTTTGGACTTGGCTGACGCCCGCTACGCGAGCGGTTCACACGAAGCGCTGGTCCGCGCATTGGTCGACGCCGTACAAAACGGCGCGCCCACTGCGCCGCTCGAGGCAGCGCTCGATCTCGTCGAGGGTTCGAGCGAACTCGAGCCGTACCGGCTGAAGACCAAGCCGCTGATCGACGAGTACGAAAAGTCGGGCACGGTGCTGCCTGGAACGGCCGCGCGCGTCTTGGACTATGCCGCGTTCTGGGTCCACGCCGACGGCTCGAGCCGCATGCTCGAACACGAGCTGATCAAGGTGCAAAGCGCAGAAGCCATCACCACGATGGCCGAACAGCAGCTGCAAAACGGCCTAATTTTGCACCTGCGCGTGATCAAGAAAGACGGCACGATCCTCGAACCCGAGTTAATCGAGGGCAAGCCGACGGTCACCATGCCGCACCTCGAGGTCGGTGATTACATCGAGACCGAGCGCATCGAGAGCAACGCCGGTGACGGGCAACGCGGACTCAATTACGCAGGGCCTCGCTGGTTCTTCCGCGAAGAGAACATTGCCTACGCTCGCAGCGAATTGGTCGTAATCTCGCCGAAAGCGAAGCCGCTCGCGATTGAAACCCGCAACGACGTGCCGCCGCCCGAGGTGACCGAAAACGGACCGCTCGTCGTCCGTCGCTGGCGCGTGCAAAACAGCCCAGCCGCGCCTGTCGAGCCGTTCGGCGCGCCGATCACCGAGTTCTTGCCCAGCGTGCAGCTCGGCTGGGGCGTGAGCTTGAACGACAACTTGCGTTCGATGAGCGACGCCGTGGCCGACACTTCTCCGGTCGACCCGCGGCTGGTGCGCATCGCCGAACGCATCGTGGAAGGCGTGCCCGAGAGCGCGCGCGCCGAACGAGCCAAGCGCTTGTACCGCTGGATCCTCGCCAACGTGCAAGAAGGCGAAGAGAGCGACGGCCGCCGCGTCGTGATTGGCAAAAACGGCAATCAGTGGCGCGGTTACATCACGCTGTGCCGCTCGCTGCGCATCCCGGTCAACTACGCGGTCGCGCAAAATCGGCTCAGTTTGCCGCCAAACGGGCCCTTTTCGGAGGCCACGCTGTTCACGCAGCCACTCTTGCGCGTCACCGCCGAACGCGAACCGATCTGGCTCAGCTTCGCCGGCAAGTACACTCCGTTTGCCTACGTCTCGGCCGAAGCGCGCGGCATGCCGGCCTACGTGCTCTCGGAGGACAAGCCAGTCGCAGCCAAAGTGCCGAGCGCGGGCGCGCAAGACAACGTCCGCTACGGCGGCAAGATCCAGCTGAACAACGACGGCTCGGCAGATCTCGAACTCGAACAAAGCTTCTTCGGCAAATATGCGATGGGGCTACGCAACGCCCTGTCTGAAATCCCCGAAGAGCAGCTGCGCGACGTGCTCGAGTCGCGCTTGCTCGGCCCCGAGCTGCGCGGGCTCGAGCTGAAGAGCTACGCGTTGGATCACTTCGACGACCTCGACAGCCCACTGGTCATCCGAGCGCGAGCCCGAATTCCGGCGTTTGCGCAGCGATCGGGGGATATGCTCTTGATCGCACCGCCCTTCGGCTCGCGAGTGAGTCAGCTCGCCGCGTTGCCCCAACGTCAGACTCCGCTACTCATGGCAGAAGCCATGCACCGCGAGATCAACTTGCGCCTGCTGCTCCCGAACGGCGCAGTGTTGGTCAACGACTTGGCACCGCAAACGATCACCGACGGTGATCGCTCGGTGCAAGTGACCGACACGGCCAAGCCCGGCGAGCTCACCTTGAATCGCGTAGTGAACCTACCCGCGGGTCGCGTACAGCCGAAAGACTACCCGCGCTTCCTCAGCTTCGCGCGGCGCGCGGACGACGCGCTGTCACAGAGCATCCGCGTCAAAGTGCAGTGAACCGATGGCGGTGCGCAGGCTCTTACTTCGAGCTCTTGCGCACCGCTTCGTCAGCGGCCTTCATGCCCGTTTCGATGCGCGCCTTCACTTCGACCGAATCGGCGCTGAGCTTCTTCCAAGCTTCGACCACCTTCTTGCGCTCCGCGCCCGACGCCGGAAACCCCTGCGCGTCCTTTTGCTCGGTCGTGAAAGCCTCGTACTCGGCCCACTTGGCGCTGGCTTCATCGTAAGCCTTTTGCCGCTCACGCAAGTCGGCCAACGCGAACAGCAACTTGGCCTTCAAGCTCAAGTTCGTCGCCACCACCGCACGTAACCCCGCCACGAGCGCTGTCTCCGCTTCCTTCAAATCGCCCTTGAGGATCTGCGCCTCGGCGATGCGATAATACGCGAGCGCATTCTCCGGCTCCTGCGCGAGCGCATCGCGATAAGCGACGACCGCCGCCTCCATGTCACGCGCGAGCAGCGCCGCATCGCCCCGCTTGAGCGCCTCAGTGAACGGACTGATGCCCTTGATGCCGCGCGGATCCCGCCGCACCTCGGCTTCACGCTTGACCTCCGTCGCCGGCTCCACCGCAACCCCCGTCGTAGGCTGCACAGCTGCAGTCGGCGGCGGCTGCGCGCCCGCGCCCACCGCCAAACCGAACGACGAAGCAAACAACCCACCAGCAACCAACCGCCGAACCATCGCCCCAACCTACCATGCCCCTCGCTCCACAGCCCTGTGCGACGCCTGTGGAAAACTCCCTAAGCTGCTGTTTTAATTCAGCATTCTCTGCAGACACCGGAGCACGCCTCGCTCCGGAGGTTTTGTTGATGGTCACCCAACACGTCGCAGTCCGTCCCAGCCTTCGGCGGCTCGGACGAGGGAGTGGGAGAAGCGAGTCCGCGACTCAACTCTGCTTGGACCTAGCCGAGGATAAAAATCGCACGCATTGCTGATTCGTTCAACACCGCTTCGAGTTCGAGCCCAGCCTCGAGAATCAGCTTCCTAGACGCATGAGTCCGAACGCAAATGAGCGACGTTCGCAACGCCAGCGATACCTTGTTCACCAAGTGCCCAAATTCGCCCGCAAGCACTCGCGCATCATCCGACGCGACGGCTGCGCTTCAACACGACGAAAGATACTTCGTGCACAAAGTACCGAAACTCCCACGCTCGACGCAACGCACCGGCCGGGACGCGGCGACGCGCTCCAACGCGCCGAAAGATACTTCGTGCACAAAGCACCGAAACTTGCACGCATGAGCCGCACGCTCGACGCAACGCACACGCCCTGACGCGGGCACGCGGGCACGCGATTCAACACGCCGAAGATACTTCGTGCACAAAGTACCGAAACTCGCACGCATGAGCCGCACGCTCGACGCAACGCACACGCCCTGACGCGGGCACGCGGGCACGCGGGCACGCGATTCAACACGCCGAAGATACTTCGTGCACAAAGTACCGAAACTCGCACGCATGAGCCGCACGCTCGACGCAACGCACACGCCCTGACGGGGGCACGCGGGGACGCGGGGACGCGATTCCACACGAAGAATGATACTTCGTGCACAAAGTACCGAAACTCCCACGCTCGACGCAACGCATGAGCCACACGCACGACGCAACGCACGCGCCCTGACGCGGAGACGCACTTCAACACGCCGAAGATACTTCGTGCACAAAATACCGAGACTCGCACGCACGACGCAACGCACACGCCCTGACGCGGGGACGCGGGGACGCGGGGACGCGGGGACGCGGGGACGCGGGGACGCGGGGACGCGGGGACGCGGGGACGCGGGGACGCGGGGACGCGGGGACGCGGGGACGCGGGGACGCG
>Ga0164241_10003559_pt1 | contig 15586 bp, 13 predicted proteins | sample OricomyardsoilBY_FD_108780 | JGI IMG/M metagenome (GOLD analysis project Ga0164241, IMG submission 108780) | Backyard soil microbial communities from Emeryville, California, USA - Original compost - Back yard soil (BY) | ecosystem: Environmental > Terrestrial > Soil > Unclassified | place: USA... | reverse complement strand
TTCCGCATGTTCCATTTCATCTTCCCACCATATATCTCTTCCTTTCAGCATAGAGACGGGCGTGCGGGTACGTGTATATACAATTACACGTTTCACTGTTTTATTTCCGACCAATGCATCATCAATCACACTCTTTAAAGGAATATCTTTTGCACCACGAAAAGCACCATCGCAGGTAATAATATATTCTGCTTTAGCATCCTCTAACCTGTCCGCAATACTTTGCGCAGAGAAACCACCAAAGATGACACTATGAATAGCACCTATTCTCGCACAGCCCAGCACTGCATAGGCCAGCTCAGGCACCATGCCCATATAAATACAAACACGGTCACCTTTTTTTACACCATTATTTTTTAGCATCTGTGCTACCTGGCATACACGCTTGTGTAAGCGATTGTATGTTACAATACGTGTACGTTCTTCGGGGTTATTAGGTTCCCAGATAATCGCAGGTTTATCACCCAACTCTTTTAGATGCCGGTCAATACAGTTCTCTGTAATATTCAGCTTCGCCCCTTCAAACCATTTTACATTGGGCTCTTTAAAATTCCACTGGAGTACTTTATCCCATTTCTTGCGCCACTGAAATGCTTCTGCTACAGATGCCCAGTATTCTTCAGGTTGATTTACACTGACACGATAAGCTATTTCATATTCATCCATGCTCCGGATCTGGTAAGGGTATGACATATACAATCTTTCTTTTGGGCCTTAAATGTACGAATACAAAATTTTTATTTGCATCATTCGCTAATCAATTCGTATTTTAATCGCATGAACGAAACGATTTCTGCCAAAACCATCCGCACCGTTATTGGTGCATCTTCAGTAGGTACCATGATAGAATGGTATGATTTCTACATTTTTGGAATGCTCGCCAAAACTATTTCCACTCAATTTTTTCCCGAAGGCAATAGCACTGCCGCTCTTTTAAGTACGCTGGCCATTTTTGCAGCAGGCTTTATTGTGCGGCCTTTTGGTGCATTGGTATTTGGAAGATTGGGCGACCTGATCGGAAGAAAATATACTTTTCTGCTCACCTTAATATTAATGGGCGGCTCTACATTTTTAATCGGGTTAGTACCTGGGTACAAATCCATCGGTATAGCGGCGCCTTTACTTGTATTATTATTACGCCTGCTGCAAGGGCTGGCTTTAGGTGGTGAATATGGTGGTGCCGCTACTTATGTAGCCGAGCATGCGCCTGCTAATAAAAGAGGTTTTTATACCAGTTGGATTCAGACGACAGCTACTATCGGGTTGTTCATTGCATTGGGCGTTATCATGGCAGTAAAACTAAACATGAGCGATGAACAATTTAATAAAGAATGGGGCGGATGGCGTTATCCTTTCTGGATATCCGTTTTACTTGTCATCGTGTCTGTATACATCCGTATGCGTATGCATGAGTCGCCGCTTTTCAGCAAACTAAAAGCGGAAGGAAAAGTTTCTAAAAATCCATTGAAAGAAAGCTTTTCGAATAAAGCGAATTTTAAAATGGTATTACTGGCATTGTTTGGTGCAGTAATGGGGCAAGGTGTTATCTGGTATACCGGCCAGTTTTATGCACAAAGTTTTTTAGAAACAAAATGCGGATTGGAATTTGAGCAAAGCCGTACGATTATGTTATGGGCTATTGCTTTTGCTACACCCTTCTTTGTTTTCTTTGGATGGCTGAGTGATAAGATCGGAAGAAAATGGATCATGCTGATTGGTATGCTGATGGGAGTAGTATTGTACAGGCCTATATTTTCAACGTTCTTGAAAGATACAAACGTAAAAGAGTGGATGAAAACCGGGGACCCATCAAAATATACAGTTATTGAACCTGCAAAAACAGATACAATCTCAAAAGGTGATACTGTTTTAATGCATTCAAAAAATAAACTTGAATATAACGGCATACGTTTTACAGAAGAAAAATTTGATACATTATCAAAAGAAATGGGTTATACATTATACCCGCCATTAAGCAGCTTTGAGAAAGATAAATCACCAACATATGCTGCAGATAAAAAACCTGTATATAGTAATGTTCATTTATCAACCTCTACATACTGGAAATTTGTTGGGCTTGTATTCATAATGATATTAATGGTAACAATGGTTTACGGGCCGATAGCTGCATTCCTTGTAGAAATGTTCCCGACAAAAATTCGTTATACATCGATGTCATTGCCTTATCATATTGGTAATGGTGTGTTCGGTGGATTGGTTCCGTTTATCGGATTATTATTAACGACAAGTTTTCCTTCAGACCCGCTGGTTGGTTTATGGTACCCGATTGGTGTTGCCGCACTTTGTTTCATCATCGGGATTATCTATTTAAAAAATGGAATAGATGAAGATGTAACGGATTAGGATATTACTCTCGTTTCGTTATAGAAGCCATTATAGTTATTTGATTAAAAGAAATATTACAATGAATACTTTAAAAAAATATTTAGGACTTATCTGGCTCATTTTAGCGCCTGTAGTTATTTACTTTTTAGTAAGTGGCGCTATTACACATATCGATCCCAATGGCAAAAAAGATATTAATAATCCCGTAATCTGGATTATCATTATTACCATTTTTACTCCTATTGCTATTGGCTTAATGATCTTTGGCTGGTATGCACTGAAAGGGGAATATGATCACCTGCCAGATAATTCAAATGAGATAAATTAGTTTATATATCATTATAAAAAAAGCAAAGGGGCCAGGAATGGCCCCTACTTACTTATATCCAAAGACAAACTTCAGATATGAGAACAATGTTTAGGCAGATGTTCTTCACGTATGTTCTCAAAAAAACTAGACAACAACTTCTTCTTCTTCAGCAGGTACTCCATTTAATTCGGAATGCACCCTTCCAAAGTCTTCCATACGGTACGCTTCTTTAAAATTCTTTAGATAAACTTTTATGTTTTTGTCTTTTGAGCCATAATTAAGAAAATCACGCAGAAGTTCTAATACATCGTAATCAATATATACGGTATTTGCCGCGTCAATTACCACTTTACTATTTGCAGGTAAATGCGCCAATGTTTGTTTAATAGCCGCTTTATTAAGAAACGAAACCTCCTGTGCAAGGTCTATATGTATTGTTTCGCCTTCCCTGTGTTTTTCTTTTTTAAAGAAATAAGCCAGCTTCATATTTCCACGTAAGATGAAGAAAATACTTACAGCTAAACCGATACCTACTCCTTTCAACAAATCAGTAAACACAACTGCGATGACCGTAACGAGAAACGGGATAAACTGATGCTTACCTGTATGCCACATATGTTTGAACACTTTAGGGCTTGCCAGTTTCAACCCAATCATAATCAGGATTGCGGCAAGGCTGGCCATTGGTATTTTATTCAGTAATCCCGGTATAGTAACTACTGCGAGTAAAAGGAAAACACCATGCGCAATAGCAGATAACTTTGTTTTTGCACCTGCATTGATATTAGCAGTTGTTCTTACTATTACTGATGTCATTGGCAATCCACCGATCAATCCTGCTAATATATTTCCTACTCCCTGTGCCCTCAATTCTGTATTAGCGCTTGAAAACCTTTTTAACGGATCCATTTTATCACCTGCTTCCAAACAAAGCAATGTCTCAATGCTCGCTACAATCGCAATTGTTACACCTACTATCCATACTTCAGGGTTAGTAAAGCCTGCAAATGATGGTGTAGTAAATTGTCCAAAAAATTCATTAACAGAAGAAGCAGTAGGCAGTGTTACCAGGTGTGCCTGTGTAATAGCCATTGATGAACCACTCGCTTTAAACAATTCATTAATGCCGATACCAGCTATCACTACTATTAAAGCGCCGGGTACTGCTTTTATTTTTTTAAGAAATGCCACTTTATTAAATGCAATCAGGATGCCGAGCGATACAAGTGTTACGATAATAGCACCAAGATGGGCATAGTTAAAAGAATGAACCAGCTCACTGAAAAAACCTTTATCTGCCGGTATCAGTTCATACGAAAAAAAATCGCCTTCATGTTCCATATCATACCCGATTGCATGTGGCAATTCTTTTTTAATAATGATAATACCAATGGCTGCCAGCATTCCTTCAATAACGCTTGTGGGGAAATAACTTGATATACTTCCTGCTTTTACCAATCCCAGTGTTAGTTGAATTAATCCTGCTATCACTACTGCTACAAGAAAGGTTTCATAACCAAGATCAGTAATAGCTACAAGGATAATAGCGATCAGTCCCGCTGCCGGGCCTGATACACTTACATTTGAATTGCTTAATGAGCCTACCACAATACCACCAATCACACCGGTAATAATACCTGCAAAAGGCGGCGCCCCGCTTGCTACGGCGATACCCAAACATAGTGGCAATGCTACCAGGAATACCACCATGCCCGAGAGCATATCTGTTTTAAAAAATTTTGTATTGAGTTTCATTCTTGTCGTCTTTAGATGTTTAGCAATTTTTCTTTTTTAAAAGCATCAGGCGTTTGCCAACGCTTTTTCATGTTTTGCTTTCTTTGTGAGATTTTTAAAAAAGTCTACATACCCGTTTTCTACATTATACACACCGCCTACAATACCTATCTCTCCCCTTTCAAACATTTGCTTTACTATTTCACTGCGGGTAAGAATCTCTTCAAGGCTGTTATCTACATTGGTATAGGCAACGGCATCCTTATGCATATATTCTTTATCATCCTGTAATAATGCTTTGCTGATAGCAGGTTGAATGCGTTTTAATAAGCCTGTAATATGGCCGTCTTCTACACCTGCCTGTGCACTCTTGATAGCGCCGCAAGCTGTATGGCCTAATACCATCAGCACTTTTGAACCAACATACTTTACTGCATATTCAATACTTGCCACGATATCGTCATTTACAATATTGCCTGCTACACGTATACTGAATAAATCTCCGAGCCCTTGGTCAAAAATCAGTTCTACAGATGTGCGGGAGTCCATGCAGCTTAATATTACTGCAAAAGGGAATTGGCCTTCCCTTGTTTCATTGATCATTTCCAGGTGGTCATGGTCTGTGTTTAAATTATTTACAAACCGTTGGTTGCCTTCAATTAATATTTCAAGTGCACGTGAAGGTGTTAAATCCTGTAAGAATTCTTTTGAATGCTTTCTCATCGTATAAAAATTAAAAAATGTAATAAAATAGTTGGGTGCTGTATTGCATACAGCTAATACCAGAGGGCACAATATGCCCATACTTGTTTATGGTAATTACTAAAAATGAAAGAGAATTATGCGCGGTTTGGCGGAGGAACTAATAGTTCGCCATGAAATGCCTCGTAAGTACCGGCATTATGCGTGTTGTAGTACTGAGAAACTATAGTAATAAAATGTTCTGTAGTAGGATGATCGTGTAAAAATTCTTCGGCGAGGTTAATATTGCCCGGCGCTTTTTCTTCGGTACCGTTCAGAGGGTTTGAAGATTCCTCTTCAGTATCGGTATTATTATCTGTAAGCTGAATTGTGATTTTGCCTTTTTTGGCAATTTCTTCTTTTGCGGCTGCTACGAAAGGAATACTGATTGTCAACCACATAAGGGTGATAATCATGAGTGCGGCTGATAACCGGTTAAAAAAATGATATGTATTTCTTTTCGTATTCACTTTAAGTTGCGATGCAAAATACAATTTTGGTTCTAGTCGACCAAACCGATATAGTAGCATAATAATTTATTAGTAAATGATTATGAAACTACCGGCTGCTACTCAACATTCTGTATTCTCTTTTTGTTTGGCGTAAATAATATTTTTTTCCGGGCCAAGAATGCATTTTAAAAAAAAATGAAACCATTAACGGTCTGTTATTCATAATTTTATTCTCAATCTATAGAATATGAAATCATACGAAGTCTTATTGAACGACAACAAATCATGGGCTGCTAAAAAACTCGCCGAAGACCCGGAATTTTTTGACCGCCTTGTACATGTACAAACGCCGGACTTTTTATGGATTGGATGCAGTGATAGCCGCGTACCCCCCGACCAGATTACACAAACACAACCCGGTGAAATTTTTATCCATCGTAACGTTGCCAATCTCGTCGTTAATACAGATGTAAATGTGCTGAGTGTTTTGGATTTTGCAGTTAATCATTTAAAAATAAAACATATTGTAGTCTGCGGCCATTATGGATGTGGTGGTGTAAAAGCAGCTATCTCCAACACTAATTTTGATCTGGTGCTGAATATGTGGCTGCGCAATATCAAAGATATTTATCGCATTCACCGCGATGAACTGGATAAGATCGAAGACTCCGAAGTAAAAGTGAACCGCCTGGTAGAACTGAATGTACAGGAACAGGTTTTTAATCTTGCTAAAACAGCTATTATACAAAAAGCATGGCATGAAGATAACAGGCCCGACCTACACGGATGGGTATATGACCTGCACGATGGATTGATAAAACCTATTGTAGAAATGAAAGCAGGTACGCAGATGGATCCATTGTATGAATATAAATTTTCATAAGGGCTACATCATCATTTCCTGTAAAATAAATACTGCGGCCCCTGCGAGATAACCAATGACCGCAAGCCATGTAATTTTTTTAAGGTACCAGAAAAAATCAATGCGTTCCATACCCATGGCTGCTACGCCTGCAGCTGAACCAATGATTAATGAGCTGCCGCCTGTGCCTGCGCAATAAGCCAGGAATTCCCAGAAGTAATGATCGGTCGGAAAACGTTCGAGGCTATACATTCCTTGTGCTGCAGCTACCAACGGCACATTATCTACAATAGCAGAAAGAAAACCAATAACTATAGAAATGATATTAATATTTCCGATAGTACCATCCAGCCATGTAGCTACATTGACTAATACACCTGTTGCCTGCAATGATGCAATACTTATTAATATACCAAGGAAAAATAAAATACTGGGTGTATCAATTTTACGCAACGCATGATTGACTGACAGTATTCCGCGCTCTGCTTCATCTTTTCCACTATGGATCATTTCGGTTACTATCCACATCACGCCTAATCCAAACAATATACCCATAAAAGGAGGAAGGTGAGTGAACGTTTTAAAAACCGGAACAAACAATAGCATTGCTACGCCTACAAAAAACACAGCATTTCTTTCTGACCTTGGCGTAGTTATTTTTTTAGAATCTGATTCTCTTTCAAAATTTCCTTTTACCTGCCTGCTGATAATAAATAAAGGAATGAGTAAACAAACAAGGCTCGGAAGAATAGTTTTTATAATAATGTTTGTCGCAGTTACCTGTTTTCCTATCCACAACATAGTAGTTGTAACATCTCCTATTGGCGACCATGCTCCACCAGCGTTTGCAGCGATCACTACCAATCCTGCAAACAATAAGCGCTCTCGGTGAGATGGAATAATTTTTCGCAGCAGCGAAATCATAACAATCGTAGTAGTCAGGTTATCCAATACTGCTGATAAAAAAAAAGCAATAAACCCGATCAGCCATACGATTTTCTTTTTGCTGGTTGTTTGTATTCGCTCTGTTATAATTTCAAATCCATCATGCGCATCAATTAATTCTACAATTACCATTGCACCCATTAGAAAGAAAAGAATACCAGATACTTCGCCCAAATGAGTCCCCAATTCATGCGAAACAGCTTCTTTATCTTCTGAAAATAATGCATACACACTCCAGCAAAGCACGCCTGTCACCAATGCTGATGCCGCTTTGTTCACACGCAAGGGGTGTTCCATCGCTATGGCTGCATATCCCAATATAAAAATGGCCGTAATGATGAGTATCATAAATAGAAGTTTGCGTGAGTAAAGACGCAAATTTAACGAATGCATATTTTAAGTAGGTTTGCAATATGTCAATCGAAGTAAATCATCTTCTTAAGCAATACGGTGAACAAAAAGCTGTAAACGCGATTTCATTTAAAGTAAACAAAGGAGAAATTGTTGGTTTTCTGGGGCCAAATGGTGCCGGCAAATCGACAACCATGAAAATGATTACCGGTTATATACAACCGGATAAGGGCAATGCCTTTGTTTGCGGCATCAATGTATCAGAAGATCCGATCTCAACAAAAAAGAAGATAGGATACCTACCTGAATCGAATGCACTATACTACGATATGTATGTACGGGAATATCTGGGGTTCGTTGCAGAAGTACATGCATTAAAGAATAAAGAAGAAGCGATCAGCAAAGTAATTAATACAGTAGGGCTGCAGTTAGAAGCAAAGAAAAAGATCGGGCAATTATCAAAAGGGTATAAACAGAGAGTAGGATTAGCAGCTGCATTGATACATGATCCTGAAGTATTGATTTTAGATGAACCTACTTCCGGATTAGACCCCAACCAGATTATAGAAATACGTGAGGTAATACGTCAGCAGGGAAAAGATAAAACGGTTTTATTCTCTTCTCATATTTTACAGGAAGTAGAAGCCATCTGCAACCGTATTGTTATTATCAATCGTGGAAACCTTGTTGCAGACGATACACTATCCAATCTTCAGCAAACGAATAAAGATTCACATGTAGTAATCGTACAATTCAAAGAAGGTATTGATAAAATTATTTTTGAAAATATAAGAGAAATAACAGCAATCGAGGAACCTCAAACGGCCTACTTCAAACTAAAAACATCTAATCCCGAAGCGGTACGTAAGCATATAATGGAAATCGCTTTGCAGCAAAACCTGAATATTGTTTCACTGCAAAGCGAAAGCCAGAGCCTGGAAGAAGTATTTAAATCACTGACGAATTAAAATGCCTTCTTCCCCGTATCAGCAGGTTTTGTCTTTTCAAAATCACCACTGAATACTGTTATTAATTTAGATGGATCGTAATATTTACGCAAAGCACCATTTACTTTATCAAGGTCTAATGCTTTTACTTTTGTTTCAAAGTTTGTAAAATCATCCAACACTCTTTCATCGCGCATATAGGCGCGTATCAACCCTGCGAGATAAGCGTTATCTCCCAATGATGTCCTGTTTACTTCCAACCAGCTATTCACAGAATTTTTTAATTCATCCGGAGTAAATCCGCCCTTCAATGCTTTATTCACTTCATCATGAAAAGCAGAGTCCAATCTTCCTTTGTAAAGAGGATTATATGCGGCATATAGCCCCCAGTTGGTAACATCATATTTATACTGTGTATTTAAAAATGTACCAGCGCCATAGCTCATGCCTTCATTTTCACGCAGGCGTTGTGGAATACGGGAAGACAAAAATGCACCACCGCCTAATAATTCATTTGCAATAAATATAGAAGGATAATCAGGATGTTTCTCTGATATATTCAGGTTCAGCATTCCATACAAAGCAGCATTTGTTTTATCGGGCATATTAATAACCGCTGCCGTACCGGGCATATCAAAATATTTTACCTCCAATGGTTTAGATGGCATTTTGCTATTCCATTTGCCAAATGCTTTTTGTAAAAAATCAGTGACTTGCTTTTTATCCATTTCTCCTACAAATGCAGCCAATGAATTATTAGCTCCATAAAAATCAGCATAGAATTTTTTAACATCATCCAATTTTACATTCGCTAATGCCTCAAGGTCTTCATCTGAAGTTGAAGCATAAAACGGGTGCCCTTTCGGATATTTTGTTGTTAACTGCATCAGTTTTTCATACGACACATTAAAAGGATCTGATTTTTGGGATTCAATACCCGCTTTCATTTCAAGCTTTACTTTCTCAAATTCTTCTGCATTAAATGCAGGGCGTCGCAGCATATCTTCCAGTAATGCCAATGCAGCAGGTAAATTTTTCTTGTCAGAGTTTAGTGTAATAACAACCCCATTCGAGCTTGGGCTGAAGCTGATATCTGTTTTCAATTTATCGAGTTCATCAGCAATCTGCTTCTTTGTTTTTGTTGTGGTGCCGGTCTTAAACATTCTTGCCACTATGGGAACAATTGCTGCTTTATTCATGAGGTTGTTCTCATCACCCATGCGCAAAGAGATACTGGCAGTTACTTTATCACCTTTTGTTGGTTTCTCAAGCAATGCATATTTAGCGCCATTACTTAGTTTACCATATACCGTGTTCTTTTTTATGTTGGCAATGCTTGTTTCAAAATCAGCTTTCTTCTCACCTGCTTCTTTTCCCTTATACCCTTCGAGTAATTTTGCAATATCCAGTGTTTCGTTAATCACTGTTCTTTCCGGTGTAGTAGCCTCGGGTATAAATACACCATATGTACGGTTAGATGGCTTGTAATATTTTTTAGCTACTTCTTTTAAATCCTGCGTTGTCAGTTTTTCTATCTGGTCACGGTACCAGAACCATAAGCGCCAATCGCCAGCGCCGATAAACTCAGTGAGTGCAATGGAAAAATCCATTGTTTTACTCGTCGTGTTTTCTAAAAACTTCAAGCGGTTATTTTTTGCCCTTACTAAATCTTCATCAGTAATGTTTAACGATGGAATGCCATTGGCAGTTGTTAATAAAATATTCTTAGCACTATCAAGGCTTTTATCTTTTGGTACATCTACTTCAAAATATGTGAAGCCGGGATCATGCAAGGTTTGCGCATAGCCGTTTAAACCGGATGCCAATTTTGTTTCTACCAATTTTTTATAAAAAACCCCGGAAGGGTCATTCGTTAATACTTCTACCAAAGCATCATTGGCCGCATAATCTTTATCTGCTACGGCAGGTGTATGATAGCCCATACCGATATATTGCATATCACCAACTCTTCTTAGTTCAACCACCCTTTCTCCATCCTGTGGAGGTTCCAATGTATAAGTAGGTTGCAACACACGGGTTGGCTTCGGTATCGGGCCAAAGAATTTTTGTGTATACTCTAATGCTTTGTTCTCATCAAATTTTCCTGCAATCACTAATACCGCATTATCGGGCTGATAATATTTTTTATAAAATGCTTTTAAGTTATCTGCTTTTACTCTTTCAATATCTTCTTTACTGCCGATGGTGGATTTGCCATAGTTATGCCATAGGTACATGGAAGAAAGAATGCGTTCATTCAATACACCGCTGGGAGAATTTTCGCCTATCTCAAATTCATTTCTTACTACACTGAATTCTTTCGCCAATTCTTCGGGAAGTATTTTTGAGTTGATCATTCTATCCGCTTCCATATCCAGCGCCCAGCTAAGGTTTTCATCAGAAGCAGATAATATCTCATAATAATTGGTACGGTCGTACCACGTGGTTCCGTTAGCAAAAGCGCCTTTATCGGCTATTGCTTTTTTAATATCAGTAAATTTTTCACATTGTTTAAAAAGCATGTGCTCCAGCAAATGCGCCATCCCGCTTTCACCATAGCCTTCGTGGCGGGAACCTACTTTGTATACGATATTGACAGCTATATTTGTTTGTGACGGATCAGATATCAGTAACGCGTGAAGGCCATTGTCTAATTCATATTCCTTTATACCTTCTACAGTTGTTATCAGCTTGGGAGTTTGCGCCTGCATCTGCACGGCAGGCAATAGAATAAAGGCCAGGCAAAGCGCCTTGATTATTTTTCTCATCGGAGTTAATTTGCTTAAAGATATGATATTTGAAAAATTAAAATCAAACGATTGTTAGAATGGTATTCTATCTTTTTGAAAGGAAGAATGAAAAGCTTTTCTTTGCAGCACGAAGGCCTGCCAAACCATTTGTTTTAATGCGCCCCTATATTCAAATTCTAATTTTTAAAACCTCAATTAATCATGAGTTACATTGCTGAAATTTTTGCCAGGCAAATCTTGGATTCACGGGGAAACCCAACAGTAGAAGTAGATGTTTTAACGGATGAAGGTGCGATGGGCCGTGCAGCGGTACCCAGTGGCGCCAGCACCGGTATTCACGAAGCTGTAGAATTAAGAGATGGAGATAAGAAAAAATATCTCGGCAAAGGAGTATTGAAAGCAGTTGATAATGTAAATAAAATTTTAGCCCCTGCCCTTCTGGGACAGGATGTGGCTGACCAGACAGGTATCGATGAACTGATGATCGAACTGGATGGTACTGCGAATAAAGCAAAAGTAGGTGCCAATGCCCTGCTGGCTGTAAGTATGGCGGTTGCGAAAGCAGCTGCAGAAGAATCGGCTCTTCCCTTGTACCGCTATATCGGTGGTACCAATGCGAAAACATTACCGATCCCGATGATGAATATCCTCAACGGTGGTGCACATGCTGATAACAAAATCGATTTCCAGGAATTTATGGTAATGCCTGTAGGCGCATCTTCTTTCAGTGAAGGTTTGCGTTGGGGTGTTGAAATATTCCATGCGTTAAAATCTGTATTGAAGAAAAAAGGATACAGCACCAACGTAGGTGACGAAGGTGGTTTTGCCCCTAATATCCAAAGCAACGAAGAAGCAATTGAAACAGTATTGACTGCGATCAGCGCTGCTGGTTACAAAGCTGGTTCACAAATCGTAATTGCTATGGATGCTGCGAACAGCGAACTATGGGATAGCAAGAAGAAAAAATATGTTTTTCATAAAAGCAGTGGTAAAGAATTAAGCAGTGACCAACTGGTAAAATTCTGGGAGAAATGGGTGAAAGAATATCCTATCGCTTCTATTGAAGATGGTATGGCGGAAGATGATTGGGATGGATGGGCAGCATTGACAAAAGCAGTAGGCAGCAAATGCCAGCTTGTGGGTGATGACCTCTTTGTTACCAATGTAAAACGTTTGCAACAAGGCGTTGATAAAAATATCGCAAATGGCTTGTTAGTAAAAGTAAACCAGATAGGTACTATTACAGAAACAATCAATGCGGTTACATTAGCACAGCACAGTGGTTATAATACCATCATGAGCCATCGTAGTGGTGAAACAGAAGATACTACTATTGCTGACCTTGCTGTTGCATTGAATTGCGGACAGATTAAAACCGGTTCTGCATCACGTACAGACCGTATGGCAAAATATAACCAACTGCTTAGAATCGAAGAACAATTAGGCAGTTCTGCTATTTATCCAAAAGGAAAGATTAAATTTGGTAAGTAGTCGGTAAAGCCGATGGATCATAGTTGATAGTTCATGGTTTTACCATAGGCTATGAACTATTAACTATGAACTATCAACCATTTCTTTTAAAATACACGCTATGAAATTGCTCACCCATATTCCCTCCATTCTGCGAAACAAATATGTTGTTGCCATAGCCATATTCATAGCTGTATTATTATTCTTCGATAAAAATGATTTGTTTACACAGGTAAGCCGCACCCAGCAGCTTCGCGACCTGGAAGAAAGTAAAGAATACTATACCAAACGCATTGAGACTGAGCAAAAAGAGCTGAACAAGCTGAAAACCAATGCAGGAACGCTTGAGAAATATGCCCGCGAAAAATATATGATGAAAAGAGACAATGAAGACCTTTTCATTATCCCTGAAAATACCAGCAAGGAGAATTAAGAGCCCGTACAATAATCAGTTCCCGTTTTCCGTTTCTATTGAGGACATCACTATCGGACACTTTATTTATTGGACATTAACGGTTTGTGAATGACACATTTTACACCCGAGGATCTTCTATTGTACTTGTACAAAGAATGTTCCCCTCAACAAGCAATTGACATTGAGCAGGCTCTGAAACAAGATTGGACTTTACGCGAAAAAATGGCTGTTTTAAAAACTTCCATGGAGCGCTTGGATAAAATCCAGGAAACTCCGCGCACAGAAGTCGTCTTAAACGTAATTAACTATGCCCGTGAGCAGCTCACTCACGAAGTAAAATAGTTACCAACTGTATTTAACGCATTAATAGCCGCCCTGTATGGGTGGCTTTTTTTATTAAGGTTCAAAGGAGTTTAAGAGGTTCAATAAGTTCAAGAGGCGCCGTTGCCAACTTCTGAAACCTTTTAAACATCTGGAATTTCTTTAACTTTTTTTGCCGCTCTCATCGTTCCCGCCCTGATCATCTGTAGCCCGCCGCCCTCCTATTATCTTTTGCGCCCACGCACAAAAGCTATGATGCAAAAGGATAACCGGCTAAGCGGCGCAGCGTTTGAGCTGTTGGAATGCTATTGAGCATTGAAAGAATAGTTCTATGATATAAGACTCTTCGCAAATGCCGAACAGAATTACCGAACGATGAAGTGAGTGACACAACAGGTGATGATAGTAGTAATGCAGATGGTACATAATCACACACTCAACTTTAATTTTTCCTGCTGTACTTTTGCAATCTTCTTATGACAAAAAAAGAACGGTATCAGTTTGTAATCGACTACTTCGAAAACAATGTTCCTGTTGCGGAAACAGAACTGGTGTATGATGATCCGTATCAATTATTGGTGGCTGTTATACTTTCTGCACAATGCACAGATAAAAGAGTGAACCTTACTACTCCCGCTATCTTCGAAAAGTATCCGGATGTATACGCATTAAGTAAAACTGATTTCGACACATTATTTCCATTTATAAAAAGCATTTCCTATCCCAATAATAAAACGAAGCATCTTATCGGCATGGCGCAAAAAGTAGTGAATGATTTTAATGGCGCTATTCCTATGACAGTTGATGAGCTTGTTCAATTGCCCGGCGTAGGCAGAAAGACAGCGAATGTGATTACATCTGTTATCGATCAGCAACCAAATATGGCTGTTGATACGCATGTATTCCGTGTGAGTAAACGTATTGGCTTAGTATCTGCAAGTGCAAATACACCGCTGGCTGTAGAAAAAGAATTAATAAAAAATATTCCCGAAGGGTTGGTACATAAAGCGCATCATTGGCTTATACTACATGGGCGTTATATTTGTTTAGCACGTAATCCACAATGTGAGAAATGCGGCCTGCGTGAAGCTTGTACTTATTTTCAGAAAATTGTTTCAAAAAAAAGTTTACAACAACCTTAGTCGTAACGTATTACTTTGGTACGGAACAAATCCCGGTAAGAGAGTGTGAAAGTCAACCCCAGATAATTCTCTTTTATCAATTTGGCTGCCGTAGTTCCCCGTACTCCGGCTTCCAATGCCAATGAATAAGAAAGATTGCCATTCAACCAACCACCCATACCTGCGGTAAAGCCATATTCCCGAATAGGCTGATTACGTACCTGGAGGTATGAACTATTAAAATAGCCGCCTACCTGGTAGTATTTTCTTTCTAATACTTGTCCCATATTCTTTCCTAATTGGGAAAATTCAACACCGGCTGATATACGATGGCTGTTAACCAATTGCCAGGTTTGTTCTTTTACTTTCAAAGAAGACCAATCTTCAAATGTATAGTCGGCTGCAAATGTGGTTTTGTTGTTTTTCTTTATTGCAATTCCGGCTGCAAATGTTTCTGGCAAATAAAATTGTTTTCGTTTTAAATAGGTTTCTTCAACGATAGCCTTTTCGTTTTCACTAATGTTTAATGTTCTGTCTGAAGCCAGGTTTGTTTTAGGGATATATTTAGTTCCTATTGAAAAGTTCAATTTTTTATTAATTGCATGATCGAATAAAATACCTCCCTGAAAGCGAAAATCACCGATATAATCCTGTTGCTTTGTTGTAATAACTGAACCTGAAGATTCATCGGTAAGGGTTTCTGTTTGATTAATACTTCCTGCAACAATAGCTGACTTGATTCCGATTGAAAGATGTTTTCCAATAGATGCTGCATTGGTCCAGTAATATTCATTCAATCCGCCATCGCCTTCATACATCGA
>Ga0164241_10003558_pt1 | contig 15587 bp, 10 predicted proteins | sample OricomyardsoilBY_FD_108780 | JGI IMG/M metagenome (GOLD analysis project Ga0164241, IMG submission 108780) | Backyard soil microbial communities from Emeryville, California, USA - Original compost - Back yard soil (BY) | ecosystem: Environmental > Terrestrial > Soil > Unclassified | place: USA... | reverse complement strand
TCGAAGAGTTCGTCTCGGCCGAAGAGCTCCTCCCGACGGCCCAGGCGGTCTGCCGACTCTTCTCGCGCTACGGCGAGCGAGAGAACCGCGCCCGCGCACGGCTCAAGTTCGTCATCAAGAAGATGGGCATCGACGAGTTCCGGCGCCTCACTGCGGAAGAGCGCACGAAGCTGAAGAGTGATCCCAGGTGGACCGAGTACCTGTCGCGGCTCGACCACACGACGGAGAAGCCTCTACGCGCGCCTTCGAAACTGACCGCCACCGGGAGCGCCGCGTTCGAGGCGTGGCGGAAAACGAACGTCGTGTCTCAAGTGCAAGAGGGCTACGCCGTTGCGACGGCGACGCTGCCGCTCGGGGACATGTCCGTGAAACAGGCGCGCGCGCTCGCGGACGTCGCTCGACGCTTCACCGGCGACACGATGCGCGCGACGATCGATCAGAACCTCCTCTTCCGCTGGGTCTCCGAAGCCGACCTTCCGGACCTGTACGAAGCGCTCGTCGCGGTCGGCCTGGGTGAGAACGGCGCGGGCACGATCACGGACATCACGGCGTGCCCCGGCACCGACACGTGCAAGCTCGGGATCTCGAGCTCGCGTGGACTGGCCGGAGAGCTTCGTCATCGCCTGAAGGTCGTCCAAGACGAAATGGATCCGGCCGCGCGCGCGCTGCACATCAAGACCAGCGGCTGCTTCAATTCATGCGGCCAACATCACGTCGCGGATCTCGGGTTCCTCGGCGTCTCGCGCAACGTCAACGGTCGGCGCGTCCCGCATTTTCAGGTCGTCGTCGGTGGCGAGTGGGAGCACAACGCGGGCTCCTTCGGCCTGGCGATCGGCGCCATCCCCTCGAAGAACGTCCCCGAGATGGTCAAGCGTCTGTCGGCGCGATACGTCGCCGAGAAGAAGGATGGCGAGACGTTCACGCTGTTCATTCAGCGCATCGGCAAGAAGGAAGTACGCGCGATGGTCGACGCGTTGAGCCCGGTCCCTGCGTACGAGGCCGACCGCTCGTACTACTCGGACTGGGGGGATCCGCGCGAGTACTCGATCGGCGACATGGGCGTCGGGGAGTGCGCCGGAGAGGTCGTTCCGATCGCGCTCATGAGCCTGGCCGCGAGCGAGCGTGAGGTGTTCGAGTCGCAGCTCTTGATGGATCAGGCCGCGTACGCAGAGGCGGCCGACCGCGCGCTCCACGCCATGCTCACCGCCGCACGCGCGCTCGTCCGCGAGAAGGTCCCCGACGTCGGAGAGGCGACCGAGGAGATCGTCGAGAGCTTCCGAAAGGAGCTCGTCGAAACGAAGCTCTTCTTCGATCCGTTCGCCGGCGCGAAGTTCGCGCAGTACCTTTATCGCGCCGCAAAGGCGGACGGAGACTCGGCGACGGCAGAGTCGGTTCACCAGAGGATCGAGGAAGCGCAGCTCTTCGTCGACGCGTCCTACCAGGCCTACGACCGCATCGTGAAGACGCAGACCCCGGCCGCTTGAGGCACTCGTCATGAACACGAACAAGCTCTCGCTCAAGCTCTACGCAGAGCCGTCCACGCTGCCGCCTTCGCACGATTTTTTGCGTGTGTGGCACGACTGGATCAAGCGCGGCGCGCTCGCCGAGCTCTTGGTCGACGTCGTCGACTACGGACACGTCCACGAGGGGCCGCACATCCTCTTGGTGGGTCACGAGTCCGACTACGCGCTTCACTTCAGCGAGGGGCGCCCCGGGCTCTACTACCAACGAAAGCGCGCTCCGGAGACGGACGAGGCGTCGGCGCTCGCCGACTCGCTGACGCGCCTCTACCGCACGGCCTCGCAGCTCGAGGTCGACCTGCCCGGGCTGCGATTCCTCTCCGGCGAGGTCCTCGTCTCATTTCTGGACCGGCTGAACCACCCCAACGACGAAGCGGGCTTCGACGCAGCAGCCCCGCTCGTTCGCGAGGCGGCAAAGCGGATCTATGGCGCGGAATTTACCGTGAAGCGAAACGTCGGCGACCCGCGCGAGGCGCTGTCGATCCGAATGACGGCTCCGGGTGCGCCGACCTCGAGCGAGATCTTCGCGCGCCTAACGGCAAGCTGACTCATCGCGTTCGGCTCCGCTTCGACACAGCCCCACGGAGACACTCCGACAGCGCGCACGATCGCGGCGTGTGTCCCACTGAAATGCGGAATCTGCATGTTCGGCGCTGGACGCTCCCGGGAATGGTCCGCTACTGTGGTGTCATCGTGGAAAATTGTATCTCGACAGCAATTTCGGGCCCGACTTCGATCCGTAGCTCTTGGAACCGTCGTGGGTTCACGCTCGTCGAGCTCATGACCACCGTCGCCATCGTGGGCGTACTAGCGGCCATCGCGGTTCAGGGCGTGCGGTCCTACGTCGCGTCTGCGAAGTCTTCCGAGGCCCTGGAGATGGTGGGCGCGATTTCGAACGGCGCTGTCAGCGCGTTCGAGCGCCAGCGCGGGGCAAGTGAGCAGCTGGCCGAAGGCCAAGAGGCGACCGGCGCCACCGAGACGTCCGACGTCACGGTGAACGGCGCGACGGTCCATCGGAGCGGGGTGGCGTACCTCTGCGGGAGCGCAGACCCCGTCCCGGCTTCGATTACCTCCGTCAAGGGTCGCAAGTACCAGCCGAATTCCGCACCGGGGAGCGATTACGAAACGGGTGACTCCGAGGGTGGTTGGAAGTGCGTCATGTTCTCCAATTCCAACCCCCAATCGTACCAACTCGAATACTCGTCGAGCGCGTCCGCCAGTTCGCTCATCACGACACGAAACGACTACCTGAACGGGGACTACGGCGATGACCCGACCGGCACGCCGAGCCCCTACGAGATGGGCCCGGACGGGCTCGTCCCCGCGGCTTACCTCACCGCCATGAGCGAGGTCGATCTCGACGGTGCAGAGGGCGACGAAGGCATCGTCCCCGCGACGTTCGTGGTGCGCCGGACGCCAGACGGCCGACGGATCGATGACGGTGACAACGTCCTGTTCGTCGGCAACGGCAACGGGCCGGGAACCACGGGGAACGGAAACACGAAGGGTGACCACAACGACGACGGGCACCCCGACAACGGAAACACGAAGGGTGACCACAACGACGACGGGCACCCCGACAACGGAAAGGGCAACGGCAAGACCACGTCTTCGAGCGCGAGCTCCAGCTCGAGCTCATCGGGCGGCTCCACGAGCAGCAGCTCTGCGAGCAGCGCCAGCGGCGGCTCTACGACCAGCTCTGCGGCAAGCGGCGGATCCACCAGCGCTTCGTCTGCGAGCGGATCGACGACGAGCGGCAGCTCGTCCGGCGGCTCGACCTCGAACGGCGCAGGTGGCGCGAGCAGCGTCCCCAGCACCAGCTCGTCGAGTGGCAGCGGGTCGGGCAGCAGCTCGTCGGGGAGCGGCGGTGGCAGCTCCACAGGCGGCGGTGGGGGGACGAACACGGGCCCCGCCTCGAAGAAGGGCGTTTGGACGGTCACCGCCCGGGGCGACACGGACGGGGACGGCATCCTGTCGCTGTTCGTGGTGACCGGGACTGTCAATAACGGCTACATGATCCGTGGGACGTCCGTGACCCAAACGCTGCCGGACGAATGAAGTTCATCCGGTAGCGCGCGGCTGGACAGGCGGCGCGCTGTCGCGTCTTCTCCCCACGCGTCGAGCTTCGACGCCGAGGCATGCCGTGGACCACCGTGCGCTGACTGCCATTTTCAACGCCTTGGAAGGGCGGCGCGCGGGACAATCCGAGCCGATCTCGCTCCCCGGCGCCGACCTGCAAGGCGCGTTGCTCCTTCGCGCGGACCTGGTCGAGGCGAACCTCGAGCGAGCGCGGCTCGACATGGGCAACCTATCCGGCGCGAAGCTCGGGCGCGCACGGCTCCAGGGCGCGTCGATGAAGAGCACGCATCTCGACGCGGCCGACCTGACCGAGGCCAACCTCACAGGCGCCGTCCTCGACAACGCGCGCGTCCGCGGGACGTGCTTCGCCGGTGCGATCCTCCTCGGTGCGTCGATCCGCAATTGGATAGGCGCGCCCGACACGCTGGCGGGTGCGAAGCTCGACAAAGCCGCCTGTGAGCGATCCGGACTCGAAGACCGCACCATCGTCGACATGGTCCGCGGCGGAGTAGAGCTCGTCGACCTCGACGCGTTCTCCGAAGAGGTCAAACGCGCGTGCGTCACGAAGCGAGACAGCTTTCCCGGTGACCTGACCGAGGCCCAGATCCGTGAGACCGAGGCCACCGTCCGCAAAGCACGTCTCGCCGAGAACCTGAGCATGCCGCCCGCGAGCCGGCGAGCCGACCAGATGCGGCGCCTGTCGATGCGCGCGGTGGACGGACCCAAGTCGACCGGCCGAAGAGCGACCGGAGTCTCGACGTCTTCGCTTCGCAAGGCCGCGCCGCTTCCCGGCGATCTGATGGCGCTCGCGGGCGTCGTGATGCCGCCGGAGCAGGGTAGCGGGGACGTGGTGCTCGGCGGCTACGAGCTCGTGTCGTGCGTCGGAAGCGGAAGTTGCGCCAGCGTCTGGAAGGCCAAGAGCCCGTCTGGCGAAGAGGTCGCCGTGAAGCTCTTCGACATGGCGTTGCATGCGACGGGGCTCTCGCTTCACGCGTTCAGACGCGGCGTGAAGACGATGAATCGCCTGATCCTCGAAGAGGCCGACGGCGACGTGCTGCGGCTGCAGGCGGTGGGCACGAACCTCCTCGGGTTCGTGACCGACTACGCAGAGAACGGCAGCCTCTCGAATCTCCCCGCGCTCGGTTGGTCGACGCAGAAGCTCGTCGACTTCTTCATCCGCGTCTGCATGGCGGTCGATCGCACGCATGCGGCGGGGATCCTGCATCGCTGCTTGAAGCCGACGAACATCCTGCTCGATGCCGAGCTGCGCCCGCTGCTCACCGACTTCGACATCGTCGATCTACCGACTCTCGCGGCCGAGTCTGCAGACGTCGGTGGGTACGCCGCGTACGCCGCGCCCGAAGAGATCTTGGACGCGAGTACGATGAGCCCCACGGCCGACATCTTCAGCCTGGGCAAGCTCCTGACGTTCTTGCTCTCTGGAGAGGAACCCGACCCGGTCACCGAAGAGGTGCCCGCGCTCGAGAACCTGCGGAGGCAGCCCGCGGGGCTCTCTCGGATCATCCGAAAGTGCACGCTGCGCGATCCGGCGGTTCGGTATCAGCAGGTCTCCGAGCTGGTCGGAGATTTGCTGTCCTACGAAGACTTCGAGAACGTCGGCGTCGCGGGCGGCGCACTCGAGACGAACTTCATGCCCTACCGGATCAGCAGCCTGCCGCCGGCGGGTCTGATCGGGCACGACGAGACGATCGTCGCCGATGGCGTGAAGCCGCTCTCGATCGAGCGAGCGAGGGGGGCCACTCTGCCCGGGGCGCCCCACGGCACGCCGAAGCTCCCGAGCGACGACGGCTTGCAGTGGCTGTCGCGCGCGACAGAAATCCGTCTCGCCACCGTCGGCGGCGCCGCGCTCATCTGCGCGATCGTCGCGCTGGTCGCGTCTCCCTTGCCTGGGGAGGGCATCGCGGGCGCGGTCGATCTCGCGTGTGCGCTCGCTGCGGCGGTGCTGACGTTCGCGCTGCCGCGCTTCGAAGGTCATCTCGGGCGCGCGCGAATCGCGTTCGCGGTGGCCGCTGCAGTGTTCGTGTTCCTGGCGAGCCCGGGACGACTCACCACCTACCGACTGCACGAGACGCTTCGCTCCGGAGACGTCGCGCTCCGCGGGCGTGCGCTGAAGCTGCTCACGAAGCAGGGTGACCGCGCCTTCGATGGCGCGGAGCTCGAGGGCGCAGATCTGTCGAAGAGCGAGCTCACGATCGCGAGCTTCAAGGGCGCCAACATGAAGTCGGCGAAGCTCGACGACTCGATGTTCAACGAGTCGTCCTTCGACGGCGCCGACCTCACCGACGCCTCGGCGCGCGGCGCCGACTTTTATTTGGCGAACCCGAACGTCGCGAAGGGCTGGGAGACGGTGCGTTGCGACATGTACACGCGCATGCCGGCGCAATGGATTTGCTCGAACGGCCTCCCCGCCCCACGGCGGCCGCCGAAGTGAGCTGACCGCGGTCGAGGCGCGCGGCGGTCAGCCCTCGAGACGCGCGCGCAGCCGGTCGACCGTGCTGGCGGGCGCGCGGATCTTGAGGTGCGTACCGACGTCGTCGTGGGTTTCGCCGAGCACGGTCGTCGATTCGTAGACGCGCTGAACGAGCGCGTGGCGCGCGTAGGGGACGAACAAGTCGACCTCGACGAGCGGGCCGTCGAAGAACACGATGATCTCCTCGCGCACGCGAGCCACGTCGTCCGGGTTCTTCGCCGAGACGATCATGCACCCGGGAAACTCGAGCTCGAGCGCGGCGATCTCTTCCGGCGTGAGGCGATCGCGCTTGTTCAAGATGACGCGTGAGCTGGCCTCGTTCGCGCCGATTTCGCCCAGGACGTGTCGAGTGACGGCGAGCTGATCGCGGAACGTCGGATCCGACGCGTCGGCGAGGAACAAGAGCAGCGACGCCTCGAGCGCCTCGTCGAGCGTCGACCGGAACGACGCGACGAGCTGATGGGGCAGCTTCTTGATGAAGCCGACGGTGTCGCTGACGAGCACGCGCGGGTCCGTCTCGGGCTTGAGTGCGCGCACCGTCGTGTCCAGCGTCGCGAAGAGCTTGTCCGCGACGTAGACCTCGCTGCCGGTGAGCGCGCGCATGAGCGAGCTCTTGCCGGCGTTCGTGTAGCCGACGAGGGCGACGCGGCGCTGGTCCTTGCGGGCGGCGCGGCGGGTGATCTGCTCGCCCTGAATCTGCTCGAGCTCGCGCTTCAGCTCGGAGATGCGATCGCGGATGCGACGCTTGTCGAGCTCGACGCTGCTCTCACCTGCGCCCTTGCCACCGATGCCGCCGCGTTGCCGATCGGCACCCGCGCCGGCCTCTCGGAGGCGCGGCGCGACGTACGTGAGGCGCGCGATCTCGACCTGCAGCCGCGCTTCGCGGCTCTTTGCGTGACGGTGGAAGATCTCGACGATGACCTGGCTGCGGTCCAAAACCTCGGCGCCGGTGGCCTTCTCGAGGTTGCGCTGCATGCGAGGCGAGAGCTCGTGATCGACGACGACCACGGTCGCGTGTCGCGTGGGCGCGATCTCGCTGGCGACGTCATCGGGATCGTCGTCGGAATCGATACCGGACGCTTCGTCGACGTCGGCGTCGTCCTCTTCTGCTTCGGCTTCCTTCTCGAGACGGTCGCGATATTTGTTGTTGCGCGGGATGTAGGGCTGGACCTGGCCCGAGCCGCCAGTCCAGAGCGCCAGCTCCTCGAGCTTGCCGACGCCGAGCACCGTGCCGGCGCGCAGCCTCGAGCGACGTTGGGAGACGGTGCCGACGACGTCGAGCCCGAGCGTTTCGACGAGGCGGCGCAGCTCGCCGATGTCGGCGGCGTGCTCGACGTCCGAGACTCCGGCGACCTGAACGGCGACGAGCACGCAGGCGGGACGCTCGCTCGGAGCTTCGATCATGGGCGGCGCCTTCTCCCACGTCGCGGCCCCGAGTGCCAGGGCTCGCTAGACGTTGGTCCGTCTGCGAGCAGACGAGCGGCGAATGCCGGTGGTTCGGTGAGTCCGTCGCCGGCGAAGGGCGACGAGAGCAACGCCGAGGAGAGCCGCGAGCGCGCCCGCGCCGCCTCCGTCGGCCGCGCCCGCGCCGATCTCGCAAGCGCAGCCTCTCTTGGACAACTGCGCCGAGGGAGGCGGCGACGCGCCGGCTCCGTCTGCCATCAGCACGGCTTCCTCGTTCCGCACGCCCTCTTTGCGGGCGTCCTTCATCGCGTCCGCTTCGTCGGGCTCGGACGTAAGCGAGGCCTGACCGGTGGGATTCTCGGGGGACGGCTTCGGTTCGACTCGCTTGCCGCCCGCATGGTCGACGTCGACGTCCGCGGGACTGTCGACGGGCTGGTCGATTCTCTGCGGCGTGCCGTCTCCGACGCGGCGCGAGGTGTCGACGGCGACGAAGCTCGTGAAGCGGGTGACGAGGCTGAACTCGATACCCAGGCGCGTGATCTCGGCCTGCGCGTTGCGATCGCCGCTGACGAGGTCACCCTCGAGAGACGCGATCCGCGAGCGCGCCCAAAGCGTACCGAGCGCATGACGCTCGCCGCCCTTCGGGGGAAGGATCTCGACGGGCACCTCGACGGCGCCGGCGGCGCTCGTGGCGCGGACGAGGGGTTGCCGCGAGGGAGCGCCCTTGAAACGACCGTGGATCGTGATCGGGTGACTCGCGAAGAGGTCGGGCAGCTCTCGCGTGGAGAGATCGCTCACCTGCATGCCGCTCCAATCGATCACGACATCGCGGAGCACAGAGCGATCGATGTAGCGAAAGAACTGATTCACGGCGCGCGCCGGGTGCTCGCGCCCGGATGCGTACACGGTCAGGCCCTTTCCTTCACGCGCGATGTCGTCGAGCAGCGCCCGGTTCGGGCTCGAGCCAACACCGAAGCCGAAGACCTTGGCCTTCATGTTCTTCGACTCGAGCGTCGAGACGAAGTTGCGCGTCGCACGGGTGATTTGGTCTTCGATTCCCACGTACCCGTCGGTCATGAAGAAGACGTAGCGATTGCGGCCTTCGCCCACGTCCGGAGTCAGCGCGGCAGCGACGGCGTCGAGCATGAGCGTGCTCCCGCCCGCGCGCATCTCGTCCACGAAATTCAACGCCTCTCGAATCGCGACCTCGTTGGCCGGATGCGCGACCGGGAAGAGCTTCGCCGTCCGCCCTGCGAACGTGATCACGTTGAACGTATCGAACGGGCGCAGCTTCGAGAGCGCGGTTCGCATGGCCGTCTGGCAGAGCGCGATGGGCACCCCGTTCATCGACCCGGACACGTCCACCACGAAGACGACCTCTCGCTTGCCGACGAGCTCGTCGACATCGAGATCCGGCGGATCGATCGTGAGCGAGAAGAAGCCCTGATCCTTGCCGGAGAGGAACATGGCCGCGCGAGGCCGCTCCCCGGCGACTTTGTAGCGAAGAACGAAGTCGCGATTCGCTATTTTGTCCCTCGGCGAAAGCGTGATGTGGCGCAGTCCCTCGGCGTCGGTCTTGACGTCGACCTCGTGGGTGATGGCTGCGTAGTCCCCGATGGCGAGCCCTGGCTCGGTGACGATCTCGATCGAGACGTCGTTGCCAGTCCGCTCACCTTTTCCCATGTACGCGGGCGTCACGCGCGAGCCGTCCGGGACGACGTTCGTGTCGTGCTTCGTCCCGCCACCCTTGTCGGGGCGGTCCGTGGACGTGCCTTGGATGAAGCGTGGTCCGACGACCATCGGAATGACGAGCTCGTAGATGCCGGAGTCGTAGGAGAGATCCTGGACGTAGCGGCTCGTGACCTCGATGGCTTCCTTCGGAGGAATGTTCGCGACCGACTGCGTGAAGACGTTCGGACGCTCTTGCTCGAGGAGCGCGGCCGAGAACCCCATGGACTTCGCCTTTTCGTAGGTTCGCTTGGCGGCGTTTCTCTCGTCGATGACGGCCTCGATGGTTCTGCCACCGACCTTCATCTTCATCTGATTGACGGCCGCGTTCTCCGGGAGCGGAAAGACGTAGACCGCCTCGATCGCGGCGGCGCTCGGGTTCTCGTAGCGCTGAGTGACCTCGACTTCGGCGACGAAGCCCGAGAGCCGGACGTGAAAGTGCGTCTCCTTGAGCGGAAGTTTCGGCGAGCTCGAGATCGGCGTGTCAGGCGTCGCGACGACCAGGCTCGGCAGCTCTCCGGGATCTGTGAACACGGGAAACGCCGCGAGCGTCTTCGCCTGCGACGGATCGGTTCCAATCACCCCCTCGCCGACCTTCAACGTGTCGGGCGGCGGCGCCGACGCGACCTGCGCGTCTCCCGAGGCAATCGGCGGCGGTGTATCGTCCTCTGCGAAGTGCTGCCAACTCGGTTCGCGAGAAGACGCGCCCCCGCAAGCAACCGCAAACACCAAGAGAATCGTGGCGGAGAGCCACCGAGCGAAGCGTGTGATCATCGTGCCCCCGTGGGAAGAAGCCAGAGACGTCCGCGTTAACGCGCTGAGCCGCGCCGCCTTACAGTCCGTCGGTGCGATTTGCGGCGTAGCGACGGCGATGGTCCTGGGTGCCTGCGGCGCACCCCCGCCAGCCGTCACGCCGCCGGCAGAGATCCGCGTCGAGAGCGGTCCGCCGGACGACGGCCTGAGCCCTTCGGATCGCGAGCTCCACGTCGCGGACGCGTTTGCAGAGCTGACGAATGCAGAGCGCGTGCTCGACGAGACCCTCGCTCCGACGCAGACGAAGGTGCCGCCTGGGCCCCGCGCGCCGACACACCCGAACGACTCCGCCGCGAGCGGCGCGACGCCGCCGTCCACGAGCAGCGCGACCAACCCCGGGTGCGAGACGGCGTGCCTCGCTCTCCAGTCGATGCGGCGCTCGGCGCGCTTTCTCTGCCGCCTCACCGGTCCTGGAGACGAACGCTGCTCGAATGCCAACGCGCGCGTCGCCGTGGCCGAGAGGCGCGTCGCCGCGGCGTCCTGTGCCTGCGCGACACGAGATGGCTGAGCGATACCGCCCGGTCGATCGGCGTGGTACCGATCCGCATGATGAAGCTCGCCTCCGCGCTCGCGCTCGCCTTCGTAGCTGGGTGCTCACACCACACCCCCGCGCCGACCGACGGAAGCGAGGCGACCGAGACGACCATCCCGACGCCGCCTACCGACTCGGGGACCGCCGCGGCGACGAGCGCGCCGCCCGCGGGCGACGGGCTCGCCGGCGCGTGGACTTCGCCCTCGTGCAGCAAGCGGACCTATCCGCGCGAGATCACCTTCGACTCGAACGGGATCTGGAGCGCGCGAGATCTGGTCTCGCCGTGCCCGCCCAACGCGAAGTGCGTGTGGAGCGGCATCGTCGACCGCTCGGGCAAATCGAAGCTCGAAGGCACGAAGGTCCTGCTCATCCCGAACGAAGGCTCTGAGCGCAGCCAAGCCGGCTCGCCCTTCCCCACCGAGATGAGCTTCGACGCAGGCGTCCTCTCCGAGCCGTCGGACGACGGCGGATCTTGCCACTACAAGCGCAGCTGATCGTCGCGCGAGGGCGTACGTACCAGCGAAACGAAGGCGACCACCGGCGTACGAACGCCTCCGGCGAGACACCTCTGATCCGGCCGCGCCGTCAGTGCTTCGTGGTCGCTTCGCCGGCACGCAGCCGCATCGCCAATTCGCGAAACGTGAGCACGCGTGTCCCCGGACAACGTGGCTTCGCGGCGTCGTCCGGGCACCCCGAGAGCGCGTAGTCGACCGTGCGCTCGAGGACGTCGAGGTACGCGCCCTCTTCCCACGTCGCGAAGTGATGGCCGATGTTCCAAGGCCAATGTCCGGCGTCATAGGCTGCCACGATGGCCGCGCGATAGTCGGACTCCATGCGCGCGGCCGTCGCCTTGTCGCGTCGGTAGTTGTAGTCCATCGGCACCGCGCGCGCGCCGGGCCAAGGCATCAACGCGAGCTCGAGAATGCGCGCCGAGGTCAGCGAGCCCTTCGTGGACGACGCGAAGTAGAACGGCGGCGCCGGTCCCACTGCGCGGCTCGTGTCGAAGACATATCCGTGGCCGATGAGCGACTCGAACATCGCGTCGTCCGAGCCCAAGTACGGCGCGCGAAACCCGACGATGCGATACGGGTGCAAGCGCGGATGCTTCAGGTTCGGTTCGCCCTTCGCGTCGAAGAGGGTCACGCCATCGACGACGATCGGCGCTCGCGGGGGAGGCAAGCACACGTCGGTGTCCTCGCGGAACATGGGCGCCCCGCACGCGGTGCCGTCGGGGCATTTCGCTTTGAGGTTGCACGGCGCGCTGCAGAGCTTGGTCTTGGCGTCGATCTCGAGGCACAGGCTCGAGTCGCAGTTCGCATCGACGGAGCACGTCGCGCCGACCGCGCGAGCCGGCGCCGTAGGGAGCGGATCGAAGACGGGAAAGAGCGGCGTGCCTTCGGCGTCGCGCACGGGCTCGAACACGGCGCTCGCCATGACGGCGTGAAAGTGATCGAGCTCGCGATCCCACTCTTCGCGCGTCCAACGACTCCCATCGAAGTGGCCGTAGCCATGATCGCCGATGTCGTGGCCTTCGTTGATCGCGAGCTGTGTCAGCGCGCGACGCACGAGCACCTCGCGATGCGTGCGCGCGTGGCCGACGTCGCTCGGCATGTTCTCGGTCGAATAGAAGGCCGCGTTCACGAAGAACGTCAGGTGAGGCTTGTCGCCGTGGACGCTCTCCATGCGCCGCGCAAAGCGCATCGTCCGTAGCCAGAGCGAATAGCGAAGGCTCCCGTCGAACGCGGCGCTGAACACGGGCGGGTCGGCCGCAAAGTCGTGCGCGAGCAGGACCTTGGGCAGCGTGATCGGCGGCGACGCGGGCCCCTCTTCTGCGGCGCTCGCGGACGGAGCGGCCGACGCCGACGCCTCTACGAGCGGCGCCGCGCCGTCGAGGCTCGGCGCCGACGTCGCGACCTGCGGGCGGGGCGCATCGTCGACGGCGACGCTTTCGACGGTTGCCGCGGCATCGCTCGAGGTCGGCACCGCCGAGAGTGCGCGATGCGCCTCGCCGCCCGCCGGGTTCCCACAACCGACGAGCGCCGACGCGAGCAGCGCCGCGAGCGCCCGAGCAAAGCGGCGACGCGCGCCCACGACTCACTCCTTCGGGAGAACGATGACGGGCTTCTTCGGGTGGCGACGATAGAGCAGCAGCGTGCGACCGATCGCCTGGGCGATGCTCGCCGCGAGTCGCGGGCTCATGCGCTCGCCCAGCTCGTCGCGCCCTTCTGGACACTCCTTCAGGAGCTTCACCTTGACGAGCTCGTGGTGCTCGAGCGCCTCGTCGATGGCGCGTTCTGCGCCGGGCGTCAGCCCCTGCTTGCCGAGCTGCACGAGCGGCTCGAGGTGGTGGCCGAGCGCCCGGAGGTGTCTGCGCTGCTTGCCAGTCAGGACGGCTGCGACTCTCACTGGACGTTCTTTCCCGAGCCCTTCGGCCCGACCAAGGTCCGGAGGGTCGCGCGTGCGACCTCTTCCCCGGCCTCGTTCCAAATGTGAACGGGGACATCGTATTCGAGGCGCGCGCTCGTCTCCGGGATCGGACAGTCGCTCGAAGCGCTGAGCGTCCCGCGTGCCTTCTTCAGGTATTCGATCGAGAGCCCCGCCACGATGAACCGCGCGTCGTCCGGCAGCGAGTACGCCAAGGCGACGTTGCCAGTCACCTCGGCCAGGTTCACGAGCGCGACGGCGTGCACGCACTTCAGGTGATTGCGGACGCTCGGACGGTCGGCCATGCGCACCTCTGCGTAACCGCGCTTCAAGGTCATGACCTCTGCGCGGATCGGGCCGGTGTACGGCGCCGCCATGCCGATCGCGCGGCTGAAGAGAATCTTGCCCCCCGGAAGCGGAGACAGGCGATCCCACATCTGGCGGACGACGTTCTTCGGCGAGCGCGAGATGGCGCTGGGCCTGAACATGTCGAGAGTCCCGGCGAGGTCCATGCCCCGGTCATAGCAGCGCGATGGGAAAAAAGCGCGGCCACTCAGGCGAGCTTCACCGTGTCGACGCACCCGAGAAAGCCCAGCCCGCATGGTAGAGTTTCGGCCTTGCGACCGCCGTCCCAGACACTCGCCGCCCTCCGAGAGACGCTGGGACAGGTCATCCGCGGCAAACCGGTGGCGATCGATCACCTTCTCATCGGTGCGCTCTCCGGCGGCCACGTATTGGTCGAGGACGTGCCCGGCGTGGGCAAGACGACCCTCGCGAAGGCGTTCGCGCGTGCGCTCGAGCTCGAGTTCTCGCGCGTGCAGTTCACGCCCGACCTGCTCCCTGCCGACATCCTGGGCACGCACACCCTGAACCCGCGCGAAGGCACGCTCACTTTTCGGCGCGGCCCCGTCTTCACGAACGTGCTGCTCGCGGACGAGATCAACCGCGCCTCGCCACGGACGCAGTCCGCGCTCCTCGAGGCGATGAGCGAAGAGCAGGTGACCGTCGACGGCTCGACGCTGCATCTTCCGGCGCCGTTCATCGTGCTCGCGACACAGAACCCGGTCGATTTTCAGGGGACGTACCCGCTCCCAGAGGCGCAGCTCGACAGGTTCGTTCTTCGATTGTCGGTCGGCTATCCGAGCGAAGAGGCCGAGCTCGAGATGGTGTTCGACCGCACCGACGGCGATCCGCTCGAGCGCGTCGCGCCCGTCGCGACGAAGGCCGAGTTTCTCGAGATCGTGCACCAAGTCCGACAGATGAAGGTCGACAAGCGGGTCGCCCGTTACATGCGTGCGCTCGTCCAGAAGACGCGCGACCACGACGAGATCGCTCTCGGTGTCAGCCCGCGGGGCACCTTGGTTCTCTATCGCGCGTCGCAAGCGCGTGCCCTGCTCGAGGGCCGCGATCACGTCACACCCGACGACGTCCAAGCCCTCGTCATGCCCGTCCTCGCGCACCGCGTGCTCCCGACCGAACGCGCGCGGTACGGCGGAAAGGCCGCGTCCTCGATCCTGGCGGACATCGTCATCTCGGTGCCGGTGCCGACGTGACCTCGCGCGTCCTCGGCGTGCGTCGGCTCCTCCGATCGCGCCGCGAGCTCGCGCGCCTGAACCACGTCCTCATCCCGGAGAAGAAGCCCGATCGCGATCGCATGCGACGCCGCTGGGTTTGGCGGCTCATCGCGCCGTGGTTCGTCTTGCATTCGTCGCTGAGCCGCGAAGGTCGCGCGCTCTTCATGCTGACGCTCATGATCGGCTTCGCCGGCCTCGACGTCGTCGGCACTCAGGTCTACTTGCTCTTCGCTTTTCTCACGGGTTTGCTCGTCGCGTCGCTCGCGATGCGCCCGTTCTTCCGGGCTCGAGGCCTCGTCGTCCGTGCCTCGTGTGCGCCGCGGGTAGAGGTGGGCGCTCCGCTCGACGTGCTCGTCCACCTGTCGAACCGGAGCGCCAAGCCGCTCCTCTCGCTGCGGGTGTCGGGCCCCTTCCTTCCGTGGGATGGCAAGTGGCTCGAGTCGTCAGGCGGCGTCGGGATCGTCGAACCCGGACGTGAAGCGATCGTAGTGACGCGTGCCAGCTTCCTCGCGCGCGGGGAACACCACCTCGATCCCTTCGACGCGTCCGCGCTGGTTCCGCTCGGCCTCGCCGTGGGTCCGCGCAGAACCAGCGACGGCGTCCGCTTCCTGGTCGTGCCGAAGCTCGCGCGCGTCGGCCCTCTCGCGCTCCGCCATCGACGCCCTGCGCACGCAGGAGAGATCGCGGTCCGCCGCGCCGCCGGAGACAGCGAAATCGAGGGCGTCCGACCGTATCGGCCTGGAGACCCGCTGAAGCACCTCCACGCGCCGACGTGGGCTCGCACGGGCGTTCCTCATGTGCGTACGTACGCCGCAGAGAGCAGCGTGCGCACCGGCCTCGCCGTCCTCGTCGATGGCGACGTCGCCTCCGAGCGCGCGAAAGAGGCCGCCATCTCCATCGCCGCCGGCGTCGCGGCGAGCCTCTCGTCCGCGGAGGGGCTCGATCTCTTGATCGTCGACGACGCCGCTCACCGCGTGACGCCGCGCTCGGGACGACCGGCGCTCGAGGTCGTGCTCGATCGT
>Ga0164241_10003557_pt1 | contig 15592 bp, 13 predicted proteins | sample OricomyardsoilBY_FD_108780 | JGI IMG/M metagenome (GOLD analysis project Ga0164241, IMG submission 108780) | Backyard soil microbial communities from Emeryville, California, USA - Original compost - Back yard soil (BY) | ecosystem: Environmental > Terrestrial > Soil > Unclassified | place: USA... | reverse complement strand
GCGCCGCGGAGCTGAGCCCGGGCGGTGCCGACCGGGCCGTCCGGTACGTGGCCGCCGCCGGTGACGCGTGGCGGGCCGGGCAGTGGCACCGGGTGCCCGCACTGCTCGACGAGGCCGAGCCGCTCGCCGGTGACCAGGACGTGCGTGCCCGGCTGCTTTTCCTGCGCGGCATGCTCGAGCTGCGCTCCGGGCTGCCTGCCGCCGCCTACCGGCTGCTGCTGCGCAGCGCGGCCGAGTCCGGGTCGCGGCTGGAGATCCTCGTGCATGCCGGTGAGGCCGCCGCCCTGTTGGGCGAACCGGAGCTGGCGGCCGAGGTCGAGCGGCTGGCGCGGCAGTCGGCCAACGGTGGGCACGAGGTGCCGGAGCTGCTCGGGCTGCTGTCCGGCTGGGCCGGCCTCGGGCGGGAGGACTGGAGCTCCGGCGCGCGCCTGCTCGCGGACGCGCTCACGGGCGTGCGCGAGCGGGACGACCCGACGCACCAGCTGTGGGCCGGTCGCGCCGCGCTCTACCTCGGCGACGTCGCCGCGGCCCACTCCTGCTACAGCCGTGCGGTGTCGCTGGCCAGAGCCGACGGCGCGGTGGGGATGTTGCCGATGATGCTCGACCGGCTCGCGTTCGCCGACGTGCTGAGCGGCCGGCCAGCGGCCGCTACGGCGAACGCCGCCGAGGGGCTGCGGCTCGCCGGCGCGCTCGGTCTGGACAGCGGGATCGCGCTGATCAGCCAGGCGCTCGCCGCGGCGTGGACCGGCGCGGAGGACGACTGCCGGGAAGCGGCGGAGCGCGCGCACGAGCTCGCGGCCGCCCGGCAGCTGCGGGTGGTCGCGGCAGGCGCCGACTGGGCCCTCGGCCTGCTGGAGCTCGGCGCGGGGCGCCCGGTGGAGGCGTGCGCGCGGCTGGCGGCGCTGCGCCCCGGCGACCGCAGCGACCACGTGATGATCCGGCTGTGGGCCACGCCGGACCTGGTGGAGGCGGCGGTGCGGGCGGGGACGCCGGAGATCTGCGAGCCGGCCGTGACCGCACTCGCCCACTGGGCCGACGGGAGCGGGCTGCCGTTGCCCGCGGCATCCCTGCGTCGCTGCCGGGGTTTGCTCGGCCGAGCAAACCCGGCGACGGAGTTCCGCGCCGCGGTGGACCTGGATCCGCAGGGTGACCGGCCGCTGGAGCGGGCCAGGGCCGAGCTGCTGCTCGGGGAGTCGCTGCGGCGGGCACGGCGCCGCAGCGAGTCGCGGGTGCACCTGCACGCGGCGCTGGAGGGGTTCGAGCGAGCGGGTGTCCTGCCGTGGTCGGCGCGCGCGGCGGCGGAGCTTCGGGCCAGCGGGGAGACCGCCCATACCCGCGAGGTCGGCGCCCGCGGCACGCTGACCCCGCAGGAGCGCCAGATCGCCTGGTTCGCCGGGCAGGGCGCGAGCAACCCGGACATCGCCGCACGGCTGTTCCTCAGCAGGCGCACGGTCGAGTACCACCTGCACAAGGTGTTCACCAAGCTCGGCGTGGCCTCGCGCGCGGAGCTGGCCGCGTTCGACCTCGACAACCAGTGAGCACACGGATGCCGGTCCCGGTTCGCCGGGCGCATGGTGCCAAATGACCTGTGCCGTGGATCGAGGAGCTCGCCATGACCACGAACAACCCACCCGCCACCGTGCCCCGCAGGCGAGGCGCCGGCCCAGGCAGAGTGCTCGCCATCGTGGCGTCGGTGTTCCTGATCTTCATCGGCGCCAGCCTGGCGTTCGCCGGCACCGTGCTCATGGCCACGTTCGGTACCGACGGTGAGGTCAGCACGGCGCAACACCCTGTCACCAGCCCGACCGCCGCGGTCATCACCGACGTCGCCGCCATCCGGGCCACCTCCGACGTCGCGGACGTGCTCGGCACCCCGGTCGTGAACTTCGCGGCCGAGGGCGGAAACGCGAGCGGGCTGTTCCTCGGGATCGGGCGGGTCGCCGACGTCGACCGCTACCTGGCCGGCGTCGAGATCGACCAGGCCACGGACTTCGAGCTGAGCCCGTACCGGCTGACCCTCGCGCGGCGTGACGGCGCCGCCACAGCGGCCACGCCACCTGCCGAGCAGACGTTCTGGGTGGCATCCGCGTCCGGCACCGACGGGATCGACCTGAGCTGGGCGGTCCAGGACGGCAACTACCGCACGGTGCTGATGAACGCCGACGGCACGCCCGTGGTCGACTCGCGACTGTCGGTCGGCGTCGGCCTCGGCGGCATGTTCGGGCTGTCGCTCGGCCTGCTGATCGGCGGAGTCGTGCTGATCCTCCTGGCGGTCGCCCTGCTCGTGGCCACCCGGCCGCGCCGGTTCGCGACGGCCGCACCCGGCCCGCAGTACGTGCCGCCGGGCGGCATCCGACCGCCCACCCAGGCGGCCGCCCCGCCGCCGTACGACCAGGCACCACCACCGCCGCCGTACGACCAGGCACCGCCGCCTCCTTATGGCCAGGCACCGCCGCAACAGGCGCCCTACGGCCAGGCGCCAACACCAGCGCCCTACGAGCAGACGCCGCCACCCGCGCGCTACGACCAGGCGCCGCCACCCGCGCCGTACGAGCAGGCGCCTGCCGGCCCGCCGGAAACCGCGCCGCCCGCGCAGCCGTCCGGACCACCGGCCGCGCAGCCACCGCGGGCGACTCCCGCGCCACCGATCGAACCGTCCCCACCCGTGCGGGAACCCCGCAGCTGAGCGGGGCGAGCCATGGCCGGACACGTCGCCCCCGCGCCCACCCAGCCCGCCCACGACATCACCTCCCGGCTGGCCACCACCGCGGCGCTGCTGTGGCGCCGGGTGCCGTTCACGACGGTCGTCGTGGCCGTCATGCTCGTGGCCGCGGTCGCCAGCGGTGCGTTGTGGAACAGCGCGCCCGAGCAGGACTGGTATTCGGCGGTCGCCTACGGGCTCCCCGCGTTCGAGGCCGGCAAGTGGTGGACGGTCGTCACCGGGGCGTTCTTCGCGATGGAGCCGCTGTACTACATCCCGGTGGCCGGCGGGTTCGCCCTGCTGGTCGGGCTCGCCGAGTGGCGGCTGGGCACCGCCCGCACCGCCGCCGTCACCGTCTTCGGCCAGCTCGTCGGCATCTTCGGCGCCGCGCTCGTGCTGCTCGTGTTGCGTGGCACCGGGTGGGGCTGGGCCGAGCGGCTCGCGCAGCAGACCGATCTCGGCTTCTCCGCGGGCGCGTTGGTCGCCGTCCTCGTGGTCGCCGCGGCGGTCCGGATGCCGTGGCGGTTGCGGCTGCGCCTGGTGCTGGGCGTGTACGTCGGGGTGTCACTGCTCTACGTCGGCACGCTCGCCGACCTCGAGCACGCCGTGGCCGTCGCGGTGGCGCTGCCGCTGGCCGGCCGGCTCGCCGGGCCTCGCCGGTCGGCGGGCGCCACGTACCCGAACCGCCGGGAGTGGCGGCTGCTGGCCGTCACCGGCCTGCTGATCATCGCGGTCGTCCAGGTCGTCGTGTACATCGCGCCCGCGGAAGGCCCGCTCGGCTCGACCAGGCAGGACAACACCACGCTGATCGAGGTCGCGATCGTGCTCGTCGTGGTCGGCCTGATGATCAACGGGCTGCGCAAGGGAAAACGCTCCGCGTGGCGCTGGGCGGTCGGGATCTCGGGCCTCTACGCCTTCGTGGGTGTCGCCGTCGGCCTGCTGGCGCTGGCCGCGGTCATCTTCGGACTCGACGTGACGGTCGAACGGGTGCCGCTGTTCGTCGCCGACGCCCTGCTGTGGTCCGCGGTGCTGGCCGTGCTCGTGATGGGCCGCGGGGCGTTCGCGGTGCCGACCCGCAGGCGCAGGCGCAAGGCGGGCGGCATCACCAGCGACGTGCGCACCGCGACGTCGCTGCTGGAGCGCTACGGCGGCAGCACGCTGTCCTGGATGACGACGTGGCCGGACAACGCCCACTTCTTCACCCGCGACGGCGAGTCCTACATCGCCTACCGCGCGCACGCCGGGGTCGCGATCGCGCTCGGCGACCCGGTCGGGCCGCCTGGGTCGACCGGCCGGGCGATCGCGGAGTTCACCGCGATGTGCGATCAGAACGTGATGACGCCCTGCATGTTCTCCGTGACGGACGTGGGCCTCGCCGCCGCGCGCGAGCAGGGCTGGCTGCACGTCCAGGTAGCGGAGGACACCCTCATCGACCTCGACGACCTGGAGTTCCGCGGCAAGTCGTGGCAGAGCGTGCGGTCGGCCATCAACCGCGCGGGCAAGGAGGGCGTGGAGTTCCGGATGGTCGTGCTGGCCGACCAGTCGTGGGCGCTGGTCACGCAGGTGCGCTCGGTGTCCGAGCAGTGGGTCGGCGAGAAGAACATGCCGGAGATGGGCTTCACCCTCGGCGGCGTGGACGAGGCACTCGACCCGCGGACCAGGGTGGGCATCGCACTGGGCCCGGACGGCACGGTCCAGGGCGTGACGTCCTGGCTGCCGGTCCACAGTGGAGGAGTCGGGATCGACGGCTGGACGCTCGACCTCATGCGCAGGCGCACCGAGGGTTTCAAGCCGGTCATGGAGTACCTCATCGCGGAGAGCTGTCTGGCGTTCAAGGCCGAGGGCGCGCGGTTCGTGTCGCTGTCCGGTGCTCCGCTCGCCCGAGACGAGGCGCCGGCGGCGGGACTGGAGCGGCTGCTGGACTCGTTCGGCTCGGCCATGGAGCCCTACTACGGGTTCCGCTCGCTGCATTCGTTCAAGACGAAGTTCAAGCCGCGCTACGCGCCGATGTACCTCACCTACCGCGACGAGGCCGACCTGCCGCGCATCGGCTTCGCACTGGCCAAGGCGTACCTGCCGGACACGTCGCTGCGGTCACTCGCCCGGATGCGCGCCCGGGACTGAGGTTCCGGTCGGCAGCTGCGCGGTGACGACCGTGCCAACGCCGGGCGGGCTGACTACGAGCAGGCTGCCGTGCAGTGCCTCGACCCGGTCGGTCAGGCCGCGCAGGCCCGAGCCCGCGGCCGGGTCGGCGCCGCCGACGCCGTCGTCGGTGATCTCGATGACCGCGTCCTCGCCGGTGCGTCGCAACCGGACGGTCGCGGTGCTCGCCCGCGCGTACTTGGCGATGTTGGCCAGCGCCTCGGACGCGACGAAGTACGCGGCGAACTCGACCGACTGCGGCAGCCGCGGCCCCGGGTCACAGGTCACCGTCGTGGGCACGGCCGACCGGGTGGCCAGGGCGTCGAGGGCGACGTCGAGACCGTGTTCGAGTGCGGCCGGGTGGATGCCGCGGGCGAGCTCGCGCAGCTCGGCGAGCGACTGCGCGAGCTCGTCGCTGGCGGAGGTGACGAGCTGCTCGGCGTCGTCCGGGTTGCGCCGGATCTCCCGCTGTATCAAGGACAGCTGCATCGCGAGGGTGACGAGGCGCTGCTGGGCGCCGTCGTGCAGGTTGCGTTCGATGCGCCTGCGCTCCGCGTCGCCCGCGGCGATGATCCGTTTCCGCGAGTTCTCGACCTCCGCCAGGCGCTGCCGGGCCTGGGCCTGGAGGTGCTGGTGCTCCAGCGCCACGGCCGCCGCGGCGGTGACCGCGTCGACCAGTTCGGGGTCGTCGTCCAGCGACTGGTCGTAGACGAGCACGGCCACCTGGTGGCCGTCGCGATGGACACCGGCCATCGAGCGTGGCTCGCCCGGCGCGGGCAGGTCGACCGGCTGCCCCTCGACATCGGTGTAGCGGCCACCGGGTTGCGGGTACGCGACGACGAGGTCCGGGTCGCCGATGGCCTTGGCCAGCGCGCCCCGCAGATCCTCCGGTCGCATGGTGCGCAGCCCGCGGAACAGGTCGGCCAGCTCGCCGCGGGCCAGCCGGGATCGCAGCAGCCCGACCAGGAAGGCGACCGGAACGGTGAGCAGCGAGCAGGCCGCCACCCACAGCAGCACCATCGACTTCTCGCCGGTGAGGAACTGGGCGGCCAGCAGCCAGCCGAACAGCAGCAGGCACGCGGCGCCGGCGACGGCAGGCACGAGTGCTCGCCTGCCGGGTGCGGACGCGGACCGCCACCGCGCGGCGACGACGACCGCCGTGCCGACGGCGGCGCCCAGCAGGGTGGCGCGCTGCGCGATGTCGACGACCTCCGCGACCGCTTCGTTGGGCCAGAGCACCATCGGGTTGCCCTCGAAGTCGGCGAACAGCAACCACATCGGCGCGAGCACGGCCACCTCGACCGCCACCGCGGCGACCAGGATCCGGTCCGTCCTGGTCCGCAGCCGCCCGCCCGTCAGGTAGGTCAGCACGAGCAGCACGAAGAAGAGCACCCACAGGTCCGGCAGCCACAGCGCGAGAGCCTGCGTGACCGGCCAGTCGAGCTGAACGGCCAGCGGGCTGACGAAGAAGGCGAAGCCGGTGGCGGTCATCCACAAGCCGCTGCGGCTGTCCGGCCTGCGGTGCCAGGCGATCAGCCCGCAAGCCGCGAAGGACCCGCCGATCAGCCGGAAGGCGACGTCGATCGGCTCGACGGGCGCACCGTGCGCGAACAGCACCGGCGCCAGGGTGCCGAACTCCGCCGCGACGACGGCGAGTGCGAGCACGGCCCAGAAGACGCCACCGTGCTCGCGCTCGGAAAAGCGGCGTGAGGCACCGGCGTGGGATCCGGCGATCGCTGCGCCGACTGTCTGTACACCCATGACACATCCCGCTGGGCGTCGACTGGTCCCCGACCTGCTAGCACGGTAACTCACCGGCGCGCCGTCCGGAATCGCCTCGATCAGGTGGGTTGCCCGTTCCCGGCCGGATCGCAGGGTTGTCCCTGTAGTACCCGGTCCCGGATCGAGGCAACGATCGACGGATGACCCACCGGGTGCTCATCGTGGACGACCACGCCGCGTTCCGTGCGTTCGCGCGCCGCGTGCTGGTCGCCGACGGTCTCGTCGTGATCGGTGAGTCGGTGGACGGTGCGACGGCGATCGCGACCGTGCCCGAGCTGCGCCCGGACGTGGTGCTGCTCGACGTGCAACTGCCCGACATGGACGGTTTCGCGGTCGCCGAGGTGCTGACCGCGCGGGAGCAGGCGCCGGCGGTGGTGCTGGTGTCGAGCAGGTCCCGGGCCGACTACGGATCCCTCGTGGACGACAGCCGCGCCGTCGGCTTCATCACCAAGTCCGCGTTGAGCGGTGAGCTGGTGCGCGAGTTGATCGCCGGCGAGAGCTGAAACCGCCGGATCCGCCGTACACTCTTTCGCTACCCGGGCCGAGATCGCGGTGCGCGAGCGAGGAGCCAGCCCATGCGCGTGATGATCGCCGACGACGCCGTGTTGTTCCGCGAAGGACTGGCTCGGGTGCTCACCGAGGCCGGGTTCGAGGTCGCCGCGCAGGCCGGGAACGCCGCGTCGCTGCTGGATCACGTGCGCCGCGACCAACCGGACGCGGTCGTGGTCGACATCCGGATGCCGCCGACGCACACCACCGAGGGGCTGGATGCCGCCCGGACGCTGAACGACGAGCACCCGTCGGTGGGCGTGCTGGTGCTCTCGTCCCACATCGAGCCGCACTACGCGCTGCAGTTGATCGAGTCCGGCGCGCAGGGCGCCGGGTACCTGCTCAAGGACCGCGTCGCCGACCTCGGCGAGCTGACCGACGCCGTGCGCCGGGTGGCCGCGGGCGGGCTGGTGGTCGATCCGTCCGTGGTCGCGCAGCTCGTCGGCCGCCGTCGCGCCAAGAGCCCGCTGGACGACCTGACCGACCGCGAACGCGACGTCCTGAAGGTGATGGCGGAGGGCCGCTCGAACCAGGCGATCTGCCAGCGCCTGTTCCTCAGCCCCAAGACCGTCGAGGCGTACGTGCGCTCGGTGTTCACCAAGCTCGGCCTGCAGCAGGGTTCCGACGACAACAGGCGGGTGCTGGCCGTGCTGGCCTACCTGCGCGGTTGATCTCGACAGCGAGGTGGCCGGACCCGTTTCCGGGTCCGGCCACCGTGTCGGTAGGTCAGGCGTCGCGCCGCTTCGCCACCGCGATGGCGATCGCGAGCAGACCACCGCTGACCGCGGCGAAGTAGCCCATCGCGACCCACGGCTGTTCGGTCAGGCCGAGACCTTCCGGCGTCTGGCCGGCGAGCAGGAACTGCTTGGCGGCCTGGAAGGGCAGCCAGGTGACCACCGGCTCGAAACCCGGGATCAGCGCGAGCAGCTGCTCGACCATCATCGCCCAGGTCAGCACGATCGCCACGGCGCCTGCGGTGTGGCGGACCAGGATCCCGACCGCGACGGCGAAGACGGCCGCGGCGAGGAAGACCAGCCCGACCCCGGCGACCTGGCGCCATTCGGTCGGTCCGTGCAGGGCCAGGTCGGCACCCGGCATCAGGACCAGGCCCATCGCCCAGCTGCCGAACGCGGTGAGCAGGCCGATGAGGCCCGCGGCCGCCGCGACGACGACCGTTTTGGCCAGCAGGGACACCGTCCGGTTGGGCGTCGCCAGGAACGTCGTCCTGATCATGCCCACGGAGTACTCGGTGGTGACCGCGAGGGTCGCCATCACCATGATCACGGCCATGCCCAGGCCGTAGCCGAGCTGGGTGGACGTGACGCCGGTGAACCCGGTCGGGTCCTCCGCGGTCATCGAGATCGACGCGACGCCGATCGTGGCCACCACACCGAATGCGGCGCACCACCAGGGAGATCTGGTCGAGGTCAGTTTGATTCGCTCGGCGGCGATGACGGACATGGCGGTCACCTTCCTGCCACGGCGGTCGCCGCGGAGTTGCTTCGGTCGTCGGCGAGGCCGCCGGCGCTGTATTCGACGTCGTGGCCGGTAATGTGCATGAACGCCTCCTCGAGCGAGCCCCGGTGCGGCGCCAGCTCGAACAGCACGAGCCCGGCCTCGGCCGCGAGCACGCCGATGCGGTCGGTGTCCGATCCGGACACCACGAGCGTCCGTTCGCCGTCCGGCGCGGCCTGGACGTCCATTCCGTTGCGCATCAGCACTTCGGCCAGTTCCAGGATCTGCGGGCTGCGCACCCGCACCGACGAGCAGGTGGCGCTCTCGACGAACTCGGCGGTCGTGCTCTGCGCGATCAGCCGTCCCCGCCCGATCACGACGAGCTCGGTGGCCGACAGCGCCATCTCCGGCAGCAGGTGGCTCGACACGAGGACGCTGCGCCCCTCCCCCGCCAGCCGCTGCATGAACTCACGGATCCACACGATGCCTTCCGGGTCCAGGCCGTTGACCGGTTCGTCGAACAGCAGGATCTCCGGGTCACCCAGCAGCGCGCCTGCGATGCCGAGCCGCTGCGACATGCCGAGCGAGTAGGCCCCGGCCCGGCGCTCGGCGACGTCGGTCAGGCCGACCTGGTCGAGCACCTCGTCCACCCGGCGCGCGGGCAACCGGTTCGACCGGGCCATCCAGCGCAGGTGCGCACGCGCCGATCTGTTGGGGTGCACCCACTTCGCGTCCAGCAGCGCGCCGACCGTCCGCAGTGGATGGTGCAGCTCCTGGTAGGGCCTGCCGTTGATCAGCGCCTGACCGGACGTCGGCCGGTCGAGTCCGAGGATCATGCGCATGGTCGTCGACTTGCCGGCGCCGTTCGGGCCGAGAAAGCCGGTGACCCGGCCGGGATGGATCGTGAAGGACAGGTCGTCGACCGCGAGCGTCGGGCCGTAGCGCTTGGTGAGTCCGTGAGTTTCGATCATGGGGTCCTCCTCGTGCGGTGTGGCCTCCACTCTCGCCACCCGGACCTCTGCGGGGCAGCAGGCCAACCCCGTTGGCGCACAGGGAAAACCCTCGTCCGGCCGCCGGGGTCACCCGCTACCCCGGCGGCTGCCCCACGGCGCAGCGTTGACGGGTCTTGCGAACCTCGAGGAGGACCTCATGTCAACGATTGCCGAATGGATCCGCCGGCACCGCCTCATCGCGTTCTTCGGCGTCGCGTTCGCCCTGTCTTGGTGGGCGTGGCCGCTGTGGGCGGCCGGCGTGGACATACCACCGTTCTGGGCCTGGGGGCCGCTGCTGAGCGCGCTCATCGTCTCCGGTGTCGATGGCCGCCGGGGCTACCGGGAGCTCCTCGCCCGGATGACGCGGTGGCGGGTCGGCTGGCGATGGTGGGCCGTCGCTCTCGGCACCCCGGTCGCCGTGCTGGCCGTCGCGGCGGTCGCGAACGTGACGTTCTGGGACGCGCCGGTGCCCGACCTCGCGAACCTCGCGTGGGCGGAGATCGGCTTCGTGTTCGCGTTGCGGTTCGTCGACCCGCTCAACGGGCCGCTCGGCGAGGAGCCGGGCTGGCGTGCCTATGCGGTGCCGCACCTGCAGCAGCTGTGGACGCCGCTGCGCTCCGCCGCCATCCTCGGTGCGCTCGTCGCGCTGTGGCACGTCCCGCTCGTCACGGCGGACCAGCTCGCGCTGGTGGGCATTCCGGTGACCTTCGCGATCACCTTCGTGTACGTGTGGCTGTTCAACCGCACCGGCGGCAGCGGCCTGATGGTCCTGGTCTTCCACGTCGCCCAGGGCACGATCACCTACGCGGCACTCGGCTTCGCCGGCGCCGACGCCGCCCGCATGGACTGGCTCACCGGCGCACTGTGGGCCCTGATCGCCATCGGCCTGGTCACCCTGGACCGCAAGGCGTGGCGGTCCGCACCCGCCGCGGCGATCACCACCACCCCGGTCGAGCGCGTGCCGGTCTGACCCGACCCGTTGGGCCGGCCACCGTGCCGGCCCAACGGCGCGCCGGGGTTCAGATGCGCAGCGTGGCCCACACGACCTTGCCGCCGCGCGCTGTCGGGGCGCTGCCCCAGGCATGGGCGATCGCCTCGACCACGCGCAGGCCGCGATGGCCCACCGTGGTGGCGGACAGCCGGGGCGGCAGCGCCGGGTCGTCGTCGTACACGGCGACGGTGAGCACGCCGCGGCGCAGCTCCAGGCGCACCGACGGCGCCTGGTACGTGTGTATCAACGTGTTCTCGACCAGCTCGTTGACAAGTGTCATCGCGTCGTGCCGCAGCTCCTCGGCGACTGCCCACCTGACGCAGGCGTCCAGCACGAACCGGCGTGCCTCGGCCGCGCTGGAGAGGTGGTTGGGCAAGGTGCGGCGGACGACGCGCCGTCGCGGTGAACGACCGACCATCGCCACGGCCGCGGCCACAGAGTCGTGCACCGGGACGAAGCGGTGCAGCCGCTGGCCGACCAGCAGTTTGCGCGTCACGGCTTTCTCCGCGACCAGCAGCAGCGGCACTCCCGGCCACTGGGCGAGCTGCCGGGCGATCGACGTGAAGAGCGCCAGGGTCGAGGGGCGCGGTACGACCAGCTGGTCCAGCTCGACGATGACCGCGCCCGGCTCGTCGACGCCGATCTGGAGCAGGGCGTCGTGCAGGCGGCCATAGTTCTCGACGTCAAGCACGCCGGTCGGGGTGACGATCGCGGCTTCCGGGACGTCCCGACGGGTGACGGCGAGTGCGGCTTTGGTCACGATAAGTAAGTCACAGCAATCCTCTTCCGAGAGTTCTCTTGCCGGTTTGCCCGTATCCGGTCCGCCAAACCTCCGGACGGCCCACAAGCGCTCAGGCGAGCGGGAAGGCCAGGCGCTCGTTGACGGGTTCGACCAGGACCTGCCGGTTGGTGAACACGACATAGGGCCCGCTGCCGAGCCCCGGCCGGATGATCAGGGACGCGGAGAAGCCGGGACCCGCGCCGGGGTGCCCGGCGACGTCCTTGGGCAGCATGAGCATCCAGCCGAGGCCGACCTGGCCACCCAGGTCGTCCCGAGCCGCCTGCGGGCGAAGCGCTTCGCGGGCCAGCTCGCCCGGCAGCAGCGTGGACCAGGCGAGCCCGAACCGGACGAGGTCGGCCGCCGTGGTCCACAGGCCGCCCACGGCCGGCACGGTGGAGAGCCGCGTCGGCTCGTGTTCGAACACGCCCTCGTCGGTGAGGCGGTGGCCCGTGGTCACCTCGCCGGTCGGCACGCTGCTCGGGAAGCTCGAACCACGCATCCCGAGCGGTTCGAGCACCAGGCGGGTGGCCGCGTCCGCGAACCGCGAGCCGGTGACGTCGGCGATCAGGCCGCCGAGCACCGCGTACCCGCCGTTGCCGTAGGCGAACGTGCCGCGCTGGCCGCCGCACGCCACGACCGGCCCGGTGACGCGATCGTCGAACATCGGCGCGGGGTCTTCGACACCGCCGGTGTGGGACAGCAGTTCCCGCACCGTGACGGCGTCGTCGGCGAGCCGGATGGTGCGCAGGTGCGAGTTCGCGGGGTCGTCGAGCCCTACCTGCCCGTCCGCGACCAGCCGCAGGACGGTGGTCGCGGTGATCAGCTTGGTGATCGCGTACGCGGGAAAGCGGTGTCCGGGCAGCAGCACGTCGTCCTGATCGAGGTTCGCCCAGCCGCGTGCGGTCACCCATACCGAGCCGTCGGTCGCGCCGGCCACGACGAGGCCGGCCAGACCCAGCTCGGCGAACGAGTCCGCGGCCACCGCGGCCGCCTCCGCCGGCACCGCACCGGAGGCACGCGTCGGCGGCGCCGCGACGCGCGGGTCCGCGACCTTGCGCTCCAGCGGGTACATCCGCAACCGGCGCAGCCGGTGCGGCGGGTCGGGTTCGGTCGCCGCCTCGACCCGCAGGTCGGCCAGCCGCGCGCGCAGGCTCAGCGGCTCGGCCCGCACCTCGGCGAGGCCCTCGCGCAACCGGCCGGCCACCGAGCCGAGCATGCCCATCAGCTTGTCCGGGGGCAGCAGGCTCAGGTAGTCGTCGTCGAAGTGCCGGCGTAGTTCCGCCTCGCCGGGCGGCGTCCACTCCGGACTGTCGGCGGCGGCGAAGCGGGAGATGATCCAGCGCACCCGCTCGAGTGCGTGGCTCGCCGCACCCTCGATGTGTTGTTTGAGCGCGCCCCAGCTCGACATCCCGTGCTCGCGGGCGATGGCCAGCTGGGCCTGGTCGAGTGTGGCGAACTCCCCGGCGGACAGGCGGCGTTTCGCCTCGAGCTTCAGATACCGGAGACTCGGCCGGTCGGGGAGCGCACGCGACTGATCGGACAAGGCAGTCCTTCCCTGGTCGCCCAAGGGTCCGCGACTTCGGGCGGGAAGACATGCCGTCGATCTACTTGCCGAACCGGTGAGCTTGCAGCTCTGCCCGCGGACCCAGAGGCGGCCGGGAACCACCGCCGAGGACCGTACCGCGTTCACCCCGATGACCGCGAACCCATATTCAATGTCGACCACCCGAGGGCGAGCCCGGTCGATCCACAGTGGACCGACCGGGCTCGTCGAGATCGGCGGATCAGGTGAGGTCGAAGCGGTCCAGTTCCATGACCTTCGTCCACGCCTTGACGAAGTCGGCGACGAACTTCTCCCCCGCGTCCTTGCTGGCGTAGACCTCGGCGAGGGCACGCAGCTGGGAGTTGGACCCGAAGATGAGGCCAACCGCGGTGGCGGTCCACCTCACCTCGTCGGTCGCGGCGTCGCGGATCTCGTAGACATGCTCCTCGGACTCCGACGCCTTCCACCGGGTGCCCGGCGACAGTAGGTTGACGAAGAAGTCCCCGGAGAGCACGCCCGGCCGTTCGGTCAGTACGCCGTGCCCGTTGCTGCCGGCCCCGAGGCTGCGCAGGCCGCGACGAGCACGGTCATCTCCGGCGCGGTCAGGTTGAGCATGTACGCACGGTCGACGAGCAGCACCTCCGGCTGGAGCTTCTCGCCTGCCCGCAGGTAGTTGCGGAACCCGTCGGCGCGCGGCTCGAGGACACCGAACGACTCGACGTCGGTCTGTTCCTGGCTCGCGTCGGTGCGGCCCGGGCGGAACGGCACGGTCACCTCGACGCCCGCATCGCGTGCCGCCTTCTCGACCGCGGCCGAACCGGCCAGCACGATCAGGTCGGCGAGCGAAATCTTCACGCCGCCCGCGTCGTTGAACTCGCGCTGGATGTCCTCGAGCTTCGACACGACCGGCGCGACCGGCTCGTTGACCGCCCAGCCGCGCTGCGACTCGAGGCGGATCCGGGCGCCGTTGGCGCCGCCGCGCCTGTCGGTGGACCGGAAGCTCGCCGCGGACGCCCCGGCGGTGGCGACGAGCTGGTCGACCGGGACACCGGAGTCCAGGACCTTCGCCTTGAGGGCGGCGATGTCGGCGTCACCCACGAGCTCGTGGTCGGCGGCCGGCATCGGGTCCTGCCACAGCTGGGCCTCGGGAATCCACGGGCCGAGGAAACGGCTGACCGGACCCATGTCGCGGTGCAGCAGCTTGTACCAGGCCTTGGCGAACGCCAGCGCGAACTCGTCGGGGTACTCCAGGAAGCGGCGGGAGATCCGCTCGTAGGCCGGGTCGACGCGCAGCGACAGGTCGGTCGTCAGCATCGTCGGGACGTGCTTGCGGGCCGGGTTGTGGGCGTCCGGGATGATCGCCTCGGCGTCCTTGGCGACGTACTGCTTGCCGCCGCCGGGGCTCGTGGTGAGCTCCCACTCGTAGCCGAACAGGATCTCGAGGAATCGGTTGCTCCACTGCGTCGGCCGGTCGGTCCACGTCACCTCGAGACCGCTGGTGATCGCGTCCGCGCCCTTGCCGCTGGCGTGGGTGGACAGCCAGCCGAGGCCCTGCGCCTCCAGCGGGGCGCCCTCGGGCTCCGCGCCCACGTGGTCGTCGGCGATGCCGGCGCCGTGGGTCTTGCCGAAGGTGTGCCGCCGGCGATGAGGGCGACCGCGGAGATGATCGCGCCGAGGATGTTGGGCGTGCCGGCGGCGTACTTCCAGGGCAGGCGGTTGTAGTCGACCCGGTCGGGGAACACGCGCCCCTCGGCGATCATGTCGCCGCCGTACAGGAACGGCAGCGCGGATGCGAGCAGGTGCGGTTTGCCGTACAGCACACCGACTCCGAACGGGGCGAGCATCTTGTGGAGGGAGAACGCGAGGTAGTCGACGTCGAGAGCCCGGACATCCACGAAGGTCCCCGGTACCAGCTGGGCGGCGTCGACCAGCAGATGCGACCGCCGCTCGCCGCCCGGCTGCGGGTAGCCGCTCGCGTCGGCCAGCGCCCGGACGGCGTGGAGTGGCGTGCGGGCGCCGAGGAAGTTCGAGGCGCCGGTGCAGCAGACGAGCTTGGTGCGTGCGTCGATCAGCGACGCGAGGTGGCCGAGGTCGAGTTCGCCGGTGTCCGGGTCGAATCGGGCCAGGCGGTAGTGCACGCGCCGCCCCAGCTTCGGCAGGATCTCCCGGCACATCGCGTACCACGGGACGTAGTTGGAGTTGTGTTCCATCATCGTGGTCACGACGTTGTCGCCGTCGCGGAACTCGGTGAGCAGCGAGTACATCACCGCGTTGATGGCCTCGGTCGTGTTGCGGTACAACGCGATGCCGGTTCGGTCCGGAGCGCCTAGGAACCGCGCGATCGTGTCGTGGGACTCCTCGAACAGCGCAGTCATCTCCTGCGACGCGCTGGACTGTCCACGATGGACGTTCTCGTACCCGGGCGCGAGCGACTGGTAGAGCGCGACCAGCTCGCGCGGCGGCTGCGTGCTGGCCGCGTTGTTCGTGACGATCCGGCCGAGTTCGGGGAACGCGAAGTGATCGCGGACAGCCCGGATGTCGACCGGATCGTGCATCGGGTTCATCACTCCGCGGGGACGGTGACCCACGCCCCGGTCATCGGCGGGCCGATGACGCTGCCGTCGCAGGCGAGGGTCTCCGCCAGCAGGCGGTCGGC
>Ga0164241_10003556_pt1 | contig 15592 bp, 8 predicted proteins | sample OricomyardsoilBY_FD_108780 | JGI IMG/M metagenome (GOLD analysis project Ga0164241, IMG submission 108780) | Backyard soil microbial communities from Emeryville, California, USA - Original compost - Back yard soil (BY) | ecosystem: Environmental > Terrestrial > Soil > Unclassified | place: USA... | reverse complement strand
TTCTTGGCGCGCTCCTTGTAATGCACCTTGATCGGTACGCCTTCGAAGCCGAAGGTGGCGCGCATCTGGTTGGTGATGAAGCGCTGGTAGCTGGTCTTGATGTTGGCGGCGCCGCTGCTCATGGCCACGAACAGCGGCGGCGAGGCTTCGGCTTGCGTCACGTAGAAGATGCGGGGCGCGCGCCCGCCGTCCGTCGGCGGCGGCTGGCGTTCGATGACGTCGCGGAAGAAGCGATTCAGCTCCGCGGTCGTGATGCGGCGCTCCCACTCACGCGCGATTCGGTTCACCTTGGTGACCAGCTCCGAGACCCCGCGCCCGGTTTTGGCCGAAATCTCCATGATCGGCGCGAATTTCGCGAAGCCGAGCACGTTTTCCGCCTGCTCGCGCGCCTTTTTCTGAGCCTCGCGCGACAACAAATCCATCTTGTTCAGCGCGACGATGATGCCGCGGTTGCGATCCATGCACAGACCGAGCAAGCGCGCGTCTTGCTCGGCCACGCCTTCGGTCGCATCGCACATCAAGACCGCGATCTTGGCGCGCTCCACGGCGCGCAAGGCTTGCATGACGCTCGCGAGCTCGACCTTCTCTTCGACCCTCGACTTACGACGAATACCGGCGGTGTCGACGACCCACAGCGGCTTGCCGTCGTACACGACCTTGGCGTCCAAGGCGTCGCGCGTCGTGCCCGGTCGGTCATCGACCAGCGCGCGCTCTTCGCCGTTCAGGCGATTGAACAGCGACGACTTGCCCGCGTTGGGGCGGCCGAGCAACGCGATGCGCGGGATCTCGTCCTCGGGCGGAGCTTCTGCTTGAAAGGGCGGCAGCGCCGCTACCACCTTCATCGCGAGCTGGGCCGTGCCCAAGCCGTGCAGAGCCGAAACGTTCACCAGCTCGGGGATCCCCAGCGAAAATAGCTCCGTTGCCTGCAGCGCGGTGCCAGAGTTGTCGACTTTGTTGGCGACGTACACCACCGGCTTGTTGCTGGTGCGCAGGAGGGCCACGGCTTCGCGATCGGGCGTGGTAGGCGGCAAGGTGCCGTCGAGCACGCACACGATCACGTCGGCCTCGGAGATGGCCGCTTCCACGTGACGCGCGATGCCCTGCTGCATCGGGTCTCCGCTCGCAGGGTCGAAGCCGCCCGTATCCACGAGCTGGATCTCGCGCCCGGCCAAGTGCGCAGGCGCGTAGTGCCGGTCACGGGTAATGCCCGGCTGGTCATCGACGATGGCCAGCGGCTTGCCCGCCAAGCGATTGAAAAGCGTGCTCTTGCCGACGTTGGGTCGGCCCACCACGGCGACGATCGGCGTCACTTTTTGTCTCCACTCAGGCGGTCGTAGCCGAGCTCGGCGAGCATGCGCGGCGTCTCTTTCCAGCGGGGCGTGATGCGTACGAACAGCTCCAGCCGCACCTTCCTGCCCAGCAGCTGCTTGAGCCGGTTTTCGGCGCCCAAACGCAGCTCTTTGATCACGGTGCCGCCGGTCCCGACCAAAATCTTACGCTGGCCCACCTTCTCCACGTGAATCGTGACCGCGATGCGCAGCTTGTCCGAGCCCTCGTCGAAGTTGTCGATGCTGACGGCCACGGCGTGGGGAATTTCGCCAGAAAGGTGCAGCAATACCTGCTCCCTCACGTACTCGCGCACGAAGAAGGTCGAGGGCTTGTCGGTCAGCGTATCTTCCGGGTAACACGGCTCGCCTTCGGGCAAGACCTCGGCAATCGCCTCCAGCAAGCGATCGACGCCATCATTTTTGAGCGCCGAAAGCGGCACCAGCGCACGGAACGGCACGGCTTCGAGGTAGCTGTTCAAGAGCGGCAGCAGCAGGCCTTTGTCGCGAACCGCGTCCACCTTGTTCAGCACCAAGATGGCCGGCACCTTCTTCAGCGACTTGATGCCCTTCAAGAGCTCGAAGTCTTCGGGCGCTAGCTCGGCGAGCGGCAGCGGCGTCCCGTCGAAGCGTTTGACCTTCTTCTGCACGACCTTGCAGCCGGCGGTGGCGTCGGCCACGAACACGACTACGTCCGCGGTCTCGGCCGCCGAGAAGGCCGAAGAGTTCATGCGCGACCCCAGCTCGGTCTTGGGCGTGTGGAAGCCGGGCGTATCCAAGAACGCCAGCTCGGCGTCCTCGCGCCGAACGACGCCTAGCAGCGCGTCGCGCGTGGTCTGCGGCAACGGCGACACGATGGCCAAGCGCTCCCCCAAGATCTTATTGAGGAGAGTCGACTTGCCGACGTTCGTGCGGCCGACGATCGCGATCGTTCCGGCGCGCATTAGTTAGTGCTCATGGGTGGAATCGTTTTGAGGGAGGCACCCCAATACCAAGCCGCTGCGGCCTCGGCGATGGGGCCCCAGGAATTCACTTCCTGGGGCGGGAGCTGCGCTCCCGGAGGAAGGAGGACGAGAGGCTCGACCCGAATGGGTTGAGGCACGAGTGGCGGGCCCCATTTCCCAGAAACTGAGGGCTCGCGCAAGTTGCGGCCGTTCTGCTGCGGGAGTAACCGGGCCCCGTGCGTCGGAATTGGCTGGTAAGCCTCGCCTTGTTGCTGGCGCTGGGCGGCCTGATTGGGGGCATTAGGGCTGGGGCGCTCTGGGATCCGCACGAGGTACAGGTGGCGGAGCTGGCTCGCCGTATCGGTTTGAACCTGCTCGGCGGCGGAGGCCTGGCCGTGCCCGGCGCCGACAACAGCCTGCCGATCCGGGCCGACTTGGGGCGGGGGGAGCTGCCGTTCACCTCCGCGGCACTGGGTTTTCGGTTGTTCGGGTTGGTGGACTGGGCGGGGCGGCTGCCGCTCGCGCTGTGGTCGCTGTTGGGCTTGGGCTCGCTGTACGCGGCGCTGAGCCGGCTTTGGAGCCGTCAGGTTGCGCGCCACGCGAGCCTGGTGCTGGCCACGACTCCTCTCTTTTTCTTGCAAGCGCGGGCGCTGCTCGGAGACGCAGTGACCCTGGCCACATTCGCCATGGCGTGGTCGGGCCTCGCGGTGGCTTGCTTGGGCGCCGCGCTCACCGCCCGCGCGCGCGCAGGTTTCGCCCTGCTCGGCATGTTGGGGTTGTACGCGGGCTTTTGGTGTCGAGGCCCGATCGTGAGCGTGGCGGTGCCGGCGTTGTCGGTCGGGTTGGCTGCTCTCGCCAGTCGGCCCGCGGAGCGAGCGGCGCGCTGGTTCGCGCTGGCATTCAGCGTCCTCGGCGCTTTGGCGCTCGCGCTCGGCGGCTCGGGTTTGGCACTGGCCCGCCAAACCGGCGACTACTCCGTCTTCGTCGGCAGCGCGCTCGCCACTGCTCCCGGGCTCACCACCTTCGAAGCTTCGCTCGGTGATCTGGCCCATGCCGCGTTTCCCTGGAGCGCGGCGGCGCCTTTGGCGCTGGTGTTGGTCAGCCGCCGTGGCGACGAAGGTGGCTCCCAGCGCGCCGCCGTCAACGCTGCGGCCTTGGGGCTGGGACTGAGCTTGGCCGCTTCGGGCTGGCTTTCGAGCTATTTGGGCGGCCTGCTTCCGCCGGCGGTGTGCTGCTTTGCGGTGCTGATCGCGGTCGCGCTCGACGAGATCGACGTCGGAGGGCTCGCTTCACCGCTTTTGGGCATGGCGATGGCGGCGCTCAGCATCGTCATCGGCTTCGACCTGCGCGCTGTTCCCGACAAAGTCATGCTCGGCTTCGGGGTCTCGGGCGCCACCTTGCCCGACAGCTTGCACGCGGCCTCCTCTTCGCTCTGGCTCACCGGCTCGCTCGTGCTCGCGGCCGCCTCGATGGTTTGTCTTTACGAGCGGAACCCTGAACCGGCGCTGGCGCCGACTCCGCCGCGTTTCGCCCGCCACGAATACGCGCACGTCCTCGCCAGCTTGCAGAAGCTCTGGAACGGCAACCTGTTGTTCGCGCTCTTGGTCTTGGAAGCCGCGTTGGTCGGCTTCCTGTTGCTGTCGGCGGTGAGCGAGCGCTTGGTATCGCTGCCGCAGCTCGATGGCTTCGGCTCCTTCACGCGTGAGCTCGTGGCGACGGCGGCCGTCGCGGTTCCGCTCTCGCCGCTCTTGCCGCTCGCGGTGATGCTGCTCCGTGATCTAGCGCGCGCTTGCTTCGGCCCGCATGGTCCGCGTTGGGCGGCGCTCTTTCCGTCGCGGGGGCAGGGGTTGCTGCTGGCTTTTGCGGGTTTGGGCGGCGCCGCCAGCCTCGGCTTTTACCCCGCGCTCGCCCGACAAATTTCACCGCAAGAAGCGGTGCAACGTTACCGCGAGCTTCGGCGCGGCCGCGAGCCGCTCGGCATCATCGGCGAGCACCGCGAGGCCGCTCGCTTCCAAGGCGTGCGCGACGCGCAGACTTTCGATGCGGTCGAGCCGGCGTTTGCCTGGTTGTCGGAGTCGGCCGCCGAGCGCCGCTTCTTGGTGCTGCGCAAGACCGACCTGCCCGAATTGAACGCGAACTTTCGCGGCTTGCGACACGTCAACCTGCCCGTGCTCGATGCCCGCTCGAGCGAGCTACTGCTGGCCTCGAATCGACGCGCCCCGTCCGAACGAGACGAGAACCCTTTGGCTGGTAGCGTGCTCGATGCCGTACCGACGATTCAGCACCCGCTCCACGCGGTGCTGGGCGAAAAGCTCGAGGTGCTCGGCTGGAGCGTGCGCTCACCGACCGGGGGGCTCGAGTCGAGCATCGCACCGGCCAGGACCTATCGCTTCTCGATATACTTTCGGGTGCTCGCCCCGCTCAATGGACCGTGGCAAACCTTCGTTCATCTCGATGGATTGCAGCGGCGCTTCAACGCCGACCACGACCTGTTGGATGGTCGATACCCGCTCCGGCTCTGGCGTCAGGGCGACGTGATCGTCGACACCACCGACGTCCGGCTCGAGCCAAATTTCTCGCCGGGCGGTTATCACGTCCACTTTGGTCTGTTCTCGGGCGATCGGCGCCTTCCCGTGACCGACGGGCCGCAAATTGAGGATCGGATCGTGGCAGGAACGCTCCAAGTCCGCTGACGGCGGGGGCTTTTCGGCGTGACACCCATGGCGTGCGGCGGTAGAGCCTTGCTCGTGAGTGACGAGCCACCCAAGCCTTCGGAAAGGCCGCCTGTGTCCAACCGACGCGGCTCCGACCGCATCGAGGTCACCTGGTCCGTCGACTGCGAGTCTCGCGAGACGTTCTTGTACGCAAGCATCGCCAACATTTCGGAGTTTGGCATCTTCGTCCGCACGCACGAGCCGCTAGAAGTCGGGACGCGCCTCACCCTGAATTTCACCCCGCCGGGCTCGGACGAGGCGTTCGTTCTGCACGGACAAGTCCAATGGGTCAACGCGGTGCGAATGCTGGCCGACAATCCGAACCCGGGCATGGGCATCCGTTTCGTCGATCTCACGAGCGAGGCACGGGCCCGCTTGATCGACGCGGTTCGGACGATCGCTTACGTGCGCGACAACGTGAACTAGCGGCCTCCCGCCGCGCCAGACCGCACAAACCGGCTGCGTAGCGCGATTCGCGCCGCCAACTTTGCGTATTTCGCACGTTTTGCGCGTTCTTTACTGACCGAAGCGTGACGACAGAGCGAAAATGGGCTGCTACAGTCCGCTCCGCATGTTGCCCCGGTTTGCCGCTGACTACCGTGCCCTGCTCTGGACGTTGGTTCTCACGCCTGGCTTGGTCGCCCTCCAATTCGCTCGTCCGGATCTCGTGCCGTACCTGTGGTGGGTCAGCTGCTACTTCGCGCTCTCGTGCGGCGTCATCGCCCACAATCACAATCACTGCCCGACTTTTTCGGACAAGCGCGCCAACAATTGGTTCGGTAACTGGATCAGCGTTTGGTACGGCTACCCCACGTTCGCGTGGATCCCGACCCACAACCTGAACCATCACAAGCTGGTCAACCGCGCCGGCGACGCGACCATCACCTGGCGCTACACGAACAGTCACAACGTCTTGGTAGCCGCGAGCTACTTCTTCGTCTCGAGCTACTTTCAGAGCGATCCGATCAAGGCCTTCATCACCAAGGCCAAGGCCAAAAATCCGTCGCTGTACCGGCGCATCATCGGCCAGTACGTGTTCTGGGCTGGCTCGCACGTCGCGCTGGCCGCCACCGCGGTAGCGCTGCACGGTTGGAAGAAGGGCCTGTACGTCTGGCTGATGGTTTGCGCGATTCCCGCCTTCTTCGCGCTGTGGACGATCATGTTGTTCAACTACGAGCAGCACGTGCACACCGACCCGTGGAGTGACCACAATCACTCGCGTAGCTTTTACGGCAAGGGCATCAACTTCATGCTCTTCAACAATGGCCTGCACGCCGCTCACCACGAGCACCCCGGCACGCACTGGAGCAAGTTGCCCGAAGTGCACGCGGAGTTGGCGCCCAAGATCGACCCGCAGCTGCTGCACTACAGCATGTGGTTCTATTTTTTCCGCCAGTACGTGGTAGCGACCTTCATCCCCAGCCTCGGCACCAAACAAGTCGGCCGCGCCGGCTACGATCCGCCAGACGGTCGCAAAGTCGACCTCACCTCCGACGACGTGGACCAGGCCGAAGCCGGCACGAACGCGCCGATGTTTGGTGCCTAGGCGGTTGGGTTTTTGTTCGCTTCGGCGGCCCGGGCGTCTCGCGGCTCTCGCGACTAGCACCACAGATTTTGCGCCCGGCCTCGCCGGGTTTCCGTCCCGCCTCTCTCATTCGATCGTGATCTGCAGGTGCCAAGACTGCCTGGCTCGATCCAGCGTTCGCGTCTGACGCCGCGATCGCACCAGCACAGCAGCATCTGAACGGCCGGCATGCATCAAGCTCGTCGCAGCAAGCAACTGGTCAAGCGGCTCAGGTAGCGGGCGGCAGCGCGAACCCAAAATTCTCGCCTCCCGAACCTCCCGTCCTCCCTGTGAATCTCGCTCTCGTTCTCGAGCCTGTTTATTGCGAGACGTCGACGCGCGGTTTGGCGGGGGCGGCGGCCGCGGGAGGGCTGGCGGGGACGGGCGTGGCGCCGGCCGGGGCGGCGGCTTTGGCTTTTCGGGCGGAGGCGACTTGGGCCTCGCGCGCGGTGAGCTCTTGCAAGGCCGCTTCGGCACGCGAGCGGTACTCGGCGACCTCGAGCAGGGCCTCGAGGCTTTGGCGCGCGTGCGACAATTCGCCCAAGGCGCGGTAGCAGTCGCCGGCTTGCCAAGCGGCTTCATTGCCGGAGGGCGTATCGCGGTAGCGGGAGTGCACCTCCTCGTAGCGCGGCGCCGCCGCCGGACACCCGCGCTGGCGGCGCAACGCCTCGACCGCTTGTAGGGCGGCCGCGGGGGCCTCGCTGCCGCCTCGAGCCGCGATTTCCTCGAAGCGCCGTTGGGCCTCCACGTACCGGCCGCCCTGAAACGCGGCGCTGGCCGCGTCCATGGAATCGGCGGCGGGCTCGGTCCCGGGCAGCGCTTCGGCCTCGTTGGCCGCACCTTTGAGGTCGCTCTCTTTCGTCGCGTCGAGCTCCGCCACCGGCTCGCTCGGCTTGTCACCGTCGCGTTCGCGCGCCGCCGGCGCCTCGCTCTTGGCGCTTGCCAACTTGGGCATCGCCGACGCAAGCGGCGCCGCTTCGACGGCGCGCGCGGGCGCGGGCCGGATGGCGACGTGCTCGGCTTCGGTCTCCGGCACGCCATGCTCGGTGATCAGCACGCTGTCGCGCGCACCCGAACGTCCGCGCAAGAAGAACAAGCTCGAGCCGATCATCAGCAACAGCAGCGCGGCCATCGCCAGCTGTGGGCGCATCGCGTACACGGCCAAGATCGACACGCCGCGTCCGAGCTTCTTCTTCAGCGGCAACTTGGCGTTCAGACGTCGTTCGGCTTCCAAGATCCCAAGCTCGAGCCCGGGCGGCGGGTCTACCAGCGTGAGCGCGCCCACCTCACGGGTCGCGCGCAAGCCGGAGCTCACGCCCTTGCAACGCGAACAATGCTCGATGTGCCGCTTGGCGGCGGCCTCGGTGAGCTCGTCGAGCTCGCCGTACATCAGGTCGAGCACGATGCGATCGAACTTCTCGCAGTCCATGCAATGCCCTGCTCAGAAGGCGGGCGTACCTCCGCGGAAGGCGAGCAAATGGCGGGAAATTGCCGCGACTTTAGCGCAGCGCACGGGCATACTCCTCGAACTCGCACAAGGCTTGCTTCAGGCGGTCCAGCGCGTAGCGCATGCGGCTCTTTACGGTGTTCTCGGGAACGCCGGTGATCTCGGCGATGTCGCGAAACGGCAGGTCGGCTATCTCGCGCAGCAAGAAGACTTCGCGCTGATCGTCGGGCAGCGCATCGACCGCCTTCAAGATCGACACCTGCACCTCCGACGACACGGCCGCCCGTTCGGCGCTGGCCGACGGATGCTGCGTTGCGATCGAGTCGCCGAGCGTGCGCCCGTCATCGCCGCCGAGCGGCTGGTCCAAAGAAGGGTGGCGGCGGTGCTGCAAGCGACGCAGCTGGTCGATGCACAGGTTGCGAGCGATCGCGTACAGCCAAGTCGAAAAGCGCGCCTCGTGTTTGAACTCGGCGGCGTTCTGTACCAACCGCATGAAGACTTCTTGCGTGACGTCTTCACACAGAGCGGGGGTGCGCAATTGGCGGAGCACGAAGTTGTAGACCTGCTTGTTGTAACGCTTGACCAACAAAGCGAACGCTTCGCGATCGCCACGCTGGTAACGAACCATCAGCACCTCGTCAGAGGCATCTCCGCGAACGGCCGCCATCCCGTTCCGACTCTTTTCGGGTGAGCGGAAGATGCCGGGCTCGTGGGGGCGGAGCAGCGTGCTCCGCGCCTCAGGTTCAGACGCACGGGCCCAGGGAACGATCTTCCGATAACCTGCGCCCAAGGTAGCCCCCGCAGCAGCCTCGGGGCAAGGCAAGCCCGAGCCCAAGCGTGTCAAAAGCGCCATCGAAGGCCATCAAACCTTTGATGATTCTCCGGTGGGGTCTGTGGACCCCAGCCGCAAAATGCGGCTTGGCTCGCGCCCCTGGTCAGTGGAAGATGCGTCGCCTGGAGGAAGTCCGGCTTCGCAGCACCAACGCGAAGAGTGCGCTGCCTACGCAAGCGCCCGGAGCGACCACCACGAGGGAAACCGATGCGACTCAAGAATAGCTTCAGCCTCGCCGCGTTTGCAGCCGTCACCATTTTTTCATCTGGCTCGTTTGCACAGACGCCAGCGGCCTCGGCCAAACCTGCAGCGGCCGCAACTGCCGCACCTGCCGCATCGACGAAGCCCGCCGCCGCGCCCGCGGCGGCTGCGCCCGCGGCGGCTGCGCCCGCGGCGGCTGCGGCAACGCCCGCTCCCGCCACGCCCGCGGCACCCGCCGCTGCGCCAGCGGCACCCGCCGCGCCGGCGCCGGCCGCGGCCGCTCCAACTGGGGACGCCGCCGGTTCGATCGATGGAGCCACCTACGTGGTGCGCTTGCGTGACCTCGAGCAGCGCATCGACGAGCTGAAGGAGCAGATTCGCCGGAGCCATACCCGGCTGAGCCTGTTGTCCGATACGATTCTGTCGGGCGGCGTCGGCGGCGCGCGCGCCGAAATTACCTTTAAAAACGACCTTTCGAGCGCCTTCCGCATGACCGGCGCGACCTTCGTGCTCGATGGCGCGGTGCAGTACAACAAAACCGACGAGTCGGAGAACAGCGCGCTCGCGGCCCAGAAAGAGATCCCCGTGTTCAGCGGCTCCATCCCGCCCGGTGATCACACGTTGCAGATCGTTCTGCGCCTGCGCGGCCACGGCTATGGCGTGTTCTCTTACCTGCGCGGCTACAAGTTTCAGGTTCCGTCCAGCCACACCTTCACCATCACCGAAGGTAAGACGCTCAAGCTCGACGTCGTCGCTTGGGAGAAGGGCGACGTCACCACCGCGCTCGAGCAGCGCCCGTCGATTCGCTACGTGGAAAATCTCCGCGCGGGCGTGACCGGTGAAGGGGCTCCCGGCAGCGCAACCGCCGCGCCCGCCAAGGCCGACGCGGGCGGCAGTATCTCGGTCGGCGCAGGAGCGAAGTGATGAGAAGGTTAGGGGTCCCAGGAGCAGCGCTCGCTGCTTCGGGAATCTTATTTTCGCTGTCGGGCTCGGCGTTCGCGCTGAGCGCGAGCGAGGCGCAGGGGCGAGCCACGCTGGCGGTGCAGGGCGTCGAGTCCAGCATGAGCAGCGCGCCCCCCGATTCCAAGCTGATCGTCAAGCCGCCCACGCCCGCGGAGCGCATCGCCGCGGGCGACATGTTGCTGCGCAACAAGGACTACGACCGGTCCATCGAGGCGCTGAGCAAGGTGCTCGAGCTCTACCGCCAGGGCAAAGCACCCGAAGCCGCCTACGCCGACGCCTCGCTGCTGATCGGCGAAGCGTACATGTCGACCAAGCAGTACCTCTCGGCACGCCGGCATTTCCGCGAGATTTTGGATAATGGAGTGCGCAGCCCGTACGACGGGTTCGTGGGCAAAGCCCTCAGCCGCCTGGTCGATATCGCGCTCCGCACCGACGACTTGCCCGGGCTCGACTACGTTTTCGAGCGTCTCTCGAAGCTGCCGTCCACGGATCGCACCGGCTCGCTGGCCTATGCGCGCGCCAAGGCCCTGTACGCCAAAAAAGACTACGCCGCCGCCAAGGCGGCCGTGAACGTCGTGCAGGCGGGCTCGCCCTACACGGCTCAGGCTCAGTACCTGCTCGGTGTCGTTCTACTGAAAGAGGCGCTCGCGGCGACCCCGACCGCTCCGCCTGCCGCCGCCGCCACCACCCCCGCGACTCCGGGCGCGCCCGCCCCCGCACCGCCCCCCGACGCGCGTTTCGTGCAGGCCATCGAACAGTTCCGCAAGGTCACGCGCATTCCCGCGACGTCGCCGGAGCAAGAGCACGTGGTCGACCTGGCGTGGATGGCCATCGGACGCCTGTTTTACGAGACGAACAACTACCTGGATTCGGTCGAAGCGTACAGTCACGTCGGGCGCAACTCGCCCGAGTTCTCGACCACCTTGTACGAGCTCGCGTGGGTATTCGTGCGCCTGGGTGACTTCTCGCGCGCGCAGCGTGCTCTCGAAGTGCTCACGATCACGGATCCGAACAACCTGGAGCTCGCGGACGGCTCGCTGTTGCGCGCCGACTTGATGCTCCGCTCCGGCGATTTTCAGAATGCGCTCAACCTGTATCGTAACGTGCGCGAGCACTTCGATCCGATCAGAAAGAGCGTGGACGACTTCCTCGCGTCCACGTCGGACCCGGCCGTCTATTACGACAAGCTGACCGCCGACGAGGCCACGATGGCCACCGAGACGAAGCTGCCCAAGGTCGTCTTGGAGTGGGCGCGCGAGCAAGCCGAGGACCAACACGTGTTCGGCATGATCGACGACGTCACGCGCTCGCGTGACTTGGTGAAGCGTTCACGCAAGCTGGCCGTCAAGTTGGACGCGGTGCTGTCCGTTCCGACGCGGGCCAAGGCGTTTCCAGAGCTCCGCCTCGGCATTCAGTATTCGATGTCGCTGATGAACAAGATCGCCAAGGCCCGCTCGACGCTGGCCGAAGGCATGGACGACGTCGCGGGCGACGCGGGCGGCGAGCTCGGGCGCATTCGCGGCGAGCGCCGAGCGCTGCAGAAGCGGCTGGGCTGGCTGCCCGTCACCGACGGCGACTTTCTCAAGCGTGACGACTCGGGCGACCGGCAATGGAACAAGGTCTCGCAGGTGCTGCAAAGCCTGACCGTCGAAGCCGACAAGCTGGCCGCCATCGTCAACGGCCTGAAGCGCGTGCTGAAGGACGCGGACCAGTACGGTGTCACCGCCGATGCCAACAGCCGCCAGCGCTTCAAGCTCGAGATCGAGGCCAACGAGCGCGACCTGGCGACGTACAACAAGCGCATCGAAGAGTACCGTGACGCCATCGACAACGGCCGCGCGCAAATCGGCTTCGGCGATCAGCGTTACGTCGATGACGACGCTGCCCGCAAACGCTTCCGTGAGCTGTTTGCCCGCGAGGTCGCCATGGTGGCTTCCGGTCAGGACGCGGGCAGCGCGGGCGATTACGCCAAAGGTATCCAGTCGCTGCTCGGCCGCGCCGACATCGACGAGCAACGCCTAGAGGCCACCCGGGGCAAGCTCGAGGCGCAAGCGTTGGAGCAAGCCCAGGCGCTGCGCTCCAAGATCGCCGCCGAGGTCGTGGCGCTCGAGACTTATGCCCAAAATCTCGATGGGCTCGATCAGCAGGCGCGCTTGCTGGTCGGCGAAATCGCGATGAAGAATTTCGCTTTGGTGAGGGATCGCGTGAAGAACATCGTGCTCAGAGCGGACGTCGGCATCGTGCAGCAAGCCTGGGAGGTCCGCGAGGAACAACGGGTGCGGGTGCGCAACCTGCAACGTGAGCGGGCGCGAGAGGAGCAGAACTTGAACGACGAGCTGCGCGAAGTGCTCGACGACTCGGAGGACGCACAATGAACATGCGTCGCAAGGCGTTCGCGCCCGTATTGCTCGCCGCGCTGGCGGGTATCATGCTGCCGCACTCCGCCGCCGGCCAGGCGGCGAAGCCCGCGACCGCCACTCCCGCGGCTTCGGCCGCGGCCCCGGCGGCCGCTCCGACAGGCTCGACGACCGGTGTCTCCTCGTCCAGCTCGGCGGCGACGGCGGGCCCTTCTTCCGCTGTCAGCACCAACACCCCCGCCGCGTCCAAGAGCAAGAAGGGCGCTCCGCCTTCACCGCCGCCCACGCCCGCGCAGCTCAAAGCTTTCGGCATTTTGCAGCAAGAAGCGGCCGACTACGAGAAGGGCACCAAAGACTTTCGGCGCAACCTGACGATGATCGTGCGCCATCACTACGAGGAGCGCCGCAAACGCGTCCTCTCGGCGCTCGATCGCGAGCTGTCGGTCGAGAAGCGCGGCTTGGACGAGTCGCGCGACGAAGCCATCGCTCGGCTCGAAGAGTTCGTTTCGCGCTACTCCGGCAGCAACGCCGACCCCCGCGCCACGCCGGACGCCATGTTCCGCCTGGGCGCGCTGTATGAAGAGAAGGCTCGCGCCAAAACCGACGCCGACCTCGCGATCGGGCTCGAGCCGGCGATCGGCGTGTACCGGCGGATCATCAAAGAATTTCCGCAGTACGAGGAGATCGCCGCCGTTCACTACTACCTCGGCCATTCGTTCACCGACGCCGGGCGCATCGACGAGGGCCAGCAAGCGTGGCGAACGCTCGCCTGCGCGTCGCGCTACTCGGTTCAGGACGATCCGAAAGACGCCGGCAAGATCTTGCTGCAGCCGATGCCGCAGGACCACGACGATAAATTCTGGAACGACTGGTACAACAAAAACCCGGTTCCGCTCGATCAAGCCAAGACCAAACGCGGCGCGGTCAAGCGCGGCGCCGACAAGCTGGTCGACACCGAAGAGCTCACGTTCGCGGACCCGTACGACGGCTGCAAGCCCTTGCCGCAGAAGGTCGAGCCCGGTGAAGATCCGCGGTATTTGGCGGAAATTTGGTGGCAGTTGGGGAACTTCCACTTCGATCAAATCGATCCGCACGGTGGCCCCTACAACCTGAACCGCTCCGTCGTCGCGTACCAGCAGTCGATGCAGTACACGAAGCCGCCAATCTATGGCGTCGCCCTGTACAAGCTGGCGTGGACGTTCTTCAAGCAGCAGCGCTATCACACGGCCGTCGACAATTTCGTCAAGCTGCTGGGCTACGCCGATGAGCAAGAGGCCAAGACCGGCGACCCTGGCGCAGACTTTCGCCAAGAGGCTTTCACGTACATCGCCGGCTCCCTGACGTACGTCGACTTCGAGGGCCCACCGCCCGAGCACCCCTACATCCCGCGCAGTGACGTGCTCGACACCGAGCCCGATCCGGTGCGTGCCGAAGAGAAGATGGCGATCGCCATCACGCGCGTCCAAGACCCCCACCTCATCCCTCAGGACAAGAAGTGGACGGTCGAGGTCTACAAGGCGCTCGCCCAAGAGTTCATCGAGATCACGCAGAACCGCAACGCGGTGGCGACGCTCGAGCTGACGCTCAAGAAGTTCCCGATGGATCGCGACGCGCCCGTGATGCAAAACAAGGTCGCGGAGCTGTACGACCAGCTTTCGCGCCTGGCGCCCGACGGCTCGGCCGCTCGCACCGAATACGGCGGCAAAGCCCTGGAAGCACGCACGAAGCTCGCGGCGTACGTCGGGACCACGCCGTGGGTCGACGCCAACCGCGACGATCCGGAGGCTCTCACCACCGCCGAACAGCTGGTCAAGGGCGGGCTGAAGCGCGCCGCCGCCGATCACACCAACTTTGCCCGTGCCTACAAGGACAAGGCGCTGGAGCTGAACGACCCGGGCGAGCAGCGCGCGCTGGTCGAGAAAGCCATCGCCGAGTACCGCCTGGCCGAGACGGGCTGGAACGCTTATCTCGAGCAAGACGCGCAGGCCATGGACGCCTACGAGAGCCGCTTCTGGCTGGCGGACTCGCGTTTCTGGATCGTCGTCTTGCAAGCGGGCATTTCGCGGACGCCGACGGCGGCCGAGGTCAAAGCCGCCCGCGACAGCGCCGCTTCGGTGCGTGACTCGAACGAGGACGACAAGTACCTGCAGCCCTCGGCCTATTACGTCGTCACGATCGCGGAAAAGGTGCTGGACGATCAGTACCGCGTCTTCCAGGAGACGAACGGCCAGCAAGGCATCGAAAAGCGCGAGGAGCTGAAGTTCACTGGTGAGGGTGACGCCCGGAAGCCGGTCAAGGACGTCGTGCCGGGCCCCGTGCTCGACGCGATCAAGGCCCGCGACGAGTACAACGATCGCATCGCGATCGACCGAGATCCGCAGAAGAACGGCCTTTTGTACGCCTTTCAGTCAGCGGACCTCTATTTCATCTACGGCGATTTCGAGAACGCCAAGAAGCGTTTCAAGCCGATGTACGACCAGTACTGCGGCGTGAACGAGTGGGGCTACAAGGCTTGGGAAAAGCTGATCAGCATGAGCAACTTCGAGGGCGACGCGGCGCAGAGCCGTAAGCTCGCGGAGGGCAAGAGCTGCGCGTACGACGCCGAGACGCAAAAGGCGGAAGAGAACATCCGCAAGCCCGTCAAGCAGGGCGTCGCGTACCTCGACGCACGCAAGCTGTACGACGAAGCCGAAAAAATGCCCGAAGGCCCGGAGCGCAACAAGAAGTGGCGCGAGGCGGCCGCCGCCTACAAGGTCGCGCTCGACTCCGCGCCCGATCGCGACGAGGCGCCGGAAGCGGCGATGAACGGCGCCTTCGCCTACAAGCAAGTGGGCGAGTACGACAAGGCGATCGAGATGTACGAGCTGTTCATCTCGCGCTACGGCAACGAAAAGACGCTCGGCGCGCTCAAGAATGGTGACGCCAAGGCCAAGCCGCCGGTCGCCGCCCAACCCAAGAAGTACGAAGAGCGCGTCAAGTACCTGCAGAACGCGTACGACGCCCTCGCAGGCGCCTACGTGTTGTTCTTCAATTACCCGCGCGCGGCCGAAACGTACGACAAGATCAGCAACAATCAGAACTTCCCCGAGAAAAATCGCCGTGAATCGGCTCGTCAGGGCTTATCGTTGTACGCCAGCCTCGGTGATCGGGGCGGCATGACGCGCGCTCGTGAGCGCTTCCAATCGCTGGGCGCTTCGCCCAAGGAGATGGCGGAGGCGGACTTCATCGTCGCGAGCGCGGAGCTC
>Ga0164241_10003555_pt1 | contig 15595 bp, 11 predicted proteins | sample OricomyardsoilBY_FD_108780 | JGI IMG/M metagenome (GOLD analysis project Ga0164241, IMG submission 108780) | Backyard soil microbial communities from Emeryville, California, USA - Original compost - Back yard soil (BY) | ecosystem: Environmental > Terrestrial > Soil > Unclassified | place: USA... | reverse complement strand
CGTGACCGTCGACTTCGTCAGCTTGTCGAAGCCGATGATCTCGATCTCGTCGTTCACCTTCACGATGCCGCGCTCGATACGACCCGTGGCCACCGTGCCGCGGCCCTTGATCGAGAACACGTCTTCCACGGCCATCAAGAAGGGCTTGTCGACCTCGCGCTGGGGCTCCGGAATCTCCGAGTCCAAAGCCGCGATCAGGTTCTCGATGCTCTTCTCCCACTCCGGAACGCCGTTCAGCGCGGGCAGAGCGGCGACCTGCACCACCTTGGCTTTGTCGCCGTCGAACTTGTACTTCGTGAGCAGCTCGCGGACTTCCATCTCCACCAGCTCGAGCATGTCTTTGTCTTCCACCGCGTCGCACTTGTTCAGCGCCACGACGATGTGATTCAGACCGACCTGCTTGGCCAAGAGCACGTGCTCGCGCGTCTGCGGCATCACGCTGTCCAGCGCCGACACGACCAAGATCGCGCCGTCCATCTGGGCCGCGCCCGTGATCATGTTCTTGATGTAGTCGGCGTGGCCGGGGCAGTCGACGTGCGCGTAGTGGCGCGTGGCCGACTCGTACTCCACGTGTGACACCGCGATCGTCACCGTCTTGGTCTCGTCACGCACGATGCCGCCCTTGGCGATATCGGCGTACTTGATCTCCTTCGCGAGGCCCTTCTTCGACTGGACCTTCACGAGCGACGCGGTGAGCGTCGTCTTACCGTGATCGATGTGACCGATCGTCCCAACGTTGACGTGCGGCTTCGAACGAACGAATTTCTCTTTGGCCATGACTTATTCTTCCGACAAATTACGGTTTCGAGCCCACCACCAGGATTGAACTGGTGACCTCGTCCTTACCAAGGACGTGCTCTACCATCTGAGCTAGGTGGGCGGCTGTTGCTGTCTCGTGTCTGCTGAACTGACGGGTGGGGATTTTGGCCGCTGGCTTTGCCTCGCCTCCGGTCCGGTGCTCACGTACCAACGTACGCTCCGCTCCGGTCCTCGGCTCGGCTTCGCCACCGACCAAACTTCCCACCCGGGTTGACCCACGCGTCATCCGCGTAGCCAACGACTTTTGTTTTGCGAGCCGCGAGGCTGCAAAACGAGAGACTGAAAACTGAGAGCGGGAGAAGGGGCTCGAACCCTCGACATTCAGCTTGGAAGGCTGACGCTCTACCAATTGAGCTACTCCCGCAAAGCTCGAAGCACCCAGCCCAATGGTGGCTGAGTTTTGGGGATGGGGCCCCGAAACCTGAGGGGGGGCCCCGTCTGAATTCACTTCAGACGGGGGGGAGCTGAGCTCCCCTCCAGACGAGAGCTGACGCTCTACCAATTGAGCTACTCCCGCAAAGGCTGAAATCGCGCGACTCCGTCCCCGGCCCGTGAAACCGAAGCCGCTGCGCTTTGTTCCCCGGCGCCGCAAGCCGCTCGGCTCCGTGAAACCCAAGCCGCTGCGCTTTGTTCCCCGGCTCGAGCGCGTCACGGAACCTCGCGGAGCCGTGAAACCCAAGCCGCTCGGCTCCGCAAAACTCACGGAGGCTGTGTTTTGGGGTTGGGGCCCCAAAACCTGAGGGGGAGGCTCGGCTGAATTCACTTCAGCCGAGGGGGAGCTGAGCTCCCCGAGACGAGAGATCGACACCGATGCCCCGCGGAGCGGGGCTGAGGTGGAGAGTGCTGGATTCGAACCAGCGTAGGATAAATCCGGCAGGTTTACAGCCTGCTCCCTTTGGCCGCTCGGGCAACTCTCCGAAGTTTCACAATCCGTAAGAAGACTTGAGCTCGATTGGTGCGGCAAACGCGCGGTGCGGGGCACAGCCCCAAGGCCAGCAGACACCCGCCCGCGAAGTCCGGCGTTCTGGCGAGGCTTGGGCGAGCACCGGAGCGGAGCGTACTTGAGTACGTGAGCACCGGAGCGGAGCCCAAACGAAGCCAGAACCCGAAATGCGCGGCCGTGCCCACCGGTCGACTCGAGGGCACTCTCTACGGAGCTAGCGGTGGGACTTGAACCCGCAACCACCTGCTTACAAAACAGGTGCTCTACCAATTGAGCTACGCCAGCGAAGCACACCGCCGCGTCCACGCCGGAGGCAAGGACAAAAGTCCTCGCCGACTCGTTTCCGAGGGCGCTTTGCGGGGACACTTGTGAAGAGCCGTGAAGCTGCATGAGCAGTCTGGCGAGCGTGGCGGGTGGGTGTTCTCCCGCTTTGCAGCGGGCCCTCTTTCCCCAAGCTCCACCCCACGAAGACTGGGGGCGGTAAAATTGGGGCACCCCACCCTTGCTCCTTCCAACCCGTTCAGCGGGTTAGAGAAGATTTTAGGCGGGGACCGAGGAGAACGGCGCTCTGGTAGCGCCGGGGTCCAGGGCTGTCAAGCATAATTCATACCGCCTGGTCGTCAACTTTGCGTACATTTGCCCACCGGACAATTGGCCAACGAAATCCAGGCGTTAACTACTGAACGCCCTGCCTGTAGTCGCTGGGCCGGCGAGCACTTTAGTCACGGTTGAGCCTTGCTCGGAGCGCTCGCCGGGGTCGGTCCCCGAGACTTGGTCGATGCGCGACCAGCCGAGCCACCCGGCTTGTTGACCGGCCCAGTGGCCGCCGCCTCGAGCTCGGCCAGGTAGGCTTCGAAATCGGCACGCGTGTACGGAAGCTTGGCCAGCACGGCCTCTTCGTCCGCGATGCGCAGCTCGATGCTCTTCAATGCTTCGCGGGTGCGGGTGACCCACTCGGAGTGCTCGCCGGTGCGCTCGGCCATGGCGATGGTGTGCTCGGCCATGCCTTTGGCTTTGGTGAGCAGGATGGCGTAGCGAGTGCGGACCGCGCCTTCGAACAGTTGGCGCTTGCGCTCGGTATCGGCGCTGGGCGGCGGTTGCACGGCCAAGAGATCTTGGTGGAGGCGTTGGTAGAGCTCGGCGGTACGGAAGCCGGCCATGGCGGACCAGTGAGCGTCGTAAGCGCGCATGCTGTCGGAGTACGCGCTCTGAGCGTCGAGCAGCAGTTGGCAACGCTCTTCGAGCACGGCGCCGAAGTTGGGCGGCATCGGTTGGAAGACGACGCGCTCGGCGCGGATGCGCCGGTACTCGCCGAGCGCATAGTACAGCTGCGCTAGGTCGCGCGGCACGCGGCCGGCGGCGTCGAGCTGGCGGGCGTCGATGATGTCGCGTGCCTTTTCGATGAAGTACGACGCTTGCTGATCTTCATCACGCTCGAGCAGCGCCAGCGCGCGGGCGCTGTACACCGCGATGCGATCGAAATCGCCGAGCTGGTCGAGCTTCTTCAGCAGGCGCTCGGCGTACAACCCCGCCGGCGCGAAGCGGCCGAGAAAGACGAGCAGGCGCGTGGCGCGTACCATGGCGTCGTGGCCCTGCGCGGTGTCGGGTCGTCGCCGCGCGAAGAGCTCGTAGCGGGCCAGCGCGGGCTCGAGCTCGAGCGCGTGGTCGTGCGCTTCGGCGGCACCCCACAGCGCTTCGTCGCCGAAAGCCCCTTCCGGCTCGAGCGTGTACGCTCGCTCGTAGGCTGCGGCGGCCTCCCTCCAACGTTCGGCTCGGGCAAGCTTGGCGGCGTCGCGAAGCAGGTCTTGAATACCGCTCGCGTCGTGGGGGGTCACCACCGTGCGCGGAACTTCAATTTGCGACGGGTCCGGGTTCTGAACCGCGCGCGACGCCGGGGCTGGGGGTGCGGATGCGCACGCGCACAGCGAAAGCGCCCCAAAACCCTGCAATGCCATCCGAAAGTATTGCCTCATGCGCGCTGGCACGAAGGTAACAGACGCGCGAAGGCCCGCCATCGATCTGAGTCACAGGCGCCCGGAATGTTTCCGTGCAGCGTCGCGCTACGCAGCGTGGCAAGAGTGGAAACGAAAGCGCCCGGCGTCCGCTAAATCGGCTTCAACGCGAGTATCGGCGGTTGACGCTCAGAGGGAGAGGCGTAGCTTCCATAGTCGATGCGTAGTGGTGCCTCTTCAGCTCTCAGCGAGAAGACGTCGGCCACTCCCGAGGAGGAACGTAGATGAAGCAAGTGAGCTTGGAAGATCTCGAGCGTCGCCACCGTTCTCTCGACAGCGAAGTGAATCGCCTGGAACGGCAAGTCTACTTGACGAGCGTGGAGCAAGCGCACGTCGCGCAGCTGAAGAAAGAGAAGCTACGGACCCGAGACCTGATCCAAGACCTACGACGAAGCTGAAGCCGCCCTGCTCGGCCTGCCGCTCAGAGCTTCACGCACTGCCGGCTGTCACACATGAAACCCTCGGGGCAATCCGAGTTGGCGTAGCACTTGCCGTCGCGCGGTCGGTCGCCCGCGCCGGAGTCGTCACCGGCCTCTTTCGTGTGCTCTTTGAACGTGGAGCGGCTCTTGTCGAAGCGCTCAGCGCCGCCGTACACGTCTTTGTTCAAGTCTTCGAGCGACTCGTCCAAGCGCTGCTTCCACTCAGGGCTGAGGCCGCCCGTGTGCTCTTGCTCGATGGCTTTGGCGATGGCCAGCCAGTGGCGTGAGTCGGAGCGGAAACCGAGGCGGTAGTCGGTCATGCCGCGCAGGTAGGCGTAGCGCGCCTGCTCGTTGAACGAGAGAGAGTCGGTGTCGGTTTCCAGAACGCGCCAGACCGCCAGAGCTCGCTCGTATTGGTTTTCTTCGTACAGCCGCTGCCCGCGATACAGGTCTTCCCGGTACGTGGCGCACCCAGCCAAAGCCAGGGTCAAAGCGAAGGCCGCTCGGAATCGAAGCCGCATGATTGCGGGCAGGCTAGCCCTACTCTTCGCGGTAGAGCAAGCGGTGGATGGGCAGGCTCGCCACGTGGGTCGTCGAGGCCCCCGCCACGACGACTACGCGCTGCTATGCCTTCCGGTAGAGCAAGCGGTGGATGGGCAACCCGTCTTTGATGGCCCGGTGCTCGCGTGGGCTTCGGGCGAGGAACGGGTTTTCATCCAGACGCGGCCCACCAACGACCGGCACGAGACCCGCAGCCTCGTTGATGGCTGCTTCGTACTCGAGCGCGCGATCTTCCACGTCGGTTTGGACGAACAGCTCGCCACCGGGAACCAGCGCGCGCACGACGTCGGGCAATAGATTGGCGTTCACCACGAGGCGCTTCTCATGGCGCTTCTTCCACCATGGGTCGGGGAAGTGAATGTACACGCGAGTCAGCGACCCGGCGGGCAGCCGCGGCAACGCGACGCGGGCGTCCTCGTAGAATACGCGAGCGCGCGCGCCCAAGCCGTGCGCCTTCAGCTTGTTGTCCACGATGGTGGCCCACTTGCGCCGAATCTCGAAGCCGACCATGCAAAGCTCCGGCACGGCGGCCAGCCGCTCGAACAAGAAGCCCCCACGCCCGGGGCCGATCTCGAGCTCGACCGGGAAACCTGGCTGGACCAGCTGCGCCAGCTCGACCTCGTTTGCCTCGGGTAAGCGCGGGGCGTCGGCGTAGGGGTTCGGCTTCGTGTTAGGAGCGGCGGACATGACTTTGAGCGGCGGAGTCAGCGTTGGCGGCGGAGCCGTAGCACAGCCAGCCCGGGCTTGGGCCCGGCTTGATGCGGCGTGCCTGGCCGCCTTTGCTTTCGTCACGCTGGGCTTGGCCGCTTGGGCGGCTTCCGCCGTCTTGACGGTCGGTCAGGGGAGCTTGGGCGCGCCGCTGGACGACAGCTACATCCATTTCCAGTTCGCGCGGAGCTTTGCTCGCTTTCAGCCGTTCGAGTACGCGCCCGGCCTACCGCGGGTCGCCGGCGCGACGAGCCTTTTGTGGCCCGCCCTGCTGGTGCCGGCGATTTGGCTCGGCGCCTCCGGCAGCGGGCTGGTCGCGCTCACCTGGGCGCTGGGGTTTGGCGCTCTGTTCGGCCAAGCCAGCGAGGTCTATCTGGCCGGGCGTCGCTTCTTGAGCCGCCCGTTGGCCTGCGCGGGCGGGCTCTTGGTGCTTTCGTTCTCGGCCAATGTCTGGTTCGCAGCCAGCGCCATGGAGGTGGTGCCGCTCGGCTATCTGCTCTTGCGTAGCGCCCGGCGGGCGGCCGAATTCATGGAAGGGCAACGCTCGCGCGCGCGACGCCGCGAGCTACTGCTACTCGCCGTGGCCGCCGCGCTGCTCAGGCCCGAGGGCGCGCTGGCGGCGCTCTGCGTGGCGGGGGCCTTCGCGCTCAGCGGCAAGGAGGCGCGCCGTTGGGCGCTGCCGGCGCTGGCAGCGCCGCTGTTGGTGCCGCTCGTCAATTGGCTATTCACCGGTAGCGCCGCGCAAACCACGACCCTAGCCAAGTGGCTACCGACGAACCCGTACTACCAGGGTCGCCTACTGGGCGCGGTGCTCGGCAACGTGCAGCTGTTCTGTGGCACCTTGCTCGATGGCCGCCAGTGGTCCTGGACTTTCATACCCGAGGGTTATCGTTTGCTCGGGTTGGCGAGCTTGCCCGCGCTGTGGCTAGCGGCCGAGCGGCGCGGCGCGCGGGCCTACGCGGCCTGCCTATGCTTGGTGGGCCTCGGCATCTTGCTGCCGACCACCTACGAAACTTTTTTGGTCAATCGGCTGCGCTACCTGTGGCCGTTCGGCGCACCTTGGCTGCTCGGTCTGGCCGCGTTGGGCGAGCTGCTGGCCCTGCCCCTGGCGCGCTTTCGCTGGAAAAACCTGGCCCTGTTGGGGCTGCTCTTGCCGGCGTTCGCGGGCTGGGGCTTTGCCAAGCTGGCGCCCATTTCGGTCGATGATTTGGCCCAGAGCGCGGCCGCCATCACCGCGCAGCAGGTATCGCTCGGGCGTTGGGCTTCGCAGCATCTCCCGACCGACGCAAAGCTCGGCGTCAACGACGCCGGGGCCATCACGTTCTACTCCGGCCGTCGCACCTTCGACGTCGTGGGCCTAACCACGCCTGGGGAGGCGCGCTACTGGGTCGCGGGCGCAGGCTCGCGCTTCGAACATTACGAGCGGCTACCGCGGGCGGAGCTGCCCAGCCATTTCATCGTCTACCCGGAGTGGTTCGGGCTACCGAGCCTACTCGGGCGCTGCCTCACCCAGCGAACCGTGTACGGCGCGACCATCTTGGGCGGGCCGGTGATGGTGGCGTGCTTGGCCGACTACACGAGCCTCGGCTCCGGCGCTCGGCCCGAGCGCGACGTGGCTGCGCGTCGACTGCTGGACGAGCTCGACGTGGCCGACCTCGAGAGCGAGGCCGCGCATGGCTACGTGCTCGGCCCGACCAGCGCGCAAGACAACGTGGTAGGGGCGCGGGCTTCGGTGGTGGACGGGGGGCGAGTCCGGCGCTCGGGCGACGCGTTCCGGCTGCGGCTCGAGCCGGCGGGGCTAGTGGTGGCGCGCCTCTCGGCCGAGCAAGCCACGCGCGTCACCCTCTCGGTGGCGGGCCGGGTGGTGGCGAGCCTGGAAGTGCCGCCCGAAGAGCTGCAAGAGGTCGCCGTCTCGCTACCGAGCGGCGCGCCGAGCGGCATCCAGGACGTCACCCTCGCCAGCGACCAGCCGCTCACCGTGCTGCATTACTGGTCGTTCGGGCGCGTGCTATAGCGCCCTTCATGCGGCTGCGGACCCTCGGCAAAACGGGCATCGAGATCCCCGAGCTGTGCCTCGGAACCTGGGGGCTTTCTGGCGACGGCTACGGCGCCGTCGAAGAGACCGAGCAAGATCAGGTGATCGAGCGCGCGTTGGCGCTGGGCATCACCGCCTTCGACACCGCCGACACCTACGGCAACGGCGCCATGGAAAGCCGACTCGGGCGCCTCTTGGCGCCTCACCCGAGCGCGCTCGTCATCACCAAAGTCGGGACCGATCGCAGCGCGACGCCGCCCATCAAGCGCTTCGACGCGGAGTATTTGAAGACGGCCGTGCTCAAATCCAGAGAGCGCCTCGCGCGTCGCATCGACGTCCTGCTCTTGCACAATCCGTCCACGGTCGCGCTAGTCAAGCCGCACGTAGCCGCGACGTTGAACGCCTTGGTCGACGACGGCACCATCCGGACCTGGGGCGCCAGCGTGGGCGACGCGAACACGGGCAAGCTAGCCATCGAGCAGGGCGCGCAAGTGCTCGAGCTTGCCTACAGCGCGTTTCATCAACAAGACTTGGCCGGGGTGCTCGCGCTAGCGCGCGAAAAGCAGATCGGCTTGCTGGGCCGCTCCGTGCTCGCGCACGGGCTACTGTGCGGGCAATGGCCGACCACCAAGCAATTCCCGACCGGCGATCATCGACGAGATCGCTGGACCAGTGACGATTTTGCCCAGCGCATTTCCCAACTTTCGGCGCTACGGCCCAGCGTCTGGGGCGAGGTGACGAGCCTACGCGCGGCCGCGCTCCGCTACGCGTTGGCGCAAGCAGCGCTCAGCGCAGTGGTCATCGGACCGCGCAACGCCGTGCAGCTCGATCAGCTGGTGCGCGACGCCGGCAAGGAGCCACCGTACCTCACCGAAGCGGTGAAGTACGCGATCGAGCTTCGCTTGGGCGACGTAGGTATCAGGCCATGAACGCAGAGCTCTCGGTTTTGCTGCGTATCGCCGGCGAGGCAGCGCGCGTCATCATGGAGGTGTACGCGCGTCCTTTCGACGTCGACTACAAGGGCCCCCAAGATCCGGTTACGGAGGCTGATCGCCGCGCCAACGCGCTGATTTGCGAACGACTGGAGCAAGAGTTTCCGGGCGTGCCCATCGTCGCCGAGGAGAGCGATCCGGCGACATTCAGCCAGTTTCGCAAGCATGACCGCGTCTTCTTCGTCGACCCGGTCGACGGCACGCGCGAGTTCGTGGATCGCAACGGAGAGTTTGCGGTGATGATTGGGCTCGTGGAAGGGGCCCACGCCATCGCTTCGGTCATCGACGCGCCCGCGCGCGGCGAAATTTTCGCCGGCTGGGTCGGACAGGGCGCCGTTCGCATCCGCGACGGAAAACGAGAAGCCATCCGGGTCAGCGAGATTGGCGACATCAGCCAAGGGCGCTTGGTCGGCTCGCGCTCGCATCGCGGCCCCGCCCTCGAGCGCGCGCTCGAGCGGCTCAACCCGCGCGAAGTGGTGGTGATGGGGAGCGCCGGGCTCAAAGGCACGCTGGTCGCCTCCGGCCAGGTCGAAGCTTACGTGGCCCCCGGATACGCCGGACAACGCTGGGACGCGTGCGCCGCCGATGCGCTCGTCACCGCCGCCGGCGGCAAGCTGACCGACACCCACGGTGACCCAATCGACTACCGCGCGCCGTCGCTCAGCAACGACCGCGGCTTGCTCGCCAGCAACGGGCGGGTCCACGAGGCGCTGGTGGATGCGTTCGCGGATCTGCGGCAAGGGTGAACCCGGCGGCAGCGTGCGGCGCCGTTGGCTCGGGTGCAGTTACATACCGCAGGTATGCGCCTTCGTCGCGCCTCGCCAGCTGGGCGGCATCGACCGCGATCATCGACTGACTTGGCCATTCGCGGCCCCTAAGTCCCCAACGTGGGGGCTCCGTCTAAAAATCGAGGTAACGAACGTAAGGAAATTTCCTTAGCAATTTCGCGGCAGGAGGGGCGCGAAATTGGGTACTGACACGCGTAAGGATTCGCGGTTGGGCGGACGGAATCCTTACGGATAGGAGCATCGTATTTTGCGCGCACGATGTCGCAGAATCATTGAGGAAATTTCCTTACGATCGTCTCATCGCTTCGAGGCTCGAAGCGCCGATTCCATTGGGCGATCGCTGCCTCATGGCGCCCGCGCGCCAATCGCCGGTCTCGGTCTCGGTCTCGGTCTCGGTCTCGGTCTCGGTCTCGGTCTCGGTCTCGGTCTCGGTCTCGGTCTCGGTCTCGATGCTAGGCTGGCGGTGTGACGGTTCGCGGTGGTTCTTTGCGGCCTTTGCCGGATGCGGTCGACGTGATCGTGGTGGGGGCGGGCATCATGGGCTTGGCCACCGCGTATCACTTGGCCAAAGACCACGCCCGGCGCCGCATTTTGGTTTTGGACGCGGGCTATCTGTGCGGCGGCGCGAGCGGGCGCAATGGCGGCGGAGTGCGCGCGCAGTGGTCGAGCGAAGCCAACGTCACGCTGATGCGTGAGAGCTTGGCCATGTGCAAAGAGTTCGCGGCCGAGCATCGCATCAACACCTGGTTTCGACAGGGAGGCTATTTGTTCTTGGCGCGTGACGCGAAGCGCGCGGCCGAGCTGGCCAAGAGCGTGGAGCTGCAGCGGCGGCTGGGGCTCGAAACACGCCTGATTGACGGACACGAGGCGCGGCGACTCGTGCCGCAGCTGGAGCCGCGCGGCGTGCTAGCGGCGAGCTTCAACGCGGACGACGCGGTGGTGTTTCCGTGGCCGTTCGTGTGGGGCTACGCGGAAGGGGCGCGCGCGTTGGGCGTCGACATCCACACGTTTTGTCGCGTGCACTCGGTGGAGATGGCGAGCGGCAAGGTGTCGGGCGTCGCCACCGACCGCGGGCGGGTTCGCGCGCCGGTGGTCGTGAACGCGTGCGGCGCGTTCAGCCCGGAGCTGGCACGCAGCGTGGGCATCGAGCTGCCGACCAAGCCTCACCGCCACGAGATTTGCGCGAGCGAGCCGCTGAAGCCGTTCTTGGGGCCGCTGGTGGCCGATTTGGAGTCGGGGCTATACTTCTCGCAATCGACACGCGGCGAAATCGTGGGCGGCATCGGTAACCCGAAGACGCCCGAGGGTCCCAGCCAGGCGTCTTCGCTGCGCTTCCTCGCGCTGTACTCGCGCGCGCTGATCGCTACCTGCCCTTCCCTTTCGTCACTCAAGATCCAACGTCAGTGGGCAGGCTTGTACGATCTGTCGCCGGACCACGCGCCGATCGTGGGGCCGGTCGACGAAGCGCCGGGGCTGTTCTTGGCCAGCGGCTTCATGGGGCACGGCTTCATGATGGCGCCCGCGGTCGGTAAGCGGCTGGCCCGCGCGATCGCGAGCGGTGAATTGCCCGAGCCGTTCGGGGCCTGGGCCTTCGGTCGGTTCAAGCGCGGTACGGCGCTTTCTGAGGCAATGATCATCGGCTGAGCGTCAGCGGCCGACTAACGCATCGCGTCACCCACGCGACCCTACAGTGTCGCTGTTTCGGCGTTGATTGACAGCTTCGACGCTGCCGGCGTACCGTCCCCACGCACGCGAACTCGGGGATTTTGTGCGAGTTTCTGGCGCAACCCCCGGTTTTGTTCGGTCCTCTAGCTGTCCATTCGCCTATCCGCCTCGGGAGGAATTTCCATGCTGCGCTCCTCGCGTCCTGTCGTGTCGCTCATCCGCTCGCTCGTTCTGGGCACCGCCACCACCACGACCGCCACGGTCATGGTCGCTTCCCTACTCGTCGGCTGCAAAGACGAAAGCCAGCCCGACTTTTGGGTGGAGAAGTTGAGTGACGCCTCTTGGAAGGCGCGCGCCGTCAAACGCCTCGAACAATTCTTCGAGGACGCCGCCACCAAGAACGGCAACGACATCAAGGCCCCCGAGGTGCAGGAGCTGATCAACAAGACCGTCGACCCGCTGACGAACACCTACGTCAACGACTACGACGGCCTCGACTCGAAGACGCGCGTTTCGCTGATCAAGCTGCTTGCCTCTTACCGCGACAAGCGCACCGAGAAAGCTCTGAAGAAGGCGTTCGAAGAGTTCGCCAAGAAGCCCGCGACGGCCAAAGACGAGAGCGACATCAAATGGGCGGCCAAGGCTGCCGCGGATCTGAAGCTGGAGTCGCTGGCGGTGCCGATGGTGGAAGCCTTCGTGAAGCTGCGAGCCAGCACGATGTTGGGCGGCGTCACCTACAAAGACTACAGCGGCTCGATGCTCGAGGTGCCGAGCAAGGCCTGGGTCGGCCCGCTGATCGCGCGGCTGGAGCAGGAGATCACCCCGCCTGGCAAAGACAAGTCGCTGATCGATCCCTTCCGCGACCAGCAATTTTGGCAAGCCACCGCCGCCCAACTCTTGGGCGTGATTGGCGACCCCCAAGCCGTCGAGCCGTTGATGAAGGTCATGCTCGATCCGAACAAGGCCGATATTCAGCCGACGGCGCTGCTCGCGCTCGTCAAGCTGGGTAAGCCGACGGTCGACTCGGCCGCCAAGCTCATCGCCGGCAAAGAGGAGAAGCTCGTGGCCTTCTCCATGCGCCGCATCAAAGAGATTACGGGCAAGGACGTGCAGGGCACGCCCTACGTGGGCACGGCCGCGATAGTGCTGGGCATGAGCGGGCGGGCAGACGCGACCGCGCCCTTGATGGCGGCGCTGGCAACCGAGAAGGACGCGCCGACCCGAGCGGTGATCGCGCGGGAGCTGACCAAGGTGCCGGCCACGGAGGAGTCGAAGGCGGCGTTCAAGACCGCGTTCGAGTCGTTCACGCTCGAGACCGAGATCCCGCCCGGTGGTGGCGCGCTCGAAGTGCTCACCGAGGCCTCGGGGCAGTTCTACGATCCGGGCATGATCGACTGGCTGCTGGAACGCGCCGCCAAGACCAAGGGCAGCGGCGACGACCTGAAGGCCTTCCAAGCTGGCGTGACCCAGACCGCCTTGAAGCTGGCGAAGGCCGATCAGCTGGCCACCGTGAAGGCCGCCGTCGATCGCTACGGCAGCGAAGACATCGAAAAGAAGCTGTACAAGCAGGTCGAAGCGCAGCTCAAAGCCTGTGGTGACCGCGCCGCCTGCTACGTGGCGGCGATTCAAAAGCCCGAGAGCCAGGAGCAAGCCACGCAGTTCCTCGGCGTGAAGGCGGGCTACATGATCGGTATTCTGGGCAACGACGCCACGCGCGACGAGCTGGTCGGCGTGATTGACGGCCTGACCAACGCGGCCGTGCGCTTCGTGGCCGCGCAGGCCATCGACCACCTTTCGCCCAAGGGCAGCAAGCCCACCAGCGACAAGCTGAACGCCATCATCACGAAGAACGCCAAGTCGGCCGATCGCGAGAAGTCGGCCTACGACTCGTCGCTCAAGCAGGTGATGTACCGCATCGACGCGCGCAACTGACTCGCGGCGCTCGAGGCTGCTGGCGGTCGAGGCTAGATGTCGCGCATCCGAATCGAAGTCCTGAGCGGCGACGACTCCGGGAAGGTCTTCGAATCGGATGCCGACGTCGTGCGTATCGGCCGCGCCCAGACGTGTGAGCTGCGCCTTTCGGGCGCGCACCTCTCGAGCCGTCACGCGTGCATTCGCGCTACGGGCTCGGGCTTTGGCATTGAAGACGAAGGCAGCGCGAACGGCACGGCCTTGGTGCGGGCCGATCGGCGGCTGGAGCTCAAGCTGGAGGGCGGAGAGCACGCCCTGGAAAGCGGCGACGAGCTAGAGCTGGGCGGCGACAGCGGAGAGCCGACGCGCCTGCGCATCCGGCTAGGCGACGAGCCCGCGCCGCCCGAGGTGATGGTGACGCGGAGCCTGCAGGAGCTGCAGAGCGCCCCGCAGACGGTGGAGCCAAAGGTCTGGAGCGCCGTGCTGGGCGCGCTGGGCGCGGCCGAGTCGCTCGCTTCGGTGCTGGCCGAGGTGGCGGAGGCGGCGCTGCGGCTGTCGCCGCGAGCGACGCACGCGACCGTGGCTTTGATGGACGACGCGCAGCCTGACAAGGGGCTGCTCTTGCCGATGGTGACGCGGGTGCGCGGCCCGAACGGTGCGCCGGCGGCGCCGGTTGGACCCGTGGCCCTGACTCGCAGCGTGGCGCGCCGGGTCGTGGAGGGGCGCGCGGCGGTTTTGGCCGCGGACGCGCCGCGCGAAGCGTTGGGCTCGGAGTCACTGCTCGGCGCGAACATCCGCAGCACCATCGGCGTGCCCCTGTGGAAGGGCGACGACATTCTGGGCGTGCTGCAGGTCGACAACCGCGATGCGCCTGCCATGTTCGATCGACGCGACGTCGAGGCCCTGGGCGTGCTGGCCCATGGCGCTTCGCTGGCCGTTGCCAACGCGCGCCTGATTCAGCGCCTGACGTTGGCCGAAGAGCAGCTGCGGAAAGAGAACCAATTCTTGCGCGGGCGCGAGCGTTCGCGCAGCGGCGGGCAGCGCATCGTCGGGGAGAGCCGGCGCATGGCCCAGGTGCTTCAGCAGCTCGACAAGGTCGTCGACACCCGCGTCACGGTGCTGGTCGAGGGCGAAACCGGCACCGGCAAGGAGCTGTTCGCGTCCGCGATTCACTACCGCTCGCAGCGGCGTGACAAGCTGTTCGTGGCCCAGAACTGCGCCGCTTTTCCAGAAAATTTGCTGGAGAGCGAGCTATTCGGCCACAAGCGCGGCGCGTTCACGGGCGCCACCGAAGAGAAGAAGGGCCTGTTCGAGATCGCCGATGGCGGCACGCTGTTCTTGGACGAAGTGGGCGAGATGCCCCTCAATCTGCAGGCCAAGCTGCTGCGCGTGCTGCAGGAAGGCGAGATTCGAGCCATTGGCGCCACCGCCCCGCGGCGCGTGAACGTGCGCATCGTGACCGCGACCAATCGCAACCTCGAGAAAGAGGTCGCGGAAGGGCGATTTCGCGAAGATTTGTACTACCGCCTGAAGGTCTTTCCGCTGCGCGTGCCCGCGCTGCGCGAGCGTCGCGAAGACGTGCCGCTCTTGGCCGCGCATTTCTTGGCGCGCTACACGCGTGAGTTTGGGCGCGAGCTCACGGGCTTCAGCCAGCCGGCGCTGGAGCTGCTGCAAGCCTACGCCTGGCCCGGCAACGTGCGCGAGCTCGAGAACGAGGTGCAGCGCGCGGTGATCCAGGCAGACGGCGAGCGTATCATCACCCCCGAGCTGCTGAGCGCGCGCGTGCGCACGAACGACCAGCGAGCCAGCGAAGGCAACACCGCCGACCTCGAGCCGCACAGCGACGACGACACCAGCGGCACCTTGCGTGAAATGATGGACCGCATCGAGAAACGCATCCTCAGCCGTACCCTGGCCGCCCACGGCAACAACAAAACGAGTGCGGCAAAGGCTCTCGGCATCACCCGCGAGGGTTTGCACAAGAAACTGAAAAGCCTCGGAATGTAAGCCGCGCCCCAGCGCTCCCCCGCGGCGGCGGCGGCCGGATGTGGCGGCGGCGGCCGGATGTGGCGGCGGCGGCCGGATGTGGCGACGGCGGCGGCCGGATGTGGACGTCGGCGGCGAGTCGCGGCGAGTCGCGGGGAGTCGCCAGAGCGCCCTTCGCTGACCGAGCCTCGAGCTCACGAACGTAAGCAAATTTCCTGAATGATTTCGCGGCGCGCAGGCGAAGATTCCGGATACTCCTATTCGTAAGCATTCCATCGCACGACGGGCGATTTGTTACGACTTGGAACATCGTCCTCGAGGAGCGCCCTCCATCGCGCGACGGGCGAGTCGTTACGACTTGGAACATCGTCCTCGAGGAGCCCCCTCCATCGCACGACGGGTGATTCGTTACGACTTGGAACATCGCCCTCGAGGAGCCCCCTCCATCGCACGACGGGCGAGTCGTTACGACTTGGAACATCGTCCTCGAGGAGCCCCCTCCATCGCACGACGGGCGATTCGTTACGACTTGGAGCATCGTCCTCGAGGAGGCCCCTCATCGCGCGCGCGTTCCGCGAGCCGTGCCGCGATTTCATCGGGCAACTTTGAATGATTCCATAGCGTGTCCATTAGCCGTAAGCCATCCGCGGCAGGCGTCGGCCTAGGGCATTGCGGCTGAAAATCGGACGTGCTTGCAGCGGGGATTGCGAGCGGCGGGCACGCGTGCGACGCGAGCGGGGTGTCCAGTGATCGTCG
>Ga0164241_10003554_pt1 | contig 15603 bp, 10 predicted proteins | sample OricomyardsoilBY_FD_108780 | JGI IMG/M metagenome (GOLD analysis project Ga0164241, IMG submission 108780) | Backyard soil microbial communities from Emeryville, California, USA - Original compost - Back yard soil (BY) | ecosystem: Environmental > Terrestrial > Soil > Unclassified | place: USA... | reverse complement strand
TCCTGACCCCGATCGACGGCCGTTTTTCTTAACTTTATTAACTATAACGCAGAGCGGCGCGCCGAGCCGCGGGTAGTCAGCACCGGCTCGGCGTGGCAGAAACCGGCGCGCATGGCCGAGACTCGAGTGCTGCTCCAAGCGGTCCCCCGCCTGCCGTGGCTGCCCTTTTCCGCCGTCGCGCGCACGGTGACGGTCGCCACCATCGGCGTCGTGTTGATGGGCGCGATCGTGCGCATCACGGGCTCGGGTGCCGGCTGCGGTCAGCATTGGCCCACCTGCAACGGTGAGGTCGCGCATCTGCCGAAGAGCGTCGAGACCTGGATCGAGCTCACCCATCGCGCCACCTCGGGGCTCGACTTCGTCGGGGTGCTGCTGCTGGTGGTGCTGGCGGTGCTGCTCCGGCCGGCCCGCCCCGCGCGCGTCGCGAGCTACGCCGCGCTCGGCCTGATGATCGCCGAGATCGCGATCGGAGCACGACTGGTGCTGCTCAACTTGGTCGGCTCCAACATCTCGTTCGACCGCGTGGTCGTCATGCCCGCGCACTTGGTCACGACCTCGCTCTTGATCGGCACGCTCTCCGCGACCAGCTACTTCAGCTCCGAGCGCCGCTTGGAGCGCGACCCCCAGCTCAGCGACGCAGCCGCGGGCAGCCTGCGAAGTGCGCTGTACTGGGTGGTGTTGGCCGGCGCCTTCCTGCTCTTGGTCTCGATGACGGGGGCCATCACCGCGCTGGGCGACACCGCCTATCCGGTGCAGGGCCAAGGCGCGCTCGAGCACTTGCAAAACGACCAGGCGGTGGGCGCGAACCTGCTGGGCAAGCTGCGCGTGGTGCACCCGCTTTTAGCGCTACTGGGCGTGGCCCTCATCTGGATCGCCGCAGGACGCGCCCGCGACGCCAGCAGCGTGTTGGCGGTTCAGCGGTTGGGCGCGGCGCTGTACCTGGGCGGCGGCCTCGCCCTGGTCATCGGCGTGTCGAACATTTGGCTGGGTGCGCCCGGCTACCTGCAGGTCGTGCACCTGCTGATGGCCTGCCTGCTTTGGCTCAGCGTCGTGGTGCTCGCGGCCATGCTCTGGGATCTGCGAGCGAGAAAGAAAGAGGCGGACTGATGGACGTCGTCAACCCCGCGACCGGCAAAGTCGTGCAGAGCGTACCCGAGACCGACGTGCAGCAGCTGCCGGCCCTATTGAAGGCGGCCAAGCTCGCGCAACGCCCTTGGGCAGAGCTTGCGCCCAGCGCCAGGAAGGCCGTCCTATCGCGCTTTCGTGAGCTGGTGAACGAGCAGCAGGAAGAGCTGGCGCAAACGCTGACGCGCGAGGTCGGCAAACCGCTCGCTCAGTCGCGCAACGAGCTGAACGGACTCCTGCCGCGTCTCGATTTTTTCCTCGAACATTTCGAGGCACAGCTGCAACCACGCACGGTGTTGGGCACCGCCGGCGAGTCGCTCGAAGAGCGCATCGTGTTCGAGCCGCTGGGCGTGGTCGCCAACGTGTCGGCCTGGAACTATCCGTATTTCGTGGGCTCGAACGTGTTCGTGCCCGCGTTGCTGACGGGCAACGCCGTCTTGTACAAGCCGAGCGAGCTGTGCAGCTTGACCGGCCTCGCTATCGCGCGGCTCTTGCACGAGGCCGGCGTGCCCAGAGACGTTTTTCAGACGCTGATCGGCGGGCGAGAGCTGGGCGCGGCGCTGGTCGGCTCGGCCGTCGATGGCGTGTTCTTCACGGGTTCCTACGCTACTGGTCGCAAGATCGCGGAGGTGGTGGCGCCACGCATGATTCGACTGCAGCTGGAGCTGGGCGGGAAGGATCCGGCGTACGTCACCGACGACGTCGACGTGGCGTCGGTGGCGGCCGCGGTGGCGGACGGCGCCTTCTACAACACCGGCCAAAGCTGCTGCGCGGTCGAGCGTATCTACGTGCACGAGCGTGTGTATCCGGCGTTCGTCGAGGCTTTCGTGGCGGAGGTCCAGAAGCTCAGGCTCGGCGAGCCGACCGACGAAGGCACGTACATCGGCCCGTTGTGCCGCGGAGAGGCCGCGCTGCGCGAGCTGTCGGAGCAGGTCGCGGACGCTCAGCGGCAAGGCGGCCGCGTGCTCACCGGCGGCCGGCGTGCGGCGCGCCCAGGCTCGTTCTTCGAGCCGACCGTCATCGCCGACGCCACGCCCGGCATGCGGGTGATGAAGGACGAGAGCTTCGGCCCCATCATCGGCATCGCCAGCGTGCCCAGCGACGAAGCCGCGCTCGCAGCCATGGCCGACACCGAGTACGGCCTGACCGCCGCCGTCTACACGAAAGACGAAGCCCGCGCCGCCAAGTTGCTGACCGAGCTCCCGGTCGGCAGCGCCTACGTCAACTGCTGCGACCGCGTTAGCCCTCGCCTACCCTGGACCGGCCGCAAACATTCCGGCATCGGCTCCACGCTGTCGACGCTAGGAATCCAGGCGTTTCTGCAGCCGAAAGCGTGGCACATCCGTAGAGGTTAGGGGCGAGGGGTTAGGGCTGAGTCGGCGGAGGGAACCCCGCACCCCTGTTACGGCCTAGCTTCCGGCTGATCGCGCTGCTCGGCGCCGATCTCAGCGGATACGAGTCGGAAATGGTCGCCAAACTTTTCGAACAATCCGACCCCACGCCGAGGACGGCGGAGCTCGGGCAACTCCGGCCGCAGTGACGTGATGAGATCGGCGTTCAAGCGCGCGTGCTTGCCTTCGACCGACACCTCCACCGCTTCGATGTCGAAGTGCAGCGTTTGGCCCTGGTTGCGCGCCGCTCGAACGGCTGCCAACACCGCGTCTCGCCCCGTCACCGGCTCGGGCAGCTCGGCCACGTTGATGCTCACGTCCGCGGTCGCGTACGTCTGAAGCGCGCGCTGTAGTTGGGCCTCGTCGCCGTTCGCCGCCGCGATGATGGCCTCGGCCGCCTCCTTCACGCGCTTCTCGTCCGTCGGGTAAAAGAGCACCCCCAGCGTGGCCACGACTCCGAGCGAGATCAGGGTGAGCCGAAGCGAGGTTTTTGCGCGCATCGCGTCGAAACCATAGCGGATCCTACGCTGCGAAGCCCAAGCCGCGTGCTATGAGCGCGTGGCACGATGACCGAGCTGTTCGTCCCTTACCTGACCGTCGTCGGTTGGGTCTTGGGGCCAGTCGCCATTGGCGCGATTTGGAGCCGGTACGGCGCGCCGGCGTCGGCGTCGCGACGGTTGTTCAACTTCTCGTTCTACGGCGCGCAGACGTTCATCACCCTATGCTCTTTGTGGATCGCACGCATCGATCGCAGCTCCGCGATGATGCCGATCTTGTCCACGTCGGGCTGGTTGTTGACGGCCGGGGTGGCGTGGCTGGTCAGCGTGTGGTTGCAGCACCCGCGCCAGCGCCGCGGCGCGTTCATCGCCACCATGAGCCAGAGCAACAACGGGTTTACGCTGCTGGGCTTCGTGGCGCTGGTGCTCTTTGGCGAAGCTGGCCTGGCCCAGGCCACGTACTCGCAAGCGTTCAGCGCGCCGTTTTTGCTGCTGTTCAGCTTTCCGGTCGCGCGCACGTATTCCAGCGCGGGCGCCGCCGCCGGAAAGTCGATCAAACGCGTGCTGTTGGACAACGTGCGTGACCCGCGCGTGTTCCTGCCGTTGGCCACCATCAGCTGCGGGTTGGCCCTCAACTTGTTGGGCGTGCCGCGACCCGCCGTCGTCAGCGGCGTGGTTCGCCGCTTGATCTACGTCGGTACCGCGACCTCGGGCTGCGCGGTGGGGCTGCTGTACCGCGGCGCGCAACTGAGCCGTTATTGGCGCGAAAACGCGGTGTCGTTCGTGTACCGCTCCAGCCTCTATCCGCTGTTCTATGCGGGTCTGGCGTTGCTGTTCGGGCTCGATCCGCTCGACGCACGCATCTTGATTTTGTACGGCTTGGTCCCGAGCGCGTTGTTGGCCAACTACCTGGCGGTGCTGTTCGAGCTCGACACCGATTTGACGAGCTCCGTATTCGTCGTCAGCACGGTCGCGTTTTTGGCGTCCGTGCTGCCCGCGTATGCGTGGCTCTCCAAGTTGCACTAGCTCTCGCTCGAGCGGCGTGGCATCAGCAGCTTGGCAACCAGGCCCGTCCAGCCGGTTTGGTGAGACGCCCCGACGCCGCGGCCGGTGTCACCGTGGAAGTACTCGTAGAAGGGCACGTAGTCGCGAAAGTGTGGATCGCTCTGTAGGAGGGCGTTGTCGCCGAACACCGGGCGTCGCCCGTGCTCGTCGCGCAAGAACAGGCGACACAGGCGCCGGGACAGCTCGTCCGCGATCTGGAGCAACGTCAGTAAGCGGCCCGAGCCCGTCGGGCACTCCACCTTGAAGTCGTCACCGTAATAGTGATGAAACTTTTGCAGACTTTCGATCAACAGGTAATTGACGGGCATCCAAATCGGGCCGCGCCAGTTGGAATTGCCGCCAAATAAGCGAGATTCCGACTCCGCGGGCAGGTAGCCCACGTGAAAGTCCTCACCGTTTACGTCCAGGTGGAACGGATGCTCCAGGTGGTAACGCGAGAGAGCGCGCACGCCGTAGTCCGACAAGAACTCGGTTTCGTCGAGCATGCGGACGAGCAGCTTTTTCATCCGGTGACCGCGCAAGAGCGAGAGCAGGTGCCGTTCTTCTTTGGCCGTCTCCTGCCAGCGCGACACGAGCGCGGCTAAATCGGGACGGTGCTCCAAGAACCAGCGCAGTCGCGCGTCGAAGCCAGGCAGGCTGTCCAGCAGCTCGGGCTCCAGGACCTCGACCGCGAACATCGGAATCAAGCCGACCATCGAGCGAATGCGCAGCGGTCGGGGTGCGCTGCCGGGGACGCACAAGACGTCGTAGTAAAATTTGTCGACGTCGTCCCACAGCCCCTGCTCCTCGCTGCCAATCTTGGTCATGGCCTCGGCGATGTGCAGAAAGTGCTCGAAGAATTTACTGGCGATGTCCTCGTAGACGTCGTTGTGCTGCGCCAGCTCGAGCGCGATGCGCATGAGGTTGAGCGAGTACATGGCGACCCACGCCGTGCCATCGGACTGGTTGATGAAGCCGCCCGTGGGCAGCGGCCGGCTGCGGTCGAATACGCCGATGTTGTCCAGACCCAGAAAACCGCCTTGGAAGACGTTGCGGCCCTCGGCGTCTTTCCGGTTCACCCACCACGTGAAATTCAGCATCAGCTTGTGGAAGATGCGCTCGAGAAACTTCACGTCGCCGCGCCCGGTCTGCTTTCGGTCCAGCTGGTAGACGCGCCACGCCGCCCACGCGTGCACGGGCGGGTTCACGTCGCCGAACGCCCACTCGTAGGCCGGCAATTGACCGTTGGGGTGCATGTACCACTCGCGCGTCAGCAGCACGAGTTGCTGCTTGGCGAACTCGGCGTCGAGCAGCGCGAGCGGGATGCAATGAAACGCCAGATCCCACGCCGCGTACCAGGGATACTCCCACTTGTCGGGCATGGAGATTACCTCGTCGTTCACGAGGTGGTCCCAGTCGACGTTGCGACCGTGCTTACGGCCCTCCGGCGGCGGGGGTTGGTTCGGATCGCCGAGCAGCCAGCGCCGCACGTCGTAGCCGAAATACTGCTTCGACCAGATCATGCCCGCGAAGGCTTGGCGTTGGACCGAGCGCGCGTCAGCGTCGCTGATTTCGCTTTGAAGCTCGGCGTAAAATTCATCGGCGTCGCCGCGGCGGGCTTCGAAAATCTGGTCGAAGTCGGCGAACGGCTGAGCCAATTCGACCTGACTGAGCCGTAGCCGCACGACGTGGCGGCCACCCGGCGGTAGCTCCAATCGATAGTGACCGGCGACCTTGGTGCCGCGGCGCGACGCCGCTACGGCGTCGGCGCGACCATGGATGACGTAGTCGTGGAAGGCGTCCTTGAAGGGCCCGCCGCCATCCAAGCCCCAAAGCTTCTTGGCGTTGGTCTCGTTTTCGGTGAAGAGCAACTCCGCTGGCTCGTCGAAATACAGCTCGAAGGTCTTGAGCTGAGGGTGCTCGAGCTTCACTCGATCGGGGCCCGCCGCCGCGAGCGATGGCCGGCCGAGCTCGGGCTCGCATGACCACGTGTTGCGGAACCAAACCTGCGGCAGCACGCGTAAGCGAGCCGCTTCCGGACCGCGATTCTCGATCGTAATGCGACACAAGACGTCGTTCGGGCCCGCCTTGGCGTACTCGACGAAGACGTCGAAGTAGCGACCTTCGTCGAACACGCCCAAGTCGACCAGCTCGAGCTCGGGCTCGCGCGGGTCACGCCGGCCATTTTCTTCCACCAGGCGCGTGTACGGGAACTCCCGCTGCGGGTACTTGTAGAGCATCTTCAAGTACGAGTGCGTGGGCGTCGCGTCGAGATAGAAGTACTGCTCCTTCACGTCCTCGCCGTGGTTGCCCTCGGCGTTGGTGAGGCCGAACAGTCGCTCTTTGAGGATGGGGTCGCGTTCGTTCCACAGCGCCAAGCTCAAGCACAGACGTTGGCGATGGTCACTGAAGCCGGCGAGGCCATCTTCACCCCAGCGGTATGCGCGCGTGCGAGCGTGGTCGTGCGGGAAGTACTCCCAAGCGTTGCCGCCCGGGCTGTAGTCCTCACGCACCGTGCCCCATTGCCGCTCCGACAAGTACGGTCCAAATCGCCGCCACGGCGAGTTGTAGGCGCCGTCCCCCTCCCGCAGTCTCAGAGCCTCGACGCTGCGAACTTTGGGCGCGACCGAAAACTTCATGCGGCGGACGGCGATGCTAGCCGAGCGCCACGCCCAGTGCCGTCCGAATCTGTCCGAGCTCGGCGCTCACCGTGAAGCGCAGTAAATCGGCGCGGCGCTCGGCCAAAGGCGTCATTTCACCGCGCGGGAAGCGCTGGGAGAGGGCAAGCGCTTGCTCCAGGTTCCCCGACGCGACCAGCCCCACGCGCCCGGCGACGAGCTCGGCGGTGCGGGCGAAATGAGCGGCGGCGCGGCCGACGTGGCTCGGGTTCAAGTGGCTGGCCGCAGCCTGCAACGCTTCGAGCGCCTGACCACGCACTTCGCGCTTGAGCGAGCTGGCGATGCGCTTCGCGTCGCCGTCGATGGAGCGCATGCTGGTAGCTCCGCCCACGGCCAAGGCCGCTTGCAGCAACTGCGAAAGCTCGCTCGCGCCCTCGAAGTAACAAAGCGCCTGCTCCTCGGGCCGCGCGAACGACAGCTCGCGCCCCCACAGGAACACCAACTCGGACAAGCTGAAGCCGCTGCCCAACGAACGCTCGCACGCCACGTGTGGGCCCTCGGCGCCGGGCACCAAACCGAGCTTGCCCGGGACGTCGGCCAGCAGATAGAGCTCGGAGGTGGGCACGCACAGCAAACGCGACGCCCAGTACAGCGTCTTGGCCAGCGTGGTGGTGCTCTTTTCGAGCTCCTGGCGCGCGTCGTCCGGCAGCAGCACGTCGCGGCGCTGCCGGCGCACGTGCTGAAAGCCCACGTGTGGCAACGCCGGCGCAATGCTGCGCAAGACGGCCGTGACGGCGGGCTCACGCAGACCGCTGCACAGCCGTTCGTTCCAATCGGCGTACGAGAGCGTCCCGCGCACGGCCTGCAAGCCTTCAGGACGGTGGGTCGTCACCAGCATCGATTCGTTGATGTCGGCTTCGCCCAGCGCGTCGAGACAGAGCGCGGCCCGATAGGCGCCGTCGGTGTCGCCTTTGCGCTCGAAATGGCGGAACAAAAAGCGATACCCCTCCGGATCTTCGGGGGCATGGCCGCGCTCGGCCGCCGCCGGCGAGGCGGCGGGCGTGGCGGTGCGTGTGCGAATGGGCGACGGCGGAGGCAGCGGGGCCGGAGCTGCGCGCGGCAACGTGACCGGCTCGGAAGGCGGCGGGGGCGCCAACACGACCGCGGGCGCTCGCGCGGGGGGAGCGAGCGGCGGCGGGGGCGGAGGCGGTCCGAGCGCGGGCGGCGGTGGTGGCGGTGCTGCGAAGGCGGGAGGAGGCGGAGGCGGCGGCGGTGGCGGTGCAACGATCGCGGGCGGTGGCGGAGGCCGCGGCGGTGCAACGATCGCGGGCGGTGGCGGAGGCGGTACGGCGCTGCGAATCACGCGCTTGGCGGTGATCTCTTCGTGGACCTCTTCGAAGGCTAGAGGCGGAGGCGGAGGCGCAAAGATTGCCGGTGGCGCCAGGCTTTGCGGGGCGGCCCCGGGCACGACCACGAAGTCGTTCTGCGCCAAGAAACAGCCGGCCGCCGGAATGTCGGCGAACATGACCTCTTCGGCCTGCATCGCACGAAACAGCGACTCCGGTGTGAGCGCGGTGGCGCTGCCAGTCTGCGCGTCGAGGATCATTTGCACGAGGCCAGTGAATGGCGGCGGCCCTGGCGGCATGCGGCGCCCCGCGGGACGCACCGCGATCAAGCTGGAGATCCGGGACTCACGCCCGGCGAGGGCGCTGCCCATCGCCCGCACGACATCGAGCGGCGCCCCCGCCGAGCCTTCGGCCAGGGTCGCGTCGAGCACCACCAACGCTTCGTCCGTCACTTCGGTCAGCAGCCGCCGCAGACGCGCGAGCGTGAACGGTGCCAGCTTGGGACCGTCGAGCAGCAGGGTCGGGCCGCGCTCTTTCGACAACAGCGCGTAACCCCAAAAATAGAAGACGAGCGAGCGCGCTCGACCACCAAGGCTGCGCGTCAGCTCTTCGATGCCCTCGGGCAAGCCGCGCTCCGCGTCGAACGCATGCACGGTGAAGCCCGCGTCTGGCTCCGCCAGACGTCGCCCGAACAGCTCCACGTCGAGCTCTGCGTTCGGGATGGGAGCGACTTGGCCGTTCTCTTCGTAGGAAGATGCGGCGACGATGGCGAGGCGCATGCAGGGACGAACCTTCGGAGTAACCCAACTCGCCGGGTCCGGCCACCGCCGCCGGACCCTGGGTCCCAGAAAAACCCAAGAACTTCGCGGATTTTTCCAACTAGAGTCCATTCAGGGCCCGACTAAGAAAGTAAAGAGCCATGTCCATCGAGCGCTTGACGCAGCTCAATTTGCGCTTTCGCCGAGGAGTCGCCGCGCTCGGCGCAAGCGATGAAACCCGCCGTGCGCACCTCCAGCCTGCGCTTGCGCGTGAGCTACTCGAGTCGATGCTGCTCGCGCGGCACCTGGACATCGCCGCGCTCGAGCTGCGTGCGCGCGGCGTCGGGCATTACACGATCGGCAGCTCGGGGCACGAGTCCAATGTGGTGCTCGGACGGCTCACGCGCGTGACGGATCCATCATTGGTGCACTATCGCAGCGCGGCGCTGCAGCTAGAGCGCGCGCGCCAAGCTCCGGAGCTCGACAACGTGCGCGACATCGCGCTGTCATTGGTAGCGTCCAGTGACGAGCCCGTCAGCAGTGGCCGACACAAGCTGTTCGGCGGCGCCGCGCTCGGCATCATTCCCCAAACCAGCACCATCGCCTCGCACCTGCCGCGCGCGGTCGGGCTCGCTTACGCGCTCGGCTGGAAGCAGGCCCAAGGTCTAGTCCAAGCCGAAGCGTCACGACCGACGCCGCCGAAAGACACCCTGGTTTTGTGCAGTTTTGGCGACGCCAGCGTCAACCACAGCACGGCCCTGGGTGCGTTCAACGCGGCGGGTTGGGTGGCCCACCAGAGCTTGCCGCTGCCGCTCTTGTTCGTGTGTGAAGACAACGGGCTGGGCGTGAGCGTGCGCTCGCCGCCCGGTTGGACCGAGATGCGCCTGCGCGCCCTACCCCACGTGCGCTACTTCGGCGCGGACGGCACGAATCTTTACGGCTGCTTCGAGCAGGCGCGCGCCGCCGTCGACTATTGCCGCAGCGTTCGTCGGCCCGCCGTGCTGCACCTCTCGTGCGTGCGGTTGCTGGGTCATGCGGGCAGCGACGTCGACACCACCTATCGTTCGCGCCAAGAGCTGGAGCAAGCCGCGGAGCGCGATCCGATATGGTGCGCGGCCCGCTCGCTGATCGCAGCCGGTGTGCTCGAGGCGCACGAAGTCCTGGCGCTCGACGCGCAGGCCGAAGCGCGCGTGAAGCTTCAGGCCAAGTACGCGGAGACGCGACCACGCCTGACCACGCGTGCGCAAGTCGCGGCCAGCCTCAGCCGGCCGATTCCCCCGGGATTTGCCGCGCGCGCCGCGTCTGCCTCCGCGGAGCCGATGACGCTTGCGCAGGGCGTGAGCTTCGCGCTCGCCGAGCTGCTGACGAACGACCCCGGCTCGTTGCTGTTCGGTGAAGACGTGGCGAAGAAGGGCGGCGTCTACGGCGCAACCAAGGGCCTGTTCGAGCGGCTCGGCCACGCGCGCGTCTTCAATACCTTGCTCGACGAACAAACTATTTTGGGCTTGGCGCTGGGCGCGGCCGCGCTGGGCCTCTACCCGGTGCCGGAAATCCAATACCTGGCATACCTGCACAACGCCGAAGACCAGCTGCGCGGCGAAGCGGCAACGTTCAGTTTTTTTTCTAACGGCCTGCTCGAGAACCCGATGCTGGTGCGCATCGCCGGCTTGGCTTACCAAAAAGGCTTCGGCGGGCATTTTCACAACGACAACTCGCTGGCGGTGTTGCGCGACATTCCCGGCATTTCCGTGTGCGTGCCGGCGCGCGCCGACGACGCGATCGCGCTCTATCGCACCGCGCACGCGCTCGGGCGGCTTCATGGGCAAATCGTCGTTTCGGTGGAGCCCATCGCGCTCTATCACCGGCGCGATGCGTTGCGTGACGGTGACGGTCGCTGGCTAGCGCCGCCTCCGGCCGCGGGCGCCGAATACGGCCGAGCGCGTGTGTACCCGAGCGACGCCGCCGACGTGCTGCTGGTCACCTACGGCAACGGCGTCGCCATGTGCCTGCGCGCGCGCGAGGCGCTCGCGCAAGCTGGCGTGCAGACGCGCGTGCTCGATTTGCGTTGGCTGGTGCCGCTACCCTGGGACGACATCGTGCACGAGGCGCGACGCGCCGGACGCGCGTTGATCGTCGACGAGGCTCGCCACAGCGGCAACGTCAGCGAAGCCTTGCTGGCGGGGCTGAGCGAGCGCGCAAAAGGCGTGCTGACCGCGCGCGTCACCGCAGCGGATTGCTTCATTCCGTTGGGCGACGCCGCTGAGCTGGTGCTGGTGTCGGAGGCCGAGATCGTCGAGGCCGCGATCGCGCTCAGTCGCAGCTAACGCTGAGCAGCTTGGCCGATTGACGGTAGGTCTCCAGCGGCTGCGCGCACGTGGCTTCGTCGAGCTGTTTCATCGCTAAACAACCGGCTTCGGCTTGCGCGCCCGCATTGCTTTTGACGATAATCTTTCGGCAGCAATCGGCGGCTTTGGCGCAATTTCCGTTGGCGGGACCACCCGCAGAGTCGGTCGCCCCGTCCGCGCCCGGTGAGCTGGGCGGGCTACCCGGCGCGGCCGCCGCGCTGAGCGCCGCGAATGCGTTGTCGGTCGCCTTTTTGGCCATGTAAAATGCGATGCCGCCGCCGATCGCCGACAGCAGGAACAGACCGCCACAGCCGATGCCGACGAACAACAGGGTGTTCGACTTCTTGGCGGGCGCGGACGCGCCCGGGTAGGCTCCAGGCGGATAACCAGGACCGCCGCCAGGCGGCGGATAACCACCACCGGGAGGAGGGCCACCTTGCGGTGGATAGCCTCCGCCGGGAGGACCACCTTGCGGTGGATAACCGCCACCGGGAGGACCGCCGGGATAGCCGCCACCAGGAGGAGGACCCTGCGGCGGATAACCGCCACCGGGAGGGCCACCACCAGGAGGACCACCGGGATAGCCGCCACCAGGAGGAGGACCCTGCGGCGGATAACCGCCACCAGGAGGACCACCACCAGGAGGCCCGCCGGGATAACCACCGCCGGGCGGCCCACCGGGATAGCCACCGCCGGGCGCGCCGGGCGGCGCATAGCCGCCGCCACCGGGAGGATGACCAGGAGGAGCACCACCACCAGGCGGGTAGCCAGGAGGAGCGCCGCCCGGCGGTTGACCGCCTCCTGGAGGACCACCGTAGCCACCGAATCCGGAGCCGTGCTGCGACATGTTGCGTAACCCGTACCACCCCCGCGGCCGCGGCGGAACTGCTCGCACTCGGCCCTGAACTCACGTACGAACGTGACCGCCATGCGACAAGCCCTGCTCTTGGCCGCTGCCGGCCTATTCGCGTTGCCCCTGCGGGCCCAAACGCCCAAGGCTCCTCCCGCGCCGGCGGCCGCGACCGCAACACCGCTGCGCGCGCCGACCCCCGCGCCGCCCGCCGCACCTATCGCCAAGCGACCCGAAATCCCGTTCGAAAAGCTCACGCTGCCCAACGGTTTGGGCGTGATCTTGCAGCACGATGCGTCGTTGCCGTTGGTGGCGGTCAACATTTGGTACCACGTGGGTCCGCGCAACGAAGCGCCCGGGCGCTCCGGCTTCGCGCACCTGTTCGAGCACTTGATGTTCTCGGGCTCGCGTCACGTCGGGCGCGACTTCGACGTGCTGCTCGAAAGCGTGGGCGCCACGAACGTGAACGGCACCACCAGCTACGATCGCACCAACTACTTCGAGACCGTGCCGCGCGACCAGCTCGACATGGTGTTGTGGATCGAGAGTGATCGCATGGGTTACTTGCTCGACGTGCTCGACCAAGGCCTTCTGGACGTGCAGCGCGACGTCGTGAAGAACGAGCGCCGGCAAAGCTACGAAAACGCCCCGTACGGCCCGAGCTACCTGGCCCTGCTCGACGCGCTGTTTCCGGCGGGACACCCCTACAACGGGGCCGTCATCGGCTCGATGGCAGATCTATCAGCGGCCACCCTCGAAGACGTGAAGGGCTTTTTCCGCGATTACTACACGCCCAGCAACGCCACGCTCGCCATCGCCGGTGACTTCGATCCCGTCGCGGTAAAGGCTTCGATACAGAAGTACTTCGGAACCCTGGCCAATCGGCCCAAAAAGCCCACTCCAGAGCGGAAGCCGCCGCCACCGCGCTTCGGCCGCTACGTGGTGGAAGAGCCGGTAGAGCTGGCCGAAGTGACGTTCGGTTACCGCACGCCGCCCGCCTACACCGCCGACGATGTGATCGTCGACGTCGCGATGGCGACGTTGGCCGGCGGCAAGGCGACGCGCCTCTACCAGACGTTGGTCGTGGAGAAAAAGCTCGCGTCCGACGTGAGCGCCAGCCAAGACTCGAATCAGCTGTCCGGCATCGTGACGGTCAGCGCGACCGCCGCGACCGGCAAGACCGTGGCCGAGCTAGAGAGCGCGTTGAGCGACGCCCTTTTGGCGTTGGAAAAGGCGGGGCCGACGCCCGTCGAGCTGGAGCGCGCCAAGCGCCGCATCCTACTGTCGACGTTGAAGAGCCTGGAGTTGCTGAACGGCCCCAGTGGCGAAGGCGGACGCGCCGGCTTGCTGCAGCGCTTCCAGCACTACACGGGTGATCCGGGTTATTTACCCAAATGGGTCGAGCAGATCGAGAAGGTGAGCGCTGCCGACGTGCAGCGCGCGCTGCGCGAGCATTTGAGCGCCGCCAAGCGGGTCACCGTCGTCACTCAGCCGCGCCCCCAATCCCCGTCCGCGACGACCGGCGCCCCGGAGAAAAAGCCGTGAAAACGCCCCAATACCTGCTTCTTCTGCTGCTGGCGGTCGCCTGTGGCGGCCCGCCCGCGCCCAAAGCCGAAGCGCTCGCGACGCCCAAGCCCAGCCACGACCCTGCTCCGCTTCCGCCCGATCCGGAGCCGTGGCGCAACCAGCGTCCGCCCGCCGGCCCCGCGTCGGAGCTTCATTTCCCGAAGCCCGACCAGGCCAAGCTGTCGAATGGCCTCTCGTTGATGGTGGTGCCGAAAGCGATGCCGGTGGCTTCGCTCTCGCTGGTGTTCAGGCACGGCGCGGCGGCTTGCCCCCCGGGCAAGAGCGGCATGGCTTCGCTCACGGCGCGGATGCTCACGGAAGGCACGCGCAGCCATCCCGGCGTCAAGCTGGCCGAGGAAATCGAGCAGCTCGGCACCACGCTCGACGAAGACGCGGGCCGCGACTCGTCGTCATTGTCGCTATCGGCGCTGACCGCGGATCTGGAGCGCGCGATCGCGCTGTTGGGCGAGGTCGTGACCGAACCCGCATTTCTGCCGGCCGATTTCGAGCGCGTGCAAAAAGAATGGCTCGACGGTCTGCGCGCGGAACGGCAAGCGCCCGAGCGATTGGCCTCGCTGACCGCCCTCGGCACCTTGCTGGGCAAGCCGCACGGTAGCCCCGCCGATGGCAGCTTGGCCGACGTCCAGAAGCTGACCATCAAAGACCTCGTCGATTTCCACCGCAAGGCCTACGTCGCGGGTGACGCCACCTTGATCGTCGTCGGTGACGTGACGCTCGCCGCCGTGCAGCAGGCGGCCGAGCGTGCTTTCAAGAAGCTCAAAAACGGCCAAGCTCACCTGGAGCAAGCGTTCACTCCGCCGCCCGCCCCGCCCGCGAAGCAAGTCTTGCTCGTCGATCGCCCGGGCGCGGTGCAGTCGGCGTTGGCGCTGGTGCAGGCGCTGCCAAAGCGCAGCGAGCCGGGCTACGAACAGCGCGAGCTGTTGACGACGCTGTTCGGTGGACTGTTCACGTCTCGCTTGAATCTGAACCTGCGTGAAGAGCACGCCTACACGTACGGTGCGCACGCGCAGAACATCGCCACCGAGCACTGGGGTGCGCTCTACCTTGCTACCAGCGTGCGCACCGACGTCACCGCCGACGCTCTAAAAGAAGCCCTCAAAGAGCTCAGCCTGCTGAAAGAGCCGAAGCTGGGCAAACCGATCCGCGCCGAAGAGGTAGCGCGCGCCCGCGCTGATCTGGTGCAGTCGGTCGGCGCTCGGCTCGAGTATAGCGGGCGGGTCGCCAGCAGCCTGGCCGACTTGTGGCTGCACGGCCTGCCGCTCGACTATTACCAGCGTTATCCGGCGCTTCTGGCGGCCGAGACGCCCGATACCCTGAGTCGGCTCACGACCAGCATCGATATCGAGCACCTGATCGTGGTCGTCGTCGGTGACCGCGCCGTCGTCGAAGCCCCGCTCAAAGCACTCGGCTACCAAGTCATGGCCGCGCCGCACGAGCTCATCGAGTAAGGGCCCGCGAATGGCTAAGTCGATCGATCTCGCGGCCGATGCATCCCGCCTGGCTTCGTTGCTCCTCAGTTACCTACTGCAGTCTGCGCCTTCGTCGCGCCTCGCCATCCGGGCGCCTCGACCACGATCTTCGACCGACTTAGCCATTCGCGGGCCTAACCCCACGAGGGGTGCGCTCGTGCTCGCGCTCGCCCTCACCCCCTAGTTCTTGCTGCCTTCGATCGGCAGCTGGTCGATGCTCACCGATGGTGGCTCGGTGGTGGCCACGGGCGCTACCGAGGGCGCAGGCGCCTCCGCCGAGACCGCGGGAGGAACCGGCGCGGCGCGGCTGGCCTCGTCGTCGCGCGTCGCGAACAGCGCGACCAGACCCCCGGTCAGGAACGCCGCAACACCCACAATCACCCACAGCAGTAGTCCTTTGGCCGGTGGTGGCGGGGCGACGGGTTTGCGCTTTGCCATCTCGCGCCGCAACTCTTCAATCTGGCGACGGTCCCGGATGACCACCGTTTTCTCGGTCCGCTCGGACCGCTTGCGGGTCCCCCGAGCCACCGGAATTTTGGGGCCAGAAGGCGGATTGGAGCCGGGCGCGGGGTG
>Ga0164241_10003553_pt1 | contig 15603 bp, 9 predicted proteins | sample OricomyardsoilBY_FD_108780 | JGI IMG/M metagenome (GOLD analysis project Ga0164241, IMG submission 108780) | Backyard soil microbial communities from Emeryville, California, USA - Original compost - Back yard soil (BY) | ecosystem: Environmental > Terrestrial > Soil > Unclassified | place: USA... | reverse complement strand
GCAGTGTTGACTTCAACCGTGCCGGCACGTTGACCGTCAGTGGTGGCATCGGTGGCACCGGTTCCGTAACCAACGATGGCGCGGGAACGGTCATTCTTGACGGCAACAATACTTATGCCGGCGGCACCACCATCAACGCTGGCACGCTGCAATTAGGCACGGGTGGCGCTTCCGGTGCGATCAATGGCAATTCATTTATAGTCAACAATGGCACGCTGATCTTCAACACTACGACGCCCATCACCATCTCCGGGTATCTAAACGACATCTCCGGGACGGGCAACGTGATTGTGCGGACTGGCTTTGTGCAATCCATTGACAACAATACCTATACCGGTTGGACTGAAATTGATTCCGGAGCCACGTTCCAACCCAGCCAGGGCCAGACGGGCGGAATGCTCACCTCCGTCATAACCAACAACGGCGTGCTCAAAATTGGCTCGCAAAACATACCGGCCACGTTTGGAATCAGTAACAATATCGTCGGAGCGGGACGGGTGTTCGTTGACATCTATAATCAAAACGCGGGCTGGGTTGTGCTTGCCGGCACGAATTCATACACCGGCGGCACATATATCGGCGGCGGCGGCCTGGTCATCGGTGATGGCATTAACTCCAATGCCGGCTCGATCATTGGAAACATCGTTTTCACCAATACCACTGGTTCTTCGGTGGACACCTTTAGCCAGGATAAAATGGTGATCTTCAACCGTCCCGACAATTTCATTTTTACCAATGTGATTGTCAGCGCGGTAAGTGATGGCTCGTCGGTTGCAAACTCGGGTTCCATTGAGCAAAGCGGCCCCGGCATGGTGACGCTCACGGGCAACAACTCGTTTCCCGGCGGCACGACCATTGACATCGGCATGGCCTTGCAAGTTGGTGACGGCGGCACAAGTGGCTCCGTCGGCGGCGGCAATGTGGTTGACGGCGGCACGCTCATTTTTGATCGCTCGGATGATGTAACCTTTAACGGCAGCATTGGCGACAACAACGGTTCTCCGGGGGCGCTGGTCCAGTCCGGTTCGGGAATTCTTACCTTGACCGGCATGTTGACCAATTCCGGCCCTACCACAGTCAGCAATGGCACGGTGGTGATCACCGGCCAGGTTGCGCCTGGCACGGTTTCGGTCGGCGGCGACCTGAACTTGGAGGGAGGCACATTGATTCCGGGCGCTTCCGGCACGGTGGTCGCGAACTTCGTGCCGGGCAACATGAACATTGATTCAGGAACCATTATGTTCACGCTCAACAAGTCGGTGGCGACATCAAACACCGTGTTCACGGTCACCAACACGGCTTTTTCTTACGCTGGAAGCATCAACATTACCGGTGGGACTTTGAAGCTGAACAACGCCGGCCCGGCGCTCAATGTGGGGGACAAGTTCACGCTCTTCAACCTGGGCTACGACGGTCAGATTACTGGTGCCGGCAATTTGACGTTTGTGACGCCGGGCTTCACTGTTGACACGGCCAATCTGGGCGTGGACGGATCGGTGACAGTCACCTCCGTTACGGCGGTGACGCCGCCGACGATTACGGCGACGATTACGGGTGGAAGCTTGAACCTGTCGTGGCCGGCGGCTTCGACGGGCGCGCAGTTGCAAGTCCAGACCAATTCGCTGGCGACCGGCCTGGGCACCAACTGGGTTTCCATTCCGGGAACTGAGACCAGCAATAGTTACTCGGTCACGCTGGATAAGACCAGTGGATCCGTGTTCTACCGTTTGGTGCAGTAATCTCCAGCATCGGAGTTAAAATAGCCAGGGGCGGGGGGATGATTTCCTCCGCCCCGTTTCAACTAATGGCAATCACATCTGACCAGAAATAGAGAAGCTTCTGCAAAAGTCCTGTTGGTGTCATGCGAAATCCTTTCCAAGTCACGACGATCCGCTACAACCAAAGATGAATTTTGCAGAGGTTTTATAGGCTGAAATGAAGCGGCCGGTTGAATTAAAATGGCGCGCGGCATTTACGTTAATTGAATTATTGGCGGTTATCGCCATCCTTGTCGGTCCAAGGCGGCGCCACATTTGATAACAAGACAGGCGAGATTTTTATCGAGCTGATGAACCCGGCCACCAATGCCGTGCCGTTAAAGATTGAGATCAATGCCCTCGGACGGCTTGAATTCAATTGCTCAACCGAAAAGGTTGCCCCGCTTGCAAAATAATTCATGGCGTTAAATCCGCTTTCACTATAACCGCCGCTGAATTACGTCGTCGTGTGGAAGTTCAAAACCCGTTGACGAAAGGGAAAAACGCTTTCATTTGCCGTCTTGCACGGGAATGATTTCAATGGCGTTGATTTGAGGGTTTTCGACTTGAGGGGTGAATTTAATGAAGAGCTGGCCGTTCGTGATTTCCACGGGCACGGTTTCCACATAGGCGCGGGCGAACCCGCCGGCCTTTGCCCAGACATCAAAATCTTTGAAGGTTTTTCCCCCGACATCGAACGTGAACACCCGTTCGCCCGGGCCGGTGATGCCTTCATAGGTTTCGCAGAAATGCAGTTTCACCTGATACTTTCCATTGGGCAGCTTTTGGGTGAATGAATCCATGGAATAATGTTCGGAGCGGTAAATTTCCGGTTGCGTGGTGTTCGTGATTGGCAGGTCCGGGCGCTCGATCACATCGCCGCCATCAAACCCGGCGTCTTCCAGCCATTCAACTCCCGTTGAATCCTTGACGGCCCCGGCCCCGGCGTTGATCCGAATCGGGAAAGCAAGAGTGTTGGCTGAAGCCGGTGCGCTTGCGACTGCTTCTGCCCGGGCGGCCGGGTGAGTGTCGGCCGAAGGTGATCCTGATTGGCAGCCGGTGGCAATCACAAGCGCTGAAGTCAAGGCCGGCAAAATGAGGAGATATGATTTCATGGGCGATTTATGTAATTGGTATGTCGCAAACATATCCCCATCGCGGCTGGCCGGGCCATACGACAATCGTCGTATCGTGGAATTTTTTAAACGAACTGTCCGAATCCAAAAAATACGACGTTTGACGGATGGTTAAACTCTTGAAGGTTCACAAACAATATGGCCAGACGATGCCTAATCTCTTATCATCCATTCATTCACCAGCCCGTCGCGTTGATTAACTTTGCCAGTATGTCTTTCAAATCAAATAAAAGGCCGGCCACGATTCCGATCTACAAAAATCCCCGCGCGCCTGCTATGGGGCGGATGAAGGATCTGATCGCCCGCATGACGCTGGCCGAGAAGGCGGCGCAGATGACGGGCATGTGGCAGGAAAAAACGCAAAAACTCGTGGACGCCGAAGGCAACTTCGATCTCAAAAAAGCGCGGACGGCGTTCAAGCAGGGACACGGTTTGGGACAAGTCGGCCGGCCAAGCGACGCCGGCGGGCCGCCGTCCACGCCGGAGCTGGGACTCAACGCGCGCCGAATGGCCAAGCTGACCAATGCCATTCAGAAATTCTTTCTGGAAGAATCCCGGCTGGGCATTCCCGTCATATTTCATGAGGAATGCCTGCATGGTCTTGCCGCGAAGGATGCCACCAGTTTTCCGCAGCCCATCGGTTTGGGCGCGACGTTCAATCCTGATTTGGTGGCGGCGCTTTATGCGATGTCAGCCCACGAGGCGCGGACGCGCGGCACGCATCAGGCGTTGACGCCCGTGGTGGACGTGGCCCGTGATGCGCGCTGGGGCCGTGTGGAGGAAACTTACGGCGAAGACCCGTTTCTCAACACCCAACTGGGCATTGCCGCCGTGAAAGGTTTTCAGGGCGATGCGTCCTTCAAAGATAAAAAACGCGTCATCGCCACGTTGAAACATTTTGCCGCGCACGGCCAGCCGGAATCCGGCCAGAACTGCGCGCCGGCGAATGTTTCCGAACGTGTGCTGCGTGAGACTTTTTTGCAGCCGTTCAAGGACTGTCTGCAAAAGGCCGGCGCGATCAGTGTGATGGCCAGTTACAACGAAATTGACGGCGTGCCGTCGCACGCGAGCAAATGGCTTTTGCGCGACGTGCTGCGCCAGGAATGGGGTTTCCAAGGTTTTGTTGTTTCCGATTATTACGCCATCTGGGAATTGAACAATCGCCCGGACACACACGGCCATTTCGTCGCCGCCGACAAAAAGGAAGCGTGCAAGCTTGCGGTCGAGGCGGGCGTGAACATTGAATTGCCCGAACCGGATTGCTACCTGCATCTGGCCGAGTTGGTTCGCAAAGGCATTTTGAAGGAAAAGCAGTTGGATGAACTTATCGCCCCGATGCTGCTGTGGAAATTCAAGCTGGGCTTGTTCGACGATCCTTATGTGGACCCGGCGGAAGCGGAGCGCGTGTCCGCCTGTGAAGAGCATCGCCAAGTCGCGCATCGAGCCGCGTGCGAAACCATTACGCTGCTCAAGAACGAAAATGATTTGCTGCCGTTGAACCCGGCCAAGCTCAAGACCGTTGCTGTCATCGGGCCGAATGCCAACCGCCCATTGCTCGGCGGTTACAGCGGCGCGCCCAAACACAACGTCACCGTGCTAGACGGCATCAAGGCGCGGCTCGGCGATGCGGTGCAGGTGCTTCACGCCGAAGGTTGCAAAACCACCCTCGGCGGATCGTGGCAGCAGGACGCTGTCGTCGTGAGCGCCCCGGCGGAAGACCGAAAACAGATAGCTAAGGCGGTAAAAGTGGCGAAAAAATCCGATGTCATCGTGCTGGCCATCGGCGGCAACGAACAGACTTCGCGCGAAGCGTGGTCGCTCGCGCATCAAGGCGACCGCACCAGTCTGGAACTGCTCGGTTTGCAAAATGAATTGGTGGACACGTTGGCCGCCACCGGCAAGCCAATCATCGCCCTGTTGTTCAATGGCCGCCCGCTGGCCATTAACAACGTGGCGCAGAAAGCGCCGGCCGTTTTGGAATGCTGGTATCTCGGCCAGGAATGTGGCCATGCCGTGGCTGACGTGCTCTTTGGTGATTTCAATCCCGGCGGCAAACTACCTGTTTCCATTCCCCGCTCGGTCGGACAACTGCCAATTTTCTACAATCACAAACCTTCCGCCCGGCGCGGATTTTTGTGGGACGACGCCAAGCCACTTTTTCCGTTCGGCTACGGTTTGAGCTACACGAAGTTTGAATTCAAAAATCTCCGGCTCGCGAAGAAGAAAATCAAACGCAACGGTTTCACAAAAATTTTCGCTGAGGTAACCAACACCGGAAAACGTGCCGGCACGGAGGTGGTGCAACTTTATATCCGCGACCTCGTCAGCTCCGTCACCCGGCCGGTGAAGGAATTGAAAGGCTTCCGGAAAATTTCACTGACACCGGGCGAAACCAAAACTGTCACGCTCGACATCACAGCGGATTCACTGGCGTTTTATGATGTGGCCATGAAATACGTCGTCGAGCCGGGCGAATTTGAAATCATGGTCGGCAATTCGTCACGCGATGCGGATTTGCAGAAAGTGATTTTGACGGTGACAAAATAATTGAATCTTTCTCGTCGTCCTCCTCATTCTCATCCTCGGCAATTCGAGGGCGAGGGCGAGAAGGAGGACGAGGACGAAAAACTATGAACCCAGGCAACCAAAAACTTTCCTTCCTTGAAAAATCCGGTTACAGCGCGGGCGACGCGGCGGCAAACTTCGTCTTCATGACGATGGTTTTGTTTCAAGCGAATTTTTACACGGACGTTTTTGGGATGAGCGCCGCCGCCGCCGCCGCCATTTTACTTTGGCCTCGGCTTTGGGACGCCGTCGCCGATCCGATTGTCGGCATTCTCGCCGACCGCACCGACACGCGCTGGGGCAAATTCCGGCCGTGGGTTCTGTTCACCGCCGTTCCCTGGTTCATCGTGATGATCCTGGCCTACACGACGCCGCACGGCTGGAGCATGGCCGCGATGATCACCTATGCCGTCATCACCAACACGCTGTTGATGACGATTTATTCGATGAACAACATGCCTTACGCGGCGCTGGGCGGGGTGATGACCGGCGATGTGAATGAGCGCGCAAAATTAAATTCCTTCCGCTTTGTCGCGGTGAACGCAGCGCAGTTTATCGTGGGCGGATTCACGCTGACGCTGGTCGCCAAATTTGCCGCCAAACACGCGGCGGGCGCAACCGTCGGCCTCGCGGACAAACAATATGGCTGGCAGATGACCATGACCGTCTGGGCGGTGTTATGTCTCGTCCTGTTCCTCATCACTTTCGCCACCACCAAGGAGCGCATCAAACCTATGACCAAGGTGAAGTCTTCGCCCAAACAGGATTTTGCCGATCTGCTCAAAAACAATCCGTGGAAAGTCATGTGGTGCTGGACGCTGGTGCATTTTGCCATCCTCTCCTTTCGCGGCGGAGCGCTCTACAATTATTACCATCACTACGCCGACAAGACGGCGATGTTTGATTTCGTGCAAAAACTCGGCCTTGTGGCCGCGCCGGGCGCGCACACTTCCGGTCTGATGGAAACGCTGGGACTGGTGGTTCACGGCGACGCGGCCAATCTGGCCAATTCAAATGTCGCCGATGTTTTCAACAGCTTCATCAACATGCTGGGAACCGGGCTGACCATCATCGTCATCCTGCTTTCGCCGCCGCTCGCCAAAAAATTTGGCAAGAAAGCCGTCGCCGCCACCGGTTTCGCGCTGGCGACCGTCGGGTCATTGGCGTTTTATTTTTTAACCCCGGCGAACACCTGGGGCATGTTCGCCATCACCGCTTTTGTCTCGATTGCCTATGCGCCGACGATTCCGCTGACGTGGGCGATTTTTGCGGACGTAGCGGATTACTCGGAATTGAAAACGGGCCGTCGGTTCACCGGCATGGTGTTCGCGACGATTGGATTCGCCTTGAAATCCGGGCTGGCGCTGGGTTCGGCCTCGTTCCTCTGGATCATGGCCGGTTTTTTCCATTACGACACCCAACTGCCCGACGCGCCGGATGCCATCCGTGGTTTCCGCGTATGCAGCGGCCTCGTGGTCGGAATGCTTTTTGGCATTTGCACCATTTTGCTGGCGAGCTATCAACTCAACAAACGCGCGACTATTCAGATGGCCGATGAGCTCGCCCAACGCCGCCGGCAGGCCGCCGGGGCCGCATCCGAAGCAAAATAAAATCCGTCGTGGCCCGGCAGGCTTTGGCGGCGGGATTAAGCGGCGGGTTGTTTTATAGCATTATGAGGATTGGTGCGAAGATATTTGGCCGCCGCTTCGGTGCGGCAATGGACGTGCAATTTTTCGTAAATGTGCATCAGATGCGTTCGCACGGTGGCACTGCTGATGAAGAGCCGGGAAGCGATTTCCTTGTTTGGACAGCCTTCGGCAATCAGCGCCAGAATTTCCATTTCGCGGCCGGACAGTTGATCCGTGCCTTCGGGGGCGGGAACGGGGGTGGGATCTGCAAACGCCCGCACCACCATCCGCGCGATTTCGCTGGTCATGGGGGCGCCGCCGGCCCGGACTTCCGCGATGGCTTTCAAGATTTCACTTTCATCCGCGCGTTTTAATACATATCCGCAGGCACCGGCCTTGAGTGCTTGAAAGATCATTTTGATGTCCTTATAGACGGTCAACATGATGACCTGCAAAGCGGGCATTTTCGCGCGCAGGCGGGCGGTGCAGACGATGCCGGATTCGCCGGGAAGATGGATGTCCATCAGCACCACATTGGGGCGGTGTTTGGGAATCTCCGCGACCGCCTCCTCGGCGGACTCGCAAACGCACACGCACCTGTGGCCGGGAGTGTTGCCCACCAGGCCCGCGAGGTATTTTCGCAGGGTGGCGTTGTCTTCGACGATGGCGACTCGGGTCATTAAATCTATGTCAGTATGTTGTGCTAATGGCGCTGTCATGTCGCTTTTTATCCGAAAATTTCTCTTCGGGTTGATGACAAACTAGCTTGCGGCCTGTGCGTGTGGAATCCGTCAAACGTCGTATCTAACATCTGCCGGCCGGGCCGGAATTCACGTTGGTGGCGGCCATGAGCGGCAGACAAATTTTGACCGCAGTTCCTCCGTCACGCCGGGCTTGCACGACACAATTGCCGCCCAACTTTTGCAGCCGGACGGAAAGGTTTTTCAGGCCGTGCCCGCCGTTGGGTGCCGCTGCCTCAATGCCCTTGCCGTTGTCGGTGATTTCAATTTCCAGGCTGGCATCAATCATCGCCATGCGAAATTCAACTTCCGTGGCTTCGGCATGGCGCACGATGTTGTTTAGCGCCTCCTTGAGCACCATCACGAGTTCATGCCGCACGCGGCCCTCAAGCGTGACTCGCGGGAAAGACACGGGCACCTTGAACCGGCAGGCGACGGACGTGTGCGAGAAAAAGTCGTCAGTGTATCCGCTCAAATAATCAGCCAGTGATTGGAGCGAATTATCCTCCGGATCCACGGCCCACACGATGACGTCGAGCGCCGAAATAAGGCTGCGCGCCTTGATTCCGATGTTTTGAAACAGGGTTGGCTGATGATCCGTGCTGGTTTGCTTGAGCTGGCCTGTGCTGGCCAGCACGCTGATTTCAGTCAGGCTGGAACCCAGATCATCGTGCAAATCTCGCGCAATGCGGGAGCGCTCGGCCTCAAGGGCGTGCTGGCGTTCCACCTGCTCGCGTTCGTGGATCGCGTGTTGAAGCTGGCCGGTGCGTTGTTCGACCAGCCGGCGCAGTTGCGCGTTCCACATCACCGTGAAAATCAAAATCACCAACAGGATTTCCATGAGGGCGAGGAGCCGGGGCAGCGTCCACCACGGCGGCTGCGACAGGACGGTGATGTCCGCCGGCGAATTCAACAGCAGTTCAAAGGATTCATTGTCGTCGTTGAGGTGATGGTTGTGTCCCCGCCCGACATAAACCCCCGCCAATACCAGACGGCTGTCCGGGCGCAGAGAAAATGGAGCGGTTTTGTCCGAGGCCAGGCGGGCCAGATATAGACGGGTGGCGGACTGCATTTCCAGAACGAGGACGCCGGCCTCGACATGCCACCCAAGCAGTTTCCCCTCCACACGAACCCGTGTCGAATTCAGGTTTTCCGGCGACAGTGCGGATGTTTCAAGTCTTATGGGTGAAGGCAACGGTGCTTCACCGGTTTTTCGCAACCGCACTTCCCGCAACAATAATTGCGTCCTGCTGATGTCTGGATACCCCACCGCTTCGACCAGATCGCCCGGCCGCAGGGTTGTCTTTTCCACGGGCAGCAGACGCAACCCGGTTCCATTGTCTTCCAAAAAGAGCTGGGTTGCGTCGGCATAGATAATCTGGCCGCGCACTTTCACCGGGCGGAAAGCTGAAGCCTGCGCGTCAAACAGCAGCAGTTCGTGGGGCGTTCGAACCACGGCGTCGAACGGATCCGCCGGCGCGGGAACATCCACGCTGACCGAGGAATTGCGCATCATTACCCGGCCGACGCGGACTTCGCGGGTCGCGGCATCCCACACCGCGTAAAGCACGCCCCGAATCCTTACGTTGGCTTTCAAGAAAGGTTCCAGATCGGATTCAAAAAATCCCTCCAGTTCGACATTCAGGCGGCCTTCGGGCAGGTAAAGGCCAAGCGTGTTGCTATGAACGTCGGTGACCAGTCCCTTCAACTCGGCCCATTGCACGTCCCGGCTGCCGTTGAGCAGCTCTGTCCAAGTAGGATTGACGGGCGCCGGCAGCAATCCTTCGCCCAGAGGCGTGGCTTTGTCAGCGATGATAATCGGCGCGAAATCTCCCGCTCCGCTATGGCCTTCAATTTCCCACACCTCGCCCGCCGCCGGCGCCGTGTTGGTGAGGGCGTCCAGCCTGACAAAAATTCCCCGCGTGTCGTCTTGAAACGACATCCAGTGTTCCTGGCTTGTTTTGGTGGCTCCCGTCACCGTTCCGCGGATATGCACCGGCAAAGCCTGCCGGGCGCGTTCAATGGGCAGGCTTTGCACTTGGGCCACGGATGTGATCGGAAGCACCGGGCCACCCCGTTCAAACGGACGTTCAACGAAGGCGAGGTCTTTGGCGCTGGCCGCGAACAGCTTTCCCAAAACCAGCGTTTGATCCAAGGTCATTATGCTGCGCCCGACCCCAGTTATTCGCACGCGGGCGTTGAGTAAATTGGACAAATCCAAACCGGCGGCATCAGCCAGTCTGACCGAGATGCTGCGCCGGCCGGTCCCAAGATTAAATCTTACGCCTTCGCCCACGCGGGATACAAAATTCACGCGTCCCTCGACCACGATCCAGCGGCGTTCGTCCAAGTTGCCGAAGTCGGATTCTGAAAGTCTGCATGGTTTGGCCGTGGGAACATTGGTGCGACCGAGGCTGGTGATAGGTATGGTCGGATCGCCAAGAAACAACATGGATCCATCATCCGACCACAGCGTAAATTGGTATCGTCCGTCGCGCGGAATTTCCAGATAGCCGGAGAAACGGATGCCGACGCCTTCGTCGCGCGATCTGAAATTCAGGTCGAAATTCGTCACCACCCCTGATTTGACCTGTTGGAGCAGGTTGAAATCCGGAATGGTCTCCCAAGAACCTTCGTAGCATTCGGCGCGCAACCCCGGCAGGAAGTTGGCGGTTTCAGATCCGCTGCTGGTCGCGTGCCAGAGATTGGATGTGTCAATGGATTGCAGCGCGTTGCTTGAAACGCTATACGACGCAATCAGGCCAAAAGATTTCCAGAAATTGAACCACTCCAGTCGCAGCGGTATTTTGCCGGCCCGCAAATACACTTCCCCGGTTTCAGCTTTCGCCCCGTGCAAACCGTCGTTGCTCACAACTGGCATGGCGGAAATTTCAACTCCCATTTCGCGTTGACGCAACAGGCAGGAAGTGCGATGGATGCGGATTTGTTCGCCGGGAACCATGTTTCGACCAAAACCGCCGGTTTGTAACAGTTCAACCCCGGTCTCGTCCTGCACGATCAACACGCCCACTTTAGGACGGCTGGCCGCGCATACCGTTACTTTGAGATCCACCTCCCAGTTCGTTTGCCGGCTGGAAGCGGCCGTCTGGCTCAGTTGATGCAGATTTGTGATCAACTGCGCCCCGGCGCGGGAAGTGGATGTCATCACCAGCGCCACCAGCATCCACACGCCAAGCTTCCGGAAACGTCCTGGAAACGAGCCGTTGAGTTGCATAGATGTGCCGCCAGTTTAGCTCGGCAATTTTCCGCCTCGCAACCATTTCGTGGCGATAATTTTCAACACCTGCATAGCAACGTGGCCCTCCGGTGGTCGGCCTGATCCATCGTTCAATTCCTCAAGTTTGCCAGGCCGGCGAATTTAACCGGTGGTGAAAACATTCGTTTCGCGCGAAGGACGAATCGGCTTGCCATTGGCTTTGCATCGTGCATGATTTGCGTCCGCCTGTGGCAGGATAGCTCAGTTGGTAGAGCAGAGGACTGAAAATCCTTGTGTCCCCGGTTCAATTCCGGGTCCTGCCACCATTCCACCAGTTTGGTTCAATTCGACGAGTGCCGACCACGGTTTGACGCAAGAACCACGGGCTTTTTTGCAGTCGAGGACAAGGTTCGAGTCAAAGCCGCGCAGCGCATCCAGCGACATGAGGCGGACGGATTTCGTGGCGGGTTTTTGCGCGCCGGCCGCCGGCGCGGCGGGTGGTTTTTGCATGGAGATTTATGGGGTTGGGAGTTGATCGCAGTTGTCGGGAGCAGAATGTTTTTAGTTGAAGCGGACATAAATGTCCACTGCAAGAGCCGGTTTGATCCCAAATCGGTTCTTGTCCGCGCGATGACAACAGGTTTGACTCGCCTGCGTTGCAAAAGTAAATTTGGCGCGATGCTGGCTGCTGAAACCAACGTGGGGATCTCCCATATCAAAAAACATTCTTCAGATCCCGCCCGTTCCTGGAAAGCGATTGTGGAACCGGTGGAACCGTTTCTTCATGCGGTGACGGCGCAACTCGTCCGGCAGGCGCGGGATTTTGATCCGCAGATCGTGCCGTATGCCGAGCACGCGCTGAACAAGGGCGGCAAAAACCTGCGGCCCACGCTCGTCGCGCTGGCGGCAAGCTGTTTCGGCCAGCCCAATGAATCCCATGTGACGGCGGCGGTCATCATTGAAATGGTTCATCTCGCCACGCTGGTGCATGACGACGTGATGGACGAAGCGGACATCCGCCGTGGCAATCCGACGGTCGCGGCCAAGTGGGGCAATGAGATCGCCGTTCTTTTTGGCGACTGCCTGTTTGCCCAGGCGCTGAAACTCGCTTCCAGTTTTCCCACCACCGAAGTTTGCCGCGCGGTTTCGCTGGCGACGAATACGGTTTGTTCCGGCGAAATTTTGCAGACGCAGCAGCGGCGTCAATTTGCCGCCGCGCGGCGCGATTATTTCCGGGTCATCGAAATGAAAACCGGCGAATTGTTCACCTTGTCCTGCGACCTCGCGGCTTTTTTGGGCGGGGCCAGGCCGGAGCAGCGGGCGGCCTTGCGCGAATTTGGCGCGGCGGTGGGCACGGCTTATCAGATTTATGACGACTGTGTGGATTTGTTCGGCACGGAAGCCGAGGCCGGGAAATCGCTGGGCACGGATTTGGCGAAAGGCAAACTGACCTGGCCGGTGTTGCTGGCCTGGGAACGTGCTTCGGCCGCCGACCGGGCCGCGCTGGAAAAGCTGATCGCCCGCTGGCAGCCGGAAAACTTCGCCGCCGTCAATTTGCTGCTGGCAAAATATCAGACGTTTGCGCCGTCCGTGCAGGAGATTAAGCGTTATCTGAAATCCGCGCGGCGGGCCTTGTGCCTTTTACCGGCGTCATCAGGGCAGGTCGGGCTGCTGGGTTTGACGGATTTTCTCGCGCAACAAACGGCGGCCTTGGCGGTTCAATGAACAATGATTATGTCTGAAACCGCCCCCATCGCCGGAGCCGGCTCGCCCACCGGAGTGCTGGAAGGTGATCTGGTGCGCCGTGCCCGGGACGGCGATCTGAAGGCTTATGATGACTTGGTGAAGCGCTATCAGGAGCGGATTTACGCCACGGTTTATCACATGACGTCGAATCACGAGGACGCCAACGACATCGCGCAGGAAGCGTTTATCAAGGCGTATCAGGCGTTGAAATCGTTCAAGGGCGGCTCCAGTTTTTACACCTGGCTTTACCGGATCGCCGTCAACAAGACCATTAATTTTCTCAAGCAGCGCAAAAACAAGCATCATTTCAGCCTGAACGACCTGGATTTTAACACCGAGAACAACCCGGATTTGGTGGCGTTGATTTCAGACCGGACCCCGTTTCGCGATGCGGGCCTGACGGAGCTGCAAAAAAAATTGAACGAGGCGCTTATGCGGTTGTCAGAACCACACAGAATGGTGGTGGTTTTGCATGACGTGCAGGGGCAGTCGCATGATGAAATCGCTGAAATCATGGGTTGCAACATCGGCACCGTGCGGTCGCGGTTGTTTTACGCGCGCCAGCAATTGCAAGGCTATTTGGCCGAATACGTGAAGACATCATGAACGAAAAAGATCAAAATTTTGACCGGCTCAAGCGGCTGCTCAAGCTCAAGCAGCAGGAAGTGCCGCCGCCCGGCTATTTCAACCATTTTTCCAGCGACGTCATCGCGCGCATCCGAGCGGGCGAGGCTGGCGGCAACCAGGCTTTTGCCGGCCGCGCCCAAACAGGCGCATCTTGGTTTGCCGGCTTCATGGGGTTTTTTGAAACCCGGCCCGGCTTGGTGGGCGGATTTGCCACCAGCCTCTGCCTCTTGCTGGTTTTCGGTGTTTTCTTTGCCGAACGCTCCGAGCAGGCGTCCGACAACATGCTGATGATTCCTGGCACATCCGCCCTGCCGGCGGCTTCAGCGGTGGCGTTGAACTCGTCCACGCTGGCGTCGGCGGCGCTGCCGGCCTCCGTTCCAACCGGCATTGTGGCCAGCACCAATCCCGTCACCAGCCTGCAGCCGGTGGCCACATTGTTTGGCCAGCCCGGGGCTTCCCCGCTGTTTCAGCCCGCGAGTTTTGCGCCGGCAACCCAGTAAAATAAATAATTTCGGCTTTTACGCGGTGCGCGCTTGAAACGCCACCGCGCTTTTCATTTAATGCGGCAAGTGCCAACAAAAGTCATTGCCGTAGCCAACCAGAAAGGCGGCGTGGGAAAAACCACCACCGCCGTCAATCTCGCCGCCTGCCTCGCCGCCGAGAACCGGCGCGTCCTGCTGTTTGACCTCGATCCGCAGGCGAACGCCACCAGCGGCGTCGGCCTGGAGAAAATCGAGGGAGCCAGCGCGTATCATGTCCTGCTGGGCGAGGGCAGCCTGCTCGAAAAAATCAAGCCCACCGCCTATGAACGGCTGGCGGCCATTCCGAGCGAAGTGGATTTGTGCGCCGCCGATCTCGAACTGGCGCGGTTGGACAATCATTTGCAGCGTGTCGCCCAAGCGCTCCAGCCCGTGCGTGAAAGCGGACGTTTTGACCTTGTCCTGCTGGACTGCCCGCCGTCGTTGGGGATTCTTTCGCTGAACGCCTTCACCGCCTGCGACGGCGTGCTGGTGCCGCTGCAATGCGAGTATTACGCGCTCGAAGGCATCTCGATGATGAACCGCGTGCTGGATCAGTTGCGCGCCGCCGGCGTGAATCCTGGCCTGAATATTTTCGGCGTGGCGATGACGATGTTTGACGGCCGCACCAAGCTGTCCAATGAAGTCGTGGAAGAAGTCCGCAAGCTGCTCGGTGAAAAAGTTTTTGAGACTGTGATTCCGCGCACGACGCGCCTCGCCGAGGCGCCGAGCTTTGGCCAGCCGATTATTTACTACGACAAATACAGCAGCGGCGCGGCGGCGTATCAACTGCTGGCGCAGGAAGTCCTGGCGCGGCTGGACAAGACAATTGACGGGCCGAACCAATAAAGTGAATTTGAATCAAACCTTGTTTGAAATTACGTTCAACGAGTTCAAGCGTCACCAGGATATTTCAATTGCCCGCAAGTTTGGCGGCCACCGCCAAGCCCGCTTGAATGCCCTTGTGCCGCTTGGCCTACATCATCTTTAGCAGCGTGTCTGCCATCTCGCTTGGCGTGACGGCGATGCCGATGCCGGCGGCCTTGAACGCGGCGATTTTCGCTTCGGCTGTTCCTTTGCCGCCGCTGACAATCGCGCCGGCATGGCCCATGCGGCGTCCGGGCGGAGCCGTGGCGCCCGCGATAAATCCGGCGACCGGCTTTTTACAATTCGCCTTGATCCACTCGGCCGCTTCTTCTTCCGCGCTGCCGCCAATTTCGCCGATCATAATAATACCCGTCGTTTCGGGATCGTCGTTGAAAAGTTTAATCACGTCCAAATGCGAAGTGCCGTTCACCGGATCACCGCCGATGCCGACGCAGGTGGATTGGCCGACGCCGCGCGACGTGAGCTGCCAAACCGCCTCGTAAGTCAACGTGCCGCTGCGCGAGACGACGCCGATGTTTCCCTTTTTGTGAATGTAACCGGGCGCAATGCCGATGCGGCAGCCGCCGTGGGAATCTTTCCCTTCGCCGGGCGTGACAATGCCAGGACAATTCGGCCCGATGAGCCGCGTTTTGGTGTTGCCTTGCAGCGCGCGTTTCACTTTGACCATGTCGCTCACGGGAATGCCTTCCGTGATGGCGACGACAAGTTCCAGTCCGGCATCCGCGCTTTCAAGAATCGCATCGGCGGCGAACGGCGGTGGAACAAAAACTGCGCTGGCCGT
>Ga0164241_10003552_pt1 | contig 15607 bp, 13 predicted proteins | sample OricomyardsoilBY_FD_108780 | JGI IMG/M metagenome (GOLD analysis project Ga0164241, IMG submission 108780) | Backyard soil microbial communities from Emeryville, California, USA - Original compost - Back yard soil (BY) | ecosystem: Environmental > Terrestrial > Soil > Unclassified | place: USA... | reverse complement strand
CTTCGCGGCCCAGTACTTCGCGGCCCAGTACTTCGCGGCCCAGTACTTCGCGGCCAGGGCGTCGAACATCCCCGGCGCCCACGCCATGAAGTCGCGCTTCGGCAGCGCGCATGGTCGCGCGCGATGCTACGCCGTCGTCGGGGAGACTTCGCCGAGCTTCCGAATTCGATCCAAGCTCAGCCGCCCGGCCTTGCCCCAGCCTCGCTCACCGGCAGGGACGCGCGGTCGGAAGTCTTCGTAGAGGTGGTTCCCCTCTGCGCGAAGCTCTCGAGGGGCGCGCGAGCGCGCCGGCGGGCACGCTTCGTCGCATCCGTCGCCGGCTCGACGAGACCGAGTCGCTTGCCCTTGCTGTATGCGCTGAGCCCCGCGACCGCCCGACCCATCGTCAGCGCTTCATCGCGCTTCATGCCGAGCCGCTCGGCCACGACCGCGGCCCACGCGGTCAGGACCGCCGCGCGGTTGACCTGTACCCAATGCCGTTGCCTCGAAGGACGCGCACTTGCCATGCGTCGATGGTCGCAACTCCCATGCCTCGGTCGCAACAGACCGCACGGTCTAACGGGCACCGATGACTTCTCCGGGCCGGACGACAGGCTCGCCCGCGTCTCTCGCGCTCAGACGTCGTCCGCGAGCATGCCCTGCATCTCGAGCACGGCGCTCTCGGGCAGAGAGAGCTCTTCACGGCGCTCACCGCTGCTCTTTCGCCAGGCCCTCAGGCGCGAGATCTCGGCGCGCGAAGGATTGATGATGAAAAAGCCGTGGTCGGCGTCGAGCAGCGCGACGTCGCCGGGGCTCGCCCATCGGAACGCGCCGCCGACCTCGGAGATGGCGGGGACGCCCATGAGCTGGAGGATGACCTCGCTGCGCGCCGACGCGGGCTGCGTGAGCGCGACGCCGCTCGGCATGCTTCGCTGCGTGACGAGGAGATCGAAGACGCTGACCTGCTCGCCGAGCAAGATGGCGCCCTTCGGGATCTCGGCGCGCGCGTCGGGCGCGGCGAGCATGAGGATCGCGTCGCAGAGATCTTCGATGTCGCGCGCCCGCTCTTCGAGGAAGGGATGGCCCACGATGCCGGTCGCGGCGCGGGTGACCTCACGCGCGACCGTGGAGAGCGCCTCTGCGGCGCTCTTGCCCTCGGCGATGAGCTCGAGCGCGCGCTCTTTGAGGCGTCCGTCGCTCGCGATGAGGCCGTAGCTCGCGAAGAAGCTCGTCGCGCCGACGAGGTTTTGCGACACGGCCTTGAGCTCGAGCGCGCGAAGCGCCTTCTCGACGGTGTCGAACGCAGCGTCGATGAGCTTCGCGTCCTCGGGCCGGGGATCCATCTTGCGATCTTTGGCGGGTCTACGCAGCGCAGAGACGCCGCCGAGGCCACGCCCTGAAACGATCGGGCGACCGGGGAGGGTGACCTTGCGCGTGCCGCCGCCGGTCTTGCGCTGGGGCTTGTCGCGCAGCTCGTCGAGGAGCGCGGCGTTGCGCACGGCCAGCGCGATCGGCGCCGTCAGCATCGTCGCGGTCACGATCTCTTCGGCGCTGAACGCACCGGATTTGCGCTGCGCGACGAGCGCACCGAGCGGTCTACGATCGGGGCCGACGACGGGCACCGCGAGGAAGACCGGATAGCGATCTTCGTCGAGCTGATCGAATCGACGGAACCGGTCGTGGACCGGCGCGGCGGTGAACGTCAGCGGAACGCCGCGCTCGACCGCGAGGCCGGTGATGCCCTCGCCGACCTTCAGTCGAATGGTGCCCTGCGCCGATCGGCCGAAGCCGACGTTACCGCGCAGGACGAGGCCGTCGCCGTGTCCCTCGAGGAGGTAGACGCTGACGACGTCCGCCTTCAAGACGCGGGCGGCGCGTTCGGGCAAACCGTCGAGGACGCCGGTCAAGGGAAGCGCCCGCGACACGAACGCCACGAAATCGAGCGCGTGCGAAAATGCGACGCCGCTCTCTTGCGACGAACGATCGGTCTTCGTCGCGACGCCGGGTTGCACCGGTCGCGCGCGGTCCGGGTTCGCCTCTTCGCGCGGCTCCCTCGCTCGATGCGAGGGCGGTTTCGGGGTGCTGTTGCGGCGCGCCGGCATGGCTCGGTCGGGTTTCAGCGTGTAGCATTCTTTTCGCCATGAATGATCGTCATCCCGTCCGCCGCCGCGCTTTCCTCGGGGCGGGCCTCGCGACGGCGACGGCTTCCATGCTCGGCGCGTCGAACGCAGTCGCCGGGGACCGCGCATCGCTCGTGGCGAAGCCTCCGGCGGGCTTCGTCCCGTCGTCGATGCCCGGCAGGGTCGTGCGCGTCGGGAAGTCGAACACCCTGCAACACAATGGGCTCTGGCCCGAGCAGGCCGCGGCGACGCAGATGCTCGAGCGCGTCATGGCCGAGCTCACGGGCAAGGCGGATCTCGGGCGCGCGTTCGCCGACTTCGTCCACAAGGACGATCGCGTCGCGATCAAGCCGAACGGCATCGCGGGTCGACGGGGCGCGACGATGGCGTCGAACTTCGAGCTCGTCCTGGCGATCGTGAAGGGCGTCGTCGCGGCCGGCGTGCCCGCGAAGAACATCACGATCTACGAGCAGTATCCGAAGTTCATGAAGGGCACGCGCGTCGTAGACGCGGGCGGCACGATCGATCCGGCGTTCCCCGTCGGCGTGAAGACCGCCGTGCACGAGAACAAGGACGCGACGATGGACTCGATCCAGGTCGCCGGAAAGAACACGCGCTACTGCACGTCCTTCACCGACGCGACGGCGGTCATCGACGTAGGGCTCTTCAAAGACCACGGGATCTGCGGCTACACCGGCGCCCTGAAGAACGTGACGCACGGGACGATCTTGAACCCGCACGATTTTCACGAGCACAACGCGAGCCCGCAGATCGCGAAGCTCTACGCGCAAGACATCGTCAAGAGCCGCGTGCGACTCCACATCGCCGATGTCTTCAAGGTCATCTACGACGAGGGCCCACTCGACACGAACCCGAACCGTCGCATCCCCCAAGAGGCGCTCTACGCGTCGACCGATCCGGTCGCGCTCGACGTGATCGGCTGGGCGCTCATCGAGAAGCTCCGCCGCGACAACTCTCTTCCGACGCTGAAGGACGCCGGGCGCGAGCCCTCGTACATCAAGGTCGCCAGTGAGCTCGGCCTGGGCGTGTTCGACAAGAACCGAATCACGCTCCGCGAAGTCACCATCTGAGACCAACCCCGGGGTTTCGACCTCGCCCGCGCGCCGCTCCTCGACGATGACGAAGTCACTCGCTGGCGAAGTGCTCAATCTCGACGACGCGCCCGCAAAGGGCCGCGATCTGTTGGTCGTCGATGGCAACAACCTGGCTCATCGCGCGTTTCATGCGCTCCCAGAGGGGATCGCGACCTCGTGGGGTCTTCCGTCGAACGCGCTGCTCGGCTTCGCGAACGTGTTCTTCAAGCTGCTCGTCGACTATCGACCTCGCGGCGCCGTCGTCGCCTGGGACAGACGCCCGACGACGCGGCTCGACGCGGCGCCGGACTACAAAGCCGGGCGGAAGCCGATGGCGTCCACGCTCGTGCGGCAGTTTCCGCATTTCGAGGAGGTCGTCTCCGCGTTCGGCTATCCGAGCATCGCGATCGATGGGTGGGAGGCCGACGATCTCATCGCGACCGTAGCGGCGCGCGCCGAATCGAGCGGCCTCTCCACGTGCTTGCTCTCGACCGATCGCGATGCGTTCCAGCTCGTGACGGAGCGGACGTGTCTCATGATGACGCCTCGAGGCTCTGCGGCGCCCGAGGTCTACACGCCCGAACGCATTCGTCAGCGATATGGCATCTCGCCCGCGCAGATCCCCGAGTTCATCGCGTTGAAGGGCGACACCGCCGACAACATCGCCGCGGTGCCTGGCATCGGCGAGAAGACGGCGGCCGATCTGCTCGCGCGATACGGATCACTCGAGGCGATCCTCGCGCGCACGGCCGATCTGCCTCCGGCGCGGAGGCGCGCGCTCGAGACGCACGCGGATGCCGCGCGCGCCGCACAAAAGCTCGCGACGCTGCGCCGCGATCTGCCGTTGCCTTCAGAGGCGGAGCCCGCGGAGCTCGTCCGGCGCAAACCCGATCGATCGAAGATGCGTGGCACGTGCGAGCGATTCGAGTTTCAGCGCCTCCTCGCGCGGCTCGACGTGCTCGATCAGGCGCTGCCTGCGCGCTGATTTCGGTGCGGTTCGCAGCGCGCCGAGGTGCGCTCTGCTGCTAGCCTCCGCATCGTGATCGATCTGCTCATTCGAGGCGGAACCGTCGTCGACGGCACGGGCGCACCTGCGCGCCGCGCCGACGTCGGTATCCACGAAGGACGCATCGTCGCGGTCGGCGACGTGAAGGACGCCGCGACGCGGACGCTCGACGCAGAGGGCGCGCTCGTCACGCCCGGCTTCGTCGACCTGCATGCGCACTACGACGGACAGGCGTCCTGGGACGACGAGCTCGCGCCGTCGACCTGGCACGGCGTCACGACGACGGTGATGGGCAATTGTGGCGTCGGCTTCGCTCCCGCCCGCGTGAAAGATCGGGAGCGCCTGATCGCCCTGATGGAAGGCGTCGAGGACATCCCCGGCTCGGCCCTCGCAGAGGGGATCAAGTGGGGTTGGGAGACGTTCGCCGAGTACATGGCGGCGCTCGCGAAGACGAATCGCTCGATCGATCTCGTCGCGCAGGTTCCGCACGATGCGCTCCGGGTCTTCGTCATGGGAGACCGCGCGATGGCCGGCGAGGACGCGACGCCCGAGGACATCGCCGCCATGCAGGCAGAGCTCCGGAGCGCGCTCGACGCGGGCGCGGCCGGCTTCACGACCGGACGCACCGACAACCATCGCGCCGCCGATGGCAGCGCGACGCCGGCGTCCGAGGCGTCGATGCGCGAGCTCGAAGGTCTCGGCGAGGTCTTCCGCGGTCGACCGCGCGGCGTGCTCCAGGCCGTCAGTGACTTCGACATGGCAAAGGGTCCCGTCCGCTTCGACGCAGAGTGGGACTCGGTCGAGGCGCTGGCGCGCGTCTCGGGAAGACCGGTCAGCATCAGCCTGCTTCAGCGCTTTGGCGACAGCGAGCAGTGGCGCCGCATCCTGAAGAAGATGGAAGCCGCGAACGACGCGGGCCTCATCGTGAAGGCGCAGGTCGCGCCGCGGGGTATCGGCGTCATCCTCGGGTTCGAGACGACGTTTCATCCCTTCATGGGTTTTCCGACGTACAAGGCGATGCACGCGCTGCCGCTCTCGGAGCGCGTTCGGCGGCTGCAGGATCCAGCGACGCGCACGAAGCTCTTGTCGGAGACGCCCGACAAGATCGCAGGCGACGGAACCTCGATTCCACCGCTCGCCGATCAGCTCCTCGCGAACCTCGACTTCGTCGCCATGTCGCTCTTCAAGCTGGGCAAGGTTCCGGACTACGAGCCCAAGCGCGAGGCGTCGCTCTTCGGCGAGGCGATGCGCCGCGGAATCAAGCCGCTCGAGGCCGTGCTCGACGCGATGCTCGAGGACGAAGGCCGCGCGCTCATCTACTTCCCCGTCTACAACTACGCGGTCGGGAACCTGGACGAGGTCGGCGAGATGTTGCGCCATCCGCTCGCGTTGCTCGGGCTCGGCGATGGCGGCGCGCACGTCGGCACGATCTGCGACGCCAGCTTCTCGACGTTCGTGCTGCAGCACTGGGTCCGCGATCGCGCGGTAGGCAAGCTCGGTCTCGAGCGCGCGGTGCAGATGCTCTCGTCGGCGAACGCCGATTGGATCGGTCTGACCGATCGCGGTCGCATCGCCCCCGGCCTGCGCGCCGATCTCAACGTGATCGACCTCGACAAACTGACCCTGCCACCACCGCGGCTCGTGCACGATCTTCCAGCGAATGGTCGCCGTCTTCTTCAGAGCGCGGGCGGTTATCGTGCGACGCTCGTCGCCGGGGAAACGGTCCGAGACGATGGCGTCACGACCGCAGCGCGTCCGGGCCGGCTCGTTCGCCTCGCATGAGCGCCGTACACACCTCGGACGTCGTCGTCGTCGGCAACGGGATCTTCGGCGTCACGACTGCGATCGCGCTTCGAGAGCGCGGCGCGACGGTGACGTTGCTCGACGCGGGATCCGTTCCGAATCCGGACGCCGCGTCGACGGACATCTCGAAGCTCGTCCGGCTCGATTATGGCAAGGACGCGGGCTACGTCGCGCTGATGGAGGACGCGCTCGTCCGCTGGCGACAGCTCAATCGCGAGTGGGGCGCTCCGCTCTTTCACGAGACCGGCATCGCGGTGCTCACGACGGCGCCCCTCACCTCGGGGACGTTCGAGGGAGACAGCTTCGAGCTCTTGAGAAAGCGTGGGCATGTCCTCGAGCGCCTGGAGGGCCGCGTCAGCGAGCGCTTCCCGGCGTGGAAAGAGGGCGCCTTCGTCGACGGCTACTTCAATCCTCAGGGGGGATTCGCCGAGAGCGGTCGCGTCGTCGAGGCGCTCACGGCGCGCGCCGAGAGGGCGGGCACGAAGATCGTCAAGGGCGCGCGCGTCGTCCCGCTCGCCGGCGACGGACCGGTGTCCGGAGTCGTCACGGAGAACGGCGATCGCTATTCGGCAGAGACCACGGTCGTCGCGGCGGGCGCGTACACGCCCATTTTGTTGCCCGAGCTCGCCGATCGCATCGTCCCGATCGCGCAGAACGTCTTCCACTTTGCACCGAAGTCGGCGGCGGCGTTCACCGCGCCCGCGTTCACGCCGTGGGCCGCCGACATCGCGACGACGGGTTGGTACGGCTTCTCGCACCACGCTTCGGTCGTCAAAGTCGCGAACCATGGGCCGGGCGTCACGGTCGATCCGGCAGCACCGCGTCTGGCCGACGAGGCTGCATTGTCCGAGTTCCGGGCTTTCTTCGAGCGTGCGCTCCCCGGTCTTGCGAAGGCGAAGGTGGTGTTCAGTCGAAGGTGCCTCTACTCGGACAGCTTCGACGGCGACTTCTTCATCGACCGGCATCCGACGCGATCGGGTCTCGCCATCGCCTCTGGCGGCAGCGGTCACGCGTTCAAGTTCGCGCCGTTGCTCGGCGAGCTCGTCGCCGACGCGCTCGAGCGCCGCATCTCGAAGCAGGGCGAGCGGTTCCGCTTTCGCGAGCGCGGCGCCACGAAGACCGAGGCAGCGCGCGCCTCGATCGCCGCGCCGACGCAGATCACGCCTTCGCCCGCCGTCCCGAAGAAGGCCGCGTCGAAGAAGGCGCCTGCGTCGAAGGAGCCTGCTTCGACGGAGCCCGCGTCGACGGAGCCCGCGTCGACGGAGCCCGCGGCACAGGCTAAGCCTCGGCGATCGCCCGCTCGATCGCGCTCTTGAACACAGCCACCGACTGAGCGCCGGATACGGCGACCTTTCCGCCGATGATCGTGAACGGGACGCCGGAGACACCTGCCGGCGTCGCGAGGCTCCGCGTGGTCGCGAGCTCGGCCGGGGTCTCGAGCAGATTCACGACGGCGTCGGCCTCGAAGCCGTGCTGCGCGCCGAGCGACACGAGCACGTCCATCGCGCTGATGTCGCGTCCCTCGCCGAAGTAGGCCGCGAACAGTGCGCGACCGAGCGCGCGCTGCGTACCGAGCGGACGCGCGTGACGGAGCAAGGTGTGCGCCCGCAGCGTCGGGACGTTGCGTCGCACCTTCGAGAAGTCGAGCTCGATGCCGCTCTCTCTCGCGACGTTCTCGACGCGGCGGAAGAGCGGCTCGGGATCGCCGTACTTCTTGCCGAGCCACTCGCGAAGATCCGCGCCCTCTTCGGGGAGCTTCGGCTCGAGCTGGAACGGTCGGAGCTCGACGTCGACGTCGACTGTGTCGCCGAGGGACTCGATCGCCTGATCGAGTCGCGTCGTCCCGATGTAGCACCAGGGGCACACGACGTCGGACACCACTTGAATTGCGACCTTCGGCATCGGTATCGAGATCTAGCACCGTTCGCTCGGCTGGGCAGGCGCGGTCCCTGAGCCCATGCGCCTATACTCGCCCGTGGGAGGCCATCAATGACGCGACTGGCTTGGCTTGGAGTCTTCTCGGCGAGCGTGCTCGTCCTCGGCTGTGGGGATTCGGCTGGAACCGGGGACGGCACCGGCGGCGGCTCTACGAGCTCGACCGGCTCGAACGTCGGCTCGGGCGGAGACCCGAACACCAACCCGGACGACGGACCGCCCGCGGGCAACCCCGACGGCACCGCGGCGGTCCCGGCCGAGGCGGACGCAGAGGACACGTCGAGCCCCGATCACGTCGTCGGCGACGGCACCCCCGAGAGCTGCACCTCGCAGGCCGTCGTCGACGCCGTCGCACAAGGCGGCGTCATCACGTTCGACTGCGGCCCCGATCCGAAGAAGATCGTCCTCGACCAGACGGCGAAGATCTTCAACGACAAGGGTCCGAAGATCGTCATCGATGGCGGCGGGAAGATCACGTTGAGCGGCGGCGGCAAGGTGCGCGTCCTCTACATGAACACCTGTGATCAGGCGCAGGTGTGGACGACCGATCACTGCGACAACCAGGACTCGCCGCAGCTGACGGTCCAAAACCTCACCATCATCGACGGCGACGCGAAGGGCCTCGATCCGGACGGCGGCGGCGCGATCTTCGTCCGCGGCGGTCGCTTCAAGGTCGTCGGCTCGCGCTTCTTCCACAACATCTGCGACGACACCGGTCCCGACGTCGGGGGCGGCGCCATCCGAGCGCTATCGCAGTTCGACAACCAGCCGGTCTACGTCGTCCGCAGCACCTTCGGGGGCACCGATGCGCTCGGAAACGTCTGCTCGAACGGTTCGGGTCTGTCGAGCATCGGCGTCTCTTGGACCGTCATCAACAGCCTGTTCTCCCACAACAAGGCAATCGGCAACGGCGCCAACCCCGCCCAATCCGGGACGCCCGGAGGCGGGAGTGGCGGCGCAATTTACAACGACGGGAACACCTACACGCTGGATCTGCGCGGGGTGAAGATGACGAACAACACGGCGAATGAAGGTGGCGGCGCCATCTTCTTCGTCTCGAACGACCAGAGCGGACACCTCGTGATCAGCGACTCGGTCCTGAGCATGAACCCGAGCCTCGGGTTCGAGACGTACCCCGGAATTTTCTACATCGGCCAGGGCGACCCGCAGTTCACGAACAGCACTATCGAGTGAAGGCCGCTTCGCTCTGAGCGAGGCGATCGGCTGCGACGACGGCGTGTCCACCAGCGCGGCGTCGTCGCACGTGAAAATGCGAGCCCGACCGATGCGTACGGCGCAGGCGAGGATGAACATGGCGCCGAGCACGCCGCTCGCCACGACGCGGCGAACATGGTCGCGCGTGCTGTCGGTGTCTTGAAAGGTCGTATCCATCGGACCACCTCGAGACAAAAGGAACCCACTCGGCTCTTGGGTGAGCCGACTCACTTAACGATTCGTCCCGTTTCGATGCGCTTCGAGAGCGGTGCTCGGCTCGAAGCAGAGCCGAAGCACCGATTGGCAATCGCGTGGGCGAGGGACACACGTCCGACGTGTTGCGCGGCTCAATCTAGGGCCGCGAACGACCCTATGCACCCCTCACAACACTTCTTAATGCGACCGCGTTGAATACGGTCGTCCGACGCTCAGGGCGAAGGCGCGCCCGGCCAGGGCTGCGGCGTGTGGCTCGGCGTTCCATCCGAGATCGACGGCCAGCCGCCGCTCCAGTCGATGCGATCGACGAGCACCTGACGCCCGTCTGCGCCGAGCTGCGTGCCGTCGCCGGCGTTCGTCCACGCGTGGTAGACGAAGTAGTCGTCGCTTCCGGCCCGCACGACCGAGCCGTGCCCAGGCCCGACCCAGCGGCTGTTGTTCCCGAGGATCGGAGCGCCGTGCTTCTCGTAGGGGCCGAGCAGCGACGCCGATCGCGCGACGCCCGTCCGGTAGCGGTAGTCGTACACGTTGCCGCTGTAGAAGAGGTAGTACATGCCGTCGTGCGTCACGACCCATGGGGCCTCGACGACGCCGCCCTCCCAGGTGCTCGAGTCGTTCGTGAGGACTTGGGTCGCGGTGCTGCCGGCCGCAAACGAGAGGCCGTCGTCCGACAGTTGGCGCGCGAAGATGGGCGTCGCCTGACCCACCGAGTTGCCGTCGATCTTGTAGAGCAGCCAGTGCGAGCCGTCGTCGTCGTCGAACTCCGTCGCGTCGATGACGCCCTTCGCGTTCTGCACGAGCGGCGCATCGGTGACCGTCCAGGGCCCGTCGATCGTCGCCGCGTGCGCGACCCCGATCGAGAGCACGTTGCTCGCGTTGACGGACGTGAAGTACGCGACGAGCTCGCTGCCGACGCGGTGGATCTCGGGGGCCCAGTTGCGATTGCCATTCGCGGCCCAAGACGGCTTGCCGCTCGGGAGGATCTTCGTCCCCGTGTTCGCCCAAGTGACGAGGCCGCGTGACGTGCGGATCGGAAATGCGCCGCCGGTGCAGACGGCGGCGTAGGTCGGCTCGGGCGCGTCCATCAGGTTGAGGACGCCCGGATCGGGGCAGTCGGAGGGGATGACGGGGTTCGTGTAGGGCGGCTTCGGTCCGAAGAGGTCGCTCGGTGTCGCGAAGGTCGAGAGCGCGTCCGCGGGGACGATCTCTTCCGGCAGCGCGGCGCTCGACCAGAGGAGGCGCATCGACGCGGCGAGATCGATCTCGAAGTACTCGAGGCGGATGGGCGTCGGGACGCCCGCGACGAGATCGATGGTCCCCTCGTTCCGCGTGACGAAGTGACCGTGCCAGTCGTCGATCACCAACGCGTCGCCGACCCAGAGGCGGACGCCGTCGTCGGTCTCGGTCGCGATCGTGTAGGTGCCGCTCTCGGGCGCGGTGACGAAGCCTGTCCATCGCGCGGAGAAGTGATCGCTCCCGACCTCTGCGGCGGGCCCGCCGTCGGCCCAGTCGACGTCGACCGTCGGCTCGACGCGATCGAGGACGCGGTCGAGATAGCCGGCGTAATACTCGGCGTAGAGGCCCGGGACGGCGGTGGGCGCGGCGCCCCCGCTGCCCCCGGTACCGCCGCCCCCCGACGAAGAGGTGTCGCTACTGTTCGTCCCGCCGCCTCCTCCGCCCTGCGAGCTCGCCGCGCTCGAGTCCCCGCACGCGGCGAGGGCCGAGGTTGCGACGAAGAGGGTCAGCAAAGACGGTCGAAGCATGGGATCCATCCAACTTCGCCCAACGGCGCGCCGCAACTACGGGCCGTCCGGCGCGCGCGCGCCGTCGCCTCCGTCCGCCGGCGCGGACTTTTGCTCGACGGTGTCGAGGACGAGGGTCGCGACCTCGCCCACACCACCTGCGACTGCGCGGATCGATGCGTGCGTCGCTGCGACCCCGAAATCGTAGGCGACGTGCACGACCTTCACGGGCGCCGCGATGATCGGCACCGCTTCGAGGACGTGGAAGGGGATGCGCGCCTTGTCGACTTGAATCTTCTCGATCGCGCGCGAGCCGCCGATCGTCGCGTCCACGGCGAGAGAGAACAGCCCCCGGAGTCGGCTCAGGTCTCGGCGCACCACGACCGAAGTATGTCGTAAACCTGCCGGTCGTGGGCGATCTGGAGGTGGTTTTTCCCGGGGAGAACGTGAAGGTGCTCGCTCGGGAAGCTCGGGCTTCGGTGGTGCGGCTCGGCGCGCCCGCTGGCGCTGTGGACGGGCACCAGCGCGTCGCCCAAGAACATCGCCGCGATCGGATCGGTCGAGAGCGTCGCCGCGACGAGGTGGTGTCGGATCTCCGGCAGGAGCGGCACGGGGTGGCGGCGGTTCTGTAGGAGCGCGTCCGGATCGGCATCCTCCCAGTCCTGCTTCGTCAGGTTGCCGAACCGCAGATCCTTCACGCCGTGACTGCGCATCGAGATCAGACTCGCGACAAGCTCGGTGATGGGCTCGTTCGCGGCGGCGCCCACCTTGGCGAGTCCCCAATGGATCACGTTGCCGACTCGCTCGAGCGGCGCGCCGAGGTGCGGGCTGCCGACGTAGATCGCCTTCTTCACCAGGGGCAGCCACGCTCGCCCGCCCCCGACGGCGGCGACGTGCGTCGCGGCGCGGATCACGAGGCCGCCCAAGCTATGACCGATGAGGAGGATCTCGCGCGGGTGCGCCGAACCGGCGATCTCTTCGAGCAGGCGGTCGAGCGCCTCGCCGTTGTCCGAGATGTGGAGGCCACTGTTGAACCGGACGAAGAGAGGATGGATCGCGAGATCGCGCTCGAGCATCGAGCCGTACGTCTCGCCGTCGTCGAGCTCCCACACCGACTCCGTGCTCATCAGCCCGTGCACGAAGACCGCGACGACTCCGTTCGGCGCGTCGATCTGCTTCGCCGAGATCGGCGCACCGTCTGCGACGAGGGTCATCTCGATCGCCAGGCCGTTCTTCCTGCGCGCGAGGTAGTCGCCGATCGCGCCATTCAAGACGCCGATCGCGAGGTCGAGGTCGTAGCGCATGAATCGAGGCTCACGCCTTCCCGCGCTCGGCGCAACGCGCAAACCGGGGAGTGCGGAGCTCTGGCGGCCCAGCGACGGCGCTTTGCGACGCGTCCGGGCCTCGGTGACGAGGTGGGAGCGCTTTGGTATGAAGCACGCGTGAGTGAAGACAAGCGAGAGGTGCTCGACATGCTCGAAGAGCTGGGCGAGCTGACGCTCCTCGACGAGGGCGATCCGCAGGCGTTTCGCGTCCGCGCGTATGAGAGTGCGTATCACGGCATCGAGTCGTTCGCCGGCGACCTGCGCTCCATGACTGTGACCGCGCTCACGAAGATCGAGGGGATCGGTAAATCGACCGCGGAGAAGATCCACGCGCTGCTTCACGTCGGGACGGTGCCGAAGCTCGAGGACCTGCGGAAGAAGCACCCGAAGAGCGTCGTCGCGATGCTGAAAATCCCCGGCGTCGGTCCGAAGGCGATCGCGCGTCTTCGAAAAGAGATCGGCGTCGAGAGCATCGACGATCTGAAGAAAGCCATCGCCGACCACAAGCTGCGCGACATGAAGGGCTTCGGCGCGAAGTCCGAAGAGAAGATTGAGAAGGCGCTCGTGCGCATGGCGGCGTTTCACGGGCGGACGCCGATCTCGGTCGCGCTTCCGCTCGCGCAGCGCATCGTCCGCGAGCTCAGCGCCGTCCCGGGCGTCGTCCACGCCGAATACTGCGGCTCGCTGAGGCGGTTCTCGGAGACGGCGGGCGACATCGACGTCGTCGTCGCCTCGAAAGACCCCGAGCCCGTGATGGAGCGCGCCGTCGGGCTCTCGATGTTCGCCGAGGTGATCGCGCGAGGCTCGACGAAGACGAGCTTCCTCACGAAGAAGGGGATCCAGGTCGACGTGCGGGTGGTCGAGCCCGACTCGATCGGCGCGGCGCTCCTGTATTTCACCGGGAGCAAGGGCCACAACATCAAGCTTCGTCAGCGCGCGCTCGATCGGAAGATGACCCTGTCCGAGTATTCGCTCGCCGAGCTCGAGACCGGCAAGGTCGTCGCTTCGAAGACCGAGGAAGAGGTCTACGCCGCGCTCGGCCTGCCGTGGATCCACCCAGTGCTGCGCGAGGACGCCGGCGAGATCGACCTGGCAGAGAAGGGGAAGCTGCCGCACGTGATGCTGGGGAGCGACGTCCGGAGCGATTTTCACGTCCACACCGGCCTCTCGCGAGACGCGCGCGGCACGCTCGAAGAGGTCGTCGACATGGCGATCGCGCGCGGCTGCGAGGTCCTCGCGATCACCGAGCACGCAGAGGGGCTACCGATGACCGGCGTGGGCCGCGACGCCCTGGTCGAGCAGCGCGCGCGCCTCGCCGCGGTGCAGGCTGCGGTCGGCGACAAGATCTCGCTGCTTCACGGCATCGAGCTCAACATCGGCGCAAAGGGCGAGCTCGACTACGACCACGAGTTCCGCATGCTGTTCGATTTTTGCCTCGCGTCGATTCACGATCATTTCGATCTCGATCGCGAGGCGCAGACGAAGCGGGTCATCCGCGCGATGGAGGATCCCAGCGTGCAGATGATCGGTCACCTGTCGGCGCGCATGATCGGCGCCCGCCCGGGCGTAGAGCTCGATATGGAAGCCATCCTCGCCGCGGCCGAGCGCACCGGGACCGCGCTCGAGGTCAACGGCGGCCTCCCGCGCCTCGACGTGACGCTCGACGTGATGCGCGCGGCGCGTTCGCGCGACGTCCTCTTCGTCCTGACGAGCGACGCGCACCTGGCGTCCGAGCTCGACCGCGTCGACAACGCAGCGCTCCACGCCTCGCGCGCGTGGGTCGATCCGGCGCACGTCGTCAGCACCTGGGACCGGAAACGGGTGCTCGACTGGGTGAAGAAGAAGCGCGTGAACGCAGCGTCGATCCCCGTTGCGTAGGATTGTGGGTCATCGAGGCCATCACCACGTGACAGGGTATGCTTTAGACTACTCTCTGTCCCTGGGCGCCCAAGCGGACGCTACCTTGGCGCTGTGCAACGACTGCTACCTCTTCAATTGTGTCGGCTGCGAGGAGGCCCCATGCAGTCTTTGCCAATCCAACTAACAGCCATCAGCCTGGTTCTCCTCGTACTCCCCGCCTGCGACTCACGGATCGAGACAACTGACGCTTCGAGCGGGTCGGACTCGACCTCGACCAGCACGGGGACCTCGATGGCAGGTCCCTGCTCGACTGAAGATGGCTATCGCATCTGCGGCGGGCCCAATCATTGCGACAATCTGGGGCCGAAGGACGATCGTTGCGGATGTCTGGTGTTGTGGCCCGAAGAGGATGATCTCGGGCTGTGCACCGCCGACATCCCAGAGGCCGTGGGCCACAATTTTACTTGTCCGGACGGAGAGGCGACGGTCGATCCCGGGCTCTGCATTCCCTGGTCGCTCGGAATGCTGCTCTGCGACAACGGTGCAGCAGACGTCGTCCATGATCCCGACGGCGGAGCGTTCGCGTGCGCGCCGCTGCCCGCGCCCTCGGACTGTCCCTCCGCGACCGACGCGCCGCTCTGCGGCGACGCCTGCGGGCCCTGCGACGAGGGGGAGATCTGCACCGGGCGGTCGACGCGACATCCCTACAGCATGTGTCTCCAGGACGGAACCGACCCATGCGGAGTGCAGTCCCCCGGCTGTCCATCGCAAGGCGTGTGCATGGTCTACATCGTAGATCCCCCCTCGCAAGATTACGCCGATCACCGGGGACTCTGCGTGCCGGAAGCGCTGTGCAATGCGGCCGCCGCGGGACTACCAGGGGACGGCGTGGAGGTCCCTATGTCGCCCTCGGTGAAGTGTCTGCCGAGGCCATGACTCGCGGTCGTAGGCTCGCCCTCGCTTGGCTCGCGCTCCTGCTCGGCTGCAGCGCCCGAAGCCCGAGGAGCAGGCGGTCGCGAACGAATGCGGCATCTGCGTCGACCGAGATCGGTCTTTGATCGCAGCCGGAGCCGCGATTCTGCGCTGCTACGACGGCGCCGGCAGTCGCGTTGATCCCTGAGGGCGCGAACGCGGCGTCGAGCCCCGTTGCATCGGATTGTGGCCATCGAGCCCGGAACCTCGTGAAAGGGCATGCTTCCCACCACTCTCTTCTTGCTGCCGATTGACGAGCAGTTCCCATGTGTCCTATCCATGAGATTGGGCTTTAAAGGAGGGGATGATGCGTAAACGGAAGAGAGTACATGTCGTCGCG